>Ga0157378_10001896_pt1 | contig 18775 bp, 19 predicted proteins | sample M65metaG_FD_115309 | JGI IMG/M metagenome (GOLD analysis project Ga0157378, IMG submission 115309) | Miscanthus rhizosphere microbial communities from Kellogg Biological Station, Michigan, USA - M6-5 metaG | ecosystem: Host-associated > Plants > Roots > Rhizosphere > Soil | place: USA: Michigan...
AGCTGATCTCGCTCAGCACGCCGTCGAGCCGCGCGTTGTAACCCGCAGTCGCAAAGCCGAGACCGGTGTCGCGGCGCGAATTGATGTTGCCGAAGCCGTGCACGACCGCGGTGGCCCAGGTCCACGGCCCGCTGTCGACGGTCGACGTAAAGCCGAGCTGCGTCAGGTCGATCGTTGCCGACTGGAACGCCAGCGGCACATCGATCGAGGTTCGGCTCTGGTCGACGTAGAAGCCGACATTGAAGCCCGTCGCAACGCGCGCCCCTAGTCCGGCGACGCCGCCCCAGGTCTTGCGGCTGTCGCCGACGAACAGGCCGACCGGTCCGTTGGTGGCGGAGATGCCGTAGCCTTCGAACCAGGTCCGGTAGCGCGGCGTATCGGTCGCTTCCGAAGCGCCACCGCCGCCCGGATTGGTCCGCAGCATGCGGCTGAAACCGTTGGTCTGCAGGTTGTTGAGCCGCTCGAGGAAATTGCTGCCGAGATTGGTCACCGTCGCGCCCGACGACACCATTGAATTGACGTCGGTCGGCGTCGGGGTGGGTGTCGGCGTAGGCGTCGGCCTCAACGCGGCCGCCGAGGTTGAAGTTGATGTCGAGGAGGACGTCGATGTTTGCGCGTGGGCCGGCAAGGTGACGGCGATCCCAACGACCAGACCGAGACCAAGCATGAACGTCCGCAACAGCCAGCGGCCGTTGCGGGTCTTGCCTGCTCGCAAAGGCCGCCAAGGGCAGCGCATGTGGTCCCGTTCCCAAGATCAGCGCCCGCAAAAACCGATCGGCAGGCCCCCGATTTGCCCTCGTTTGGCCTGCAGCGTCAATCGGTTGCGACCACTGCCGCGGGTTGAATAAGCCGCATTGTGGTTCGCCGGCCACAGCGATTCCATAAGAAACGACAGCTATTTTGCAGTCGGCGAGATCAGCGTGCCCGACGCCGTGCCGTCCGACACCCTGCAGAGATCGCCCTCAAGACGAACCCGGCCAGCCGCAAGCAGCCGCAGCGCTTCCGGATAGATGCGATGCTCGACGCCGAGAATGCGCTGCGACAGCGTCTCGGCGGTATCGTCGTCGGCCACCCCCACCGCGCCCTGCATCACGATCGGTCCGGCATCGGTCTCGGGAATCACGAAATGCACGGTCGCGCCGGTGATCTTGACGCCGGTCCGGAGCGCCTGACCGTGGGGATCGAGCCCCGGAAACGACGGCAGCAGCGACGGGTGGATGTTGAGCATCTTGCCGTACCAGCGCTGGACGAATTCGGCGGTGAAGAGCCGCATAAATCCGCCGAGGCAAATCAGCTCGACCCGGTGCGCATCGAGCTTGCCTTGCAGCACGGCCTCGAAGCCCGCGCGATCCTTGCCGAACGGCTTGCTCTCGATCACTTCGGTCGCGATGCCGCTGGCCTTGGCTTTTTCGAGTCCCGCTGCATCGGCCCGATTGGAAATCACGACGACGATCTCGGCCGGAAAATCCGCGAGCCTGGCCGCGTCGATCAGCGCGGCCATGTTGGAGCCGCGGCCGGAAATCAGGATGGCGACGCGGCGCTTCATGATGTCACTGCGATAGGTCGAGATGACCGTTATAGACCACGCGATGCTCGCCCTCGGCCGGGATCACTTCACCGAGCAGCGCAACGGTTTCGCCAGCTTCGGCGAAGATCTCGCTGACCTTGTCGATCGCATCCGGCTTGACGATCGCGATCATGCCGATGCCGCAGTTGAAGGTGCGCAGCAATTCGAGCTCGGCGATGCCGCCCTGCGCTGCCAGCCACTTGAACACAGGCAGTACCGGCAACCGCGCCAGATCGATGCCGACGCCGAGATGTTTCGGCAGTACGCGCGGAATGTTGTCGGTAAAACCGCCGCCGGTGATGTGGGCGAGGCCCTTGACGGCGCCGGTCTCGCGGATCGCGCGCAGACAGGACTTCACATAGAGCCGCGTCGGCGTCAGCAGCGCGCCGCCCAGCGTCATGACCGGCGAGAACGGCGCCGGCGCGTCGAAGCCGAGGCCGGACTGCTCCACGATCTTGCGCACCAGCGAGAAACCGTTGGAATGCACGCCCGACGAAGCAAGCCCAATCACCGCGTCGCCGGCTTCGATATCGCCCGTCGGCAGCAGCGTGCCGCGTTCGGCCGCGCCGACCGCAAAGCCGCCGAGGTCGTAGTCGCCGTCCTTGTAGAGTCCGGGCATCTCGGCAGTTTCGCCGCCGATCAGGGCGCAGCCGGATTCCCGGCAGCCTTCGGCGATGCCGGCGACGATCGACGCCGTGGCTTCCGGGTCGAGCTTGCCGCAGGCAAAATAGTCGAGGAAGAACAGCGGCTCGGCACCCTGCACCACGAGGTCGTTGACCGACATCGCCACCAAGTCGATGCCGATGCCGCCATGCAGCCCGGTCTCGATGGCGATCTTGACCTTGGTGCCGACGCCGTCGGTCGCGGCCACCAGGACCGGGTCCTTGAAGCCGGCCGCCTTGAGGTCGAACAGCCCGCCGAAGCCGCCGATTTCGGCATCCGCGCCGGGGCGCGCGGTGGCGCGGACCATCGGCTTGATCATGTCGACCAGACGGTTGCCCGCATCGATATCGACGCCCGAATCCGCGTAAGTAAGGCCGTTTTTGCGGTCGTTCATGCCCAAATTCCACGAGAGCGTTTTCGAGCGAAGTGGATACCGGTTCGCGCCAGGAAAACGCGTCAAAACAAAAGACTAGAGCCCGGTTCTGATTCAATCCGAACCGAAAAGGCTCCAAGATGACGGCTGGTTACGAGGAATTCCGCGTTCCCGCAATGGCTCGCAAGCGTCAGCCGCATATACTATGTAGATAACAGCCGGTCGGCCCTCCGAAGGGGCCGGATCGGACAGTACGGGAGCCGGGAAGCGACCGAGTTGAATATTCCGAATATCATCACCCTGGGACGCATTATCCTGGTGCCCGTCATCGTCTGGGCGATTGTCTCCAGCCAAATGGAGATCGCGTTCGCGATTTTCGTGATCGCAGGCGTCAGCGACGCCGTCGACGGTTTCCTTGCCAAGCGCTTCAACATGACGAGCGAACTCGGCGCCCTGCTCGACCCCCTCGCCGACAAGGCGCTTCTGGTGTCGATCTACGTCGCACTCGGAATCTGGGGGGCCGTGCCGCGCTGGATCGTGATCCTGGTGGTGTCGCGCGATATCATGATCGTCACCGCCGTGATCGTGTCGTGGCTGTTCGACAAACCGGTGCCGATGAAACCGTCGATGGTGTCGAAGCTCAACACGGTGGCGCAGGTGGCATTCGCGGCCCTGGTGCTGGCCTCGCTCGGCTTCAGCTTCAAGCCGACGCCGTATGACTGGATCCTGATGGGATTCGTGACGGTCTTTACTTTGGTTTCGGTCTCGCTCTATCTCGTCGAGTGGGTCCGGCACATGAGCACGATTGAAGCTAAATAGAGGCTCTCTGTGGCAGTTCGCGTTCAACCCCGTCAGTTGGCCTTTGCGCTGCCGCACGCAGAGAGCCTGACCCGCGACAATTTTCTGGAAGGGCCGGCCAACGAGGCTGGCCTCGCCTTGATCGACAGTTGGCCGGACTGGCCGAACCGCGTCATGCTGCTGCTGGGACCCGAGGGTTCCGGCAAGAGCCACCTCGCCGCGATCTGGGCCGAGGCGGCCGGCGCGCGATCGACCACGGCCCATGCGCTCGACGCCGCTGCCGTCCCCGGCGCGCTGGCGACCGGCGCCCTCGTGGTCGAGGATCTGCGGCCACAGGACTTCGACGAGCGCGCCATGTTCCACCTGCTCAATCTGGCGCGGCAGGACGAGGCCTTTGTGCTGATCACCGCGCGGCTGGCCCCGGTAGCCTTCGAGGTCGAGCTGCGCGATCTGCGCTCGCGGCTACGTGCGATTCCGGTGGTATCGCTGTTGTCACCCGACGATCTGTTGTTTCGCAGCCTGATCGTCAAATTCTGCGCCGACCGCCAGTTGAGCATCGACGAGACCGTCGTGAGCTATCTGATCACGCGGATCGAGCGCTCCTATGCCGCCGCGCGCCAGGCCATCGACCTCCTCGACGCTGAGGCATTGCGGCAGGGCCGGCCGGTCACCCGAGCGCTGGCTGCCGAATTGTTGCGCAACGCCTGACCCGGCAGTCGCTGACGCCTTGACGGCGCGGTCAACCGGAACATCAATGTCATTGAAACGTCATCGAACTATCACATGGTTCGCGCTGAACCGCGTTAAAGGCGCTGAGCACCCCCGGCTGGAGATGGATCGAAGCTTTATGGAATCGGCACAAGTTATTGAAATTAAAGAAAAAGATTCCGGTTCCGAAGCCGCGCCCGCGATTGCGACTGCGCCTGAGCGATTCATCAATCGCGAGCTGTCCTGGCTGCATTTCAACCGCCGCGTCCTCGAGGAGGCCGTCAACCCCGGCCATCCCGTCCTGGAGCGGGTGCGGTTTCTGTCGATTTCCGCCAATAACCTTGATGAGTTCTTCATGGTCCGCGTCGCCGGTATCAAGGCGCAGGTCCGCGAAGGCATTGCGGAGCGCAGCCCTGACGGCCTGACACCGTCCGAGCAGCTCGTGCTGATCAACAAGACGGTTTCCGAACTCGCCAGCGATCAACAGGCGATCTGGAGCAACCTGTGCCCGACGCTGTCAGAGCAAGGCATCTTGCTGGTCGATGGCCACGACGTCACCAAGGCCGAGCGCACCTGGATCGAGGATCATTTCCTCCACAACATCTTCCCGCTGCTGACGCCGCTGGCGATCGATCCGGCGCACCCCTTCCCGTTCATTCCGAGTCTCGGCTTCACCATCGCGCTGCATTTGAGCCGCCTCTCGGACGGCAAGCCGATGAACGCGCTGATCCGTATGCCGGGCAAGATCGATCGCTTCATCCGCATGCCCGCCGGCAAAGACGGCGCCGTACGTCTGATCACGCTGGAACAGGCCACCGGCCTCTTCATCGGGCGCCTGTTCCCCGGCTACGCCGTCAAGGGTCAGGGCGCATTCCGGGTGATCCGCGATTCCGAACTGGAAATCGAGGAAGAGGCCGAGGATCTGGTCCGCCTGTTCGAGACCGCGTTGAAGCGCCGCCGCCGCGGATCGGTGATCCGGCTCGAGATCGAAGCCAAGATGCCGGAAGAGCTGCGCGCTTTCGTGCAGCGCGCGCTATCCACCGCCGACGACGAGGTCTTCCTGGTCGACGGCGTCCTGGCCATGAACGAGTTGTCGCAACTGACGCGTATCGACCGTCCCGATCTCGAATTCACGCCCTACGTGCCGCGTCATCCCGAACGCGTCCGCGACCACGGCGGCGATATCTTCGCGGCGATCCGGCAGAAAGACCTGATCGTCCATCACCCCTACGAATCCTTCGACGTCGTCGTCCAGTTCCTGCAGCAGGCGGCGCGCGATCCCGACGTCGTCGCCATCAAGCAGACGCTGTACCGCACCTCCAACAACTCGCCGATCGTGCGCGCGCTGGCGGAAGCCGCCGAAGCCGGCAAATCGGTTACCGCGCTGGTCGAACTGAAGGCCCGCTTCGACGAGGAAGCCAATATCCGCTGGGCTCGCGACCTCGAACGCGCCGGCGTGCAGGTCGTGTACGGCTTCATCGAATTGAAGACCCACGCCAAGCTGTCGATGGTGGTGCGCCGCGAAGGCGGCAATCTCACCACTTACGTCCATACCGGCACCGGCAACTATCACTCCGTGACGGCGAGGATCTACACCGACCTGTCCTACTTCACGTCGGATCCCGCGATCGGCCGCGATGCGGCACGGGTGTTCAACTACATCACCGGCTATGCCGAGCCGAGCGAGATCGAGAAGATGGCGGTGTCGCCGCTGACGCTGCGCAAGCGCATCATCGAGCACATCAAGGGCGAGGTCAATTACGCCAAACACGGCAAGCCCGGCGTGATCTGGATGAAGATGAACTCGCTGGTCGATCCCGATGTCATCGACGCGCTCTATGAAGCCTCGCAGGCCGGCGTCTCGATCGAACTGGTGGTGCGCGGCATCTGCTGCCTGCGGCCCGGTGTGCCCGGCCTGTCCGACAACATCCGCGTCAAGTCGATCATCGGACGTTTCCTGGAACACGGCCGAATCTACTGCTTTGGTATGGGTCAGGGCCTGCCGAGCACGAAAGCGGCTGTGTATATCTCGTCCGCCGACATGATGCCGCGGAACCTCGACCGCCGCGTCGAAGTGCTGTGCCCGCTGCAAAATCCCACGGTGCATCAGCAGGTTCTCGAACAGATCATGGTCGCCAACCTGAAGGATACCGAGCAGAGCTGGCAGTTGTTGCCCGACGGGTCTTCAACGCGTATGAAGGCCGCGAAAGGCGAAGAGCCATTCAATCTGCACAACTACTTCATGACCAATCCGAGTCTGTCAGGCCGTGGAAAGTCTCTCAAGGAATCTTCGCCGCGCCGCCTCACCCGCCGGAACGAGCGTCAGCAATCGACCTGACGGAGCGCAGCGGTGAAACGACCGCGCAAGCGCACCTCCAGCGTCGCCGTCATCGACATCGGTTCGAACTCGGTTCGTCTCGTCGTCTATGAGAAACTGGCGCGCAGCCTCGTCACGATCTTCAACGAGAAGGCGCTGTGCGGACTCGGCCGCGAGGTCCAGAGCACCGGCCTGCTCGCGACCGATGCGGTCACCAAGGCGCTGTCGGCGTTGCGCCGGTTTCGCGCGCTGTGCCGGATCCAGCAGGTCGGCCGGGTCTATGCGATCGCCACCGCCGCCTGCCGTGATGCCGAGAACGGTCCGGACTTCATCGCCAAGGCCGAGCGAATCTGCGGCACCCGAATCGAGATTCTCTCCGGCCCGCGCGAAGCCAAGCTGTCCGCGCTCGGCGTTATCTCCGGCACACACAACCCCGACGGCATCGTCGGCGACCTCGGCGGCGGCTCGCTCGAACTGATCGACGTGCACGGTAACCGCGTCCGTAGCGGCGTGACCTTGCCGCTCGGCAGCCTCGCGCTGCAGGATCTCGCCGACAAGTCGCTGAAGCGCGCCGAGCGCATCGTCAAGACCGAACTCACGGACGTCGCCCAACTCAAGGCCGGTCGCGGCCGAACTTTCTATGCGGTCGGCGGCACCTGGCGCGCGCTGGCCCGCATCCACATCCTGCAGAGCGATTATCCGCTGCGCGTGATGCACGGCTATTCGCTACCGGCCGCCGAAGCATTGGATTTCGCGCGACGGCTGCGCCGGCTGGCAGCGGCCAACATGCTCGCCGATATCGAAGTCGTCGCCGATGCAAGGCGGCCGCTGCTGACCTACGCCGCGCTGGTGCTCGAATACATCATCCGCGTCGCGCGCCCGAAGACGATCGTGTTTTCGACCTTCGGCGTACGCGAAGGCCTGCTCTACGAAATGCTGCCGCAGCAGGAGCGCGCCAAGGACGGGTTCATCTGTGCCGCACAGACGTTGAACGGCTTGCTGTCACGCTCCGCGCGCCATGCCGAGGAGCTGGTCGCCTGGACCGATCGATTGGTTCGGGTGGTTCACTTGCGCGAGACTCCGGAAGATCGGCGCCTGCGCCATGCCGCCTGTCTGTTGTCGGACATCGGCTGGCGCGTGCATCCAGACCACCGCGGCGAGGAAACGCTGAGCCTGATCACCAACGGCAATTTCGGCTCGGTCAGCCATCAAGGCCGCGCCTTTGTCGCGCTGTCGGTGTTCTACCGCTACGCGGGCCTCAGCGAGGAAAACGAGCCGCCGACGCGAATCCGCGAGCTGGTGCCGCCGGCGATGGACGAACGCGCGCGTATGCTGGGCGCTGCGTTCCGTGTCGCTCATCTGGTCTCGGCAGCGCGCACCGGCGTGTTGCCGGCGACGCATTTCCGTACCCGCGGCCGCAAGCTGATGCTGGTGTTCGAGCATCGCATGGTCGATCTCGTGGCCGACCGCGTCGGCAGCCGCTTCAAGCAACTGGCGCGGCTGGTCGGACGCTCAGGGTCGATCGTGCGGCGCTAGCCGCCACATCCTCAAGGCACCGGGTGTGTCGTCGTTGCCTCATAACGATCATCCCTCCAGGACGGCGCCCTCTCGCGGCGGTGGCGACTTGCCTCGTCCGCGGCGAACCATGCCACGACAGCGCCGAGCAGCACGGACGCTGCGATCGAGAACGCCACGATGATCGCGCTACGCCGCGATTGCGCAATCGCGGTTTTGGCGTTGGCGAGATTATTGTCGACGCGTCGTTCGGCATCAGGTCCCGTCAGCCCTGTAACCCCGCTCACGAGTTGCACCAGATAGGCACGGTCATCCGACGAAACACCGCTATGACCCGAGGAGGTAAGCAGGATGCGTCCAGCCTCGGCGCGCTCCATGGGCGTCTCGCTATTCGGGGTTCGTCGTGCCGGACGGAAAAGCCGGTCCAGTTCATAGCTCAGCATCGGCTCGGCCGCGCTGACGGAGGGGTCCGGGCGCGCGGGCGAAGTGCGCGAGAGCGTGACGCTTCCCGCAATAGCCGTGATCAGGACAGTAGCCACCACGGCGATCGCCCAGGCCGCAAGCCCCTGGAGGCCGTCACGGTGCTCGATGCCAAGGTCTCTGGTGACCGGCAAGCCTCCTCCGAGACGCCCCGCGACATAGCCGCCGGCGCCGAAACTCACCAGCGCGACCAGGATCAGGTAGAGGCCTGATAACAGCCAGAGCGCGACCGAAGCGTCCCGCCAGGTCGGCGCGGCGGAAACCACGCCCAGTCCCACCGCTGTCCCGAACGCAATCAGCGTGATCGAAAGAGCGGTCGCGACCAAGGCTCCCGCGATCGCGGGCGTCCACGCCAGATCGCTCGCAGGTCCCCTGGCATCCGGATAGGTTCGTTCCTGTTCGACAATGGTCATGGCGACTCACCGAAGTCCGAAGAACGAAAGAATGGCGAGGATGACGACGATCAGTCCGATGAGATAGATGATCTGGTTCATTGCATGCTCCTGTTGCGAAGGCGCGACCAAGCGCGACACGCCGCGAGCGGCGTGTCCTGTTTTTTGCGGGCCGCCCTCACGGCGGCAAGACGAATGGGCAACGGGAACAATTGGCAATGGTTCCTGCTCAATGAATCATTCGCAGGCTGGCCCCTGCAGAACTCTGAAGCGCGTCATTGCCTATTTTTCCCGAATCCGGAACGGCAGAGCAGGTTCAGCAAAAAGAGACGCAAAGCAGGAACCGTCGGTCCCGAGCCGACGTTGCCGTTTCGAGGCGGCGCGTTTGTTGCGGCCGATCGGAATCATGAGGGACTTTTCGCACGCTGCATTTTCTCCCGAGGAGATCGGCATCATGGCCACCGCACTGGAAGCCGCGGTCGCCACGTTGCCCGACCCGGTTCATTCGGCCTACGTCCAGATCATTGCCGAATCGATCCTGCGTACGGCCGAAACGGGCGAGCGGGATCCTGCCGTGCTCGAACGTCTCGCGCTCCTGGAGCTTGGCCTCGCACGGCGGCGATGAACTAGCGCCGTCGAAAATCACTTCGCGGCATCGAGAAACACCACCGGCGTGCCTTTTGAAACCGAGCCGGCGACGCGTTCGGCGTCCCAGTTGGTGAGGCGTACGCAACCATGGGACTCGGCCTTGGAAACCTTGCCGGGGGCCGGCGTGCCATGAATGCCGTATCCGTCGGCCGAGAGATTTATCCATGTGGTGCCTACCGGATTGTTCGGCCCCGGCTTGATGGTGAAGGCCTTGCGCGCGTGGACACCTTTGAAGTGGTAGTCGGGATTGTATCGATAGTTCGGATCGTGATCGATTTCGGTCACTTTCAAAGTCCCGCTCGGAGACGGCTTTTCTTGGCTGCCGACGGTCGCCGGATAGAACGCCAGCAGAGCGTTGCCCTTGTCGAACAGCTTCAGTGTCTGCCGGCGCTTGTCGACCTCGATCCTGTCGGCCTTTCCTGCCGCCCCCGTCGTGTCCAGCACGACGATGGTTTCTCCAGCACGTTCGAAATGCCGGCCCGGATTGAGAGCCGCCAGCAGCGATTCGCTCATGTGAAACTTTTCGGCGAGTCCCTCCCGCGCAGAAGTGAAGCCGACGTAAGGCAAACTCTTCATGTCTTCCATTCTGGAAGGAAGCTTGCTCAAAAATGGTCCCGCCACGTCTTTGCGGTCGATCGTGTAGGATTTCGTCACCGGCCGGCTGTCCGCCTTCAGCAGACTCCAGACCTCGTCGCTGAGCGTATCGGAGATCGGCAGTTGATGGGCTTCTGCAAACGCGCGCAGTGCTTTTTTTGCATTCTCTCCGAACCTGCCATCGACCTCGCCCGGCGAAAAATGCGCACGATCCAGCAGCACCTGAAGCCGGACGGCGAGCGGAGTCGGTTCGTTGCGCGGAAGGCCTGCCCCACGCGTCCATTCGGCCGTATCGATAGCGCTGGCTGTAAGTTCCGCGCCAATTACCGGGTTGGCTGACAGCAACAGGAAAAGAACTGCGAAGCCGGGCTTTGGCATAACCGGCCCCCATCCCCTAGCGACGTGCCAGCATGGCCCCGAGGATAAAGGCAACTGCCAGCGCCTGAAGCGGAGCCTCTCGCGTCCGCAGGCGCACGGCCTCGAGCAGCTTTTCGCTAGGCCGTGCGGTGGAAGGCAGATCGTCGTTCGCTCCGCGATAGGCTCGATCGGCGGCTGCGCGAGCCAGCATTTCGTCCTTCGACAACGGCTGCCCAACATCGACGTTTGTCATTGGTTTCGTTCTCCTGGGTTCGCCGTACCGCCTCTACATTCCGTGACTTTCAAAGACCTTCTTGCACTTCGAACTGAGACTTGCCCGGTTCATCTGCAAGCACTGCTGCACTGCGCCATCGTTGCCGAGGTCCTTGCGGCAAAAGCGCGAAGCATCGCGCGAGCAAGCTGACTGTTCCTGCTGGCTACCGGCATGTTGGGCCGTGGCGACACCGTTGGCCATAACCACGGCAACGAACGCTATCATTGCGATACGCATGGGAGACCTCTCGACTTTTGCGCTTCAGAAACGAGGCGAGGCGCGACAGCCATCGCCCACCGGTTCAATGACCCGCCGAGAGAATTGTTCCTTGCCAGCTTGGCTCAGTCACTTGTCGAAATCGGATGCCAGACCGTGCCGGCAATCGACCGTCTTGGCGGGCCTGCGCGGACGCACAATCCGACCATCTTGCGGGGATTGACCTACGCCGCGTCGGCCGCGTGTGCGGCGTGCTTCTGCAGCGCACGCTTGCGCCAGATCGCGCCGACCACCAGCACCACGATGATGCCGAGCACGGCGCAGACCAGTTCGCCGCCATTGCCGTGATTGGCAAAATGCGGAGCCAGGCCTAGCGCCGCCAGCATCTGGTCGAGCTTGGCGCCGAACGGGCCGGCAAGCAGTGCATCGAGCCGCGGGTGGATCGCCGGATCGGTGGCGATGACATCGCCGGCGATCCAGCCGAGCAGCGCGGCGCCGGCCCACACCAGGATCGGCAGCTTGGTCAGCAGCGCCATGATCAACGCCGCGCCGGCGACGATCAGGGGAACGCTGATCGCAAGGCCCAGCACCAACAGCGGCACGCTGCCGTTGGCGGCAGCGGCCACCGCGATCACGTTGTCGAGGCTCATGACGATATCGGCGACGACGACAATCTGCACCGCTGCCCACAAATGCGAGGCGGACTCGACGCCCTCCTCGTCTTCCTGTTCGGGCACCAGCAGTTTGGCCGCGATCACGATCAGCGCCAGGCCACCGACCAGCTTGAGGTACGGCAGTTCCATCAATGTCGCGACGATGCCAGTGAAGATGATGCGCAGGAACACCGCGGCACCCGCGCCGAGGATCATGCCCCACAGCCGATGCCGCGGCTCGAGCCCGCGGCAGGCCAGCGCGATCACGAGCGCATTGTCGCCGGACAGCAGCACGTTGATCCAGATGATCTTGCCGACCGCGACCCAGAACGCCGGCTGGATCATTTCAGTTTGAAACTGGGTAACGAAAGCTGCGATGTTCGCGGGATCGACGATCTGCCACAACCAGTTCACAGCGGTTCCTTTCGGCTTCGCACGCCAGCTTGTTATCGGCTTTGCGGCCGGTTTGATTTGGGCCTTGCGGCCATTTCAGTTTTTGGCCTTGCGGCCGGCCGGGGCGGCGATCGCTCGCCGCCCCGTTTAATTTAACCGACGATTTCGTTGCCGGAGAAGAACTGCGCAATTTCGATCGCGGCGGTTTCGGTCGCGTCCGAACCGTGCACCGAGTTTTCGCCGATCGACTTGGCGTGAACCTTGCGGATGGTGCCGTCGGCCGCCTTCGACGGATCGGTCGCGCCCATGACGTCGCGGTACTTGAGCACGGCGCCCTCGCCCTGCAGCACCTGGACCACGACCGGACCCGAGGTCATGAAGTCGACCAGTTCGCCGAAGAACGGACGCGCCTTGTGCACGGCGTAGAAGGTTTCGGCCTGGTCACGGGTCATGCGGATCCGCTTCTGGGCCACGATGCGCAGGCCTGCCTTCTCGATGATCGCATTGACCGCGCCGGTCAGATTACGCTCGGTCGCGTCGGGCTTGATAATCGAGAAAGTGCGTTCAATCGCCATGTTTTCGTCCTTGCAAAACGCCGGGTGGGAGTTGCCGGGCTTATATCGGCGCAGTCCGGCCACGGCAAGCGACCCTATGACGCGTTAACCCATCGGATTTGCATGGTTTTCATGACGTGCGGCCGGGGACAGGCGCAGGCCTGGTCGGCAAATTACAACAATTTCACACAGGTGAACCCTGTCTGAAAGCGCCGTCCCGGCTGCGTTCAGCTTGGCCGGCCTAGGATCATCCACGATCGGACGCCCCCTCCTGCCCAGTATCTTCAAGATCTGAATTGGCCAGAGGCGTCGCGGGAAACTTCACTGATGGCGCCGACCGCGCCGAACCTCGAGGAGACGATCATGTTTCGCAAACTCGCACTTGTTGCAGTGGCCGCGGCTTCGTTGGGTGTAGCCGCATTGGCGCCGACCTCGGCTTCGGCCTGGGGCGGATGGCATGGCGGCGGCGGTTGGCACGGCGGTGGCTGGCACGGCGGCTGGCACCGCGGCTGGGGTGGTCCACGCTTCTTCGTCGGTGGCCCGGCCTATTACGGCGGTGGCTATGGCGGCTGCTACGTGCGGCGCCTGGTCGGTACGCCCTGGGGCCCGCGCTGGCGGCTGGTGAACCGCTGCTATTGATCTGATTTGAGCTCTCCCCTGACTGAACGCCCCGGCCTCCGCGCCGGGGCTTTTTTTCGTTGCGGCGGAACCAATCGCAGGCTTCGCGGCGCGGCTACCTAGACGCGAGCGCATTCGGGCGTGCCAGGCGGAAACAAATTCGCCGTTTGGGACTTGGTTCAACGTCAGATCGTCGACGTTGCAAAACCTGCGCCGTGGAACCTCGACAAGGGGCCAGCCATGAACCATCAAGAAAACAACGACTTTGAACCAATCGATCACAAGACGTCCCGCTCGATCTGCGATGCCGTCGGCGAACGGCTGCAACAAAGCATGCGCCCGGAGCAGACGCTGCCCCCACAATTGCTGAGCCTGATCGAGCAACTGCGCCGAAGCGACCGCGGCCTGCACTAGGGACGGCTGCGGTGGCCGATTTTTACCGATAAATGGGTTGCGTTTGTGCCTCGCAGCGGTGACAAGGCCGCATGCTTTCCATCACCGATATTTCGATCCGGATCGCCGGACGGCTTTTGATCGACGACAGCTCGGTGCAGATCGTGCCGGGCGCACGCGTCGGCTTCGTCGGCCGCAACGGCGTCGGCAAATCGACGCTGTTTCACGCGATTCGCGGCGACCTGCCGCTCGAATCCGGCAGCATCTCCCTGCCGCCGCGCTGGCGCATTGGCAGTCTTGCACAGGAAGCCCCCGACGGTCCGGAAAGCCTCGTCAACGTGGTGCTGAAGGCCGACCTGGAGCGCGATGCGCTGCTACAGGAAGCCGAAATCGCCCACGACCCGCACCGTATCGCCGAAATCCAGACCCGGCTGGTCGATATCGACGCCCACTCCGCGCCGGCGCGTGCGGCTGCAATCCTCAGCGGCCTCGGATTTTCGACCGCCGATCAGGCCCGGCCCTGCTCGGAATTCTCCGGCGGCTGGCGCATGCGCGTGGCGCTGGCCGCAACGCTGTTTTCGGCGCCGGACCTGTTGCTGCTCGACGAGCCCACCAACTACCTCGACCTCGAAGGCACGTTGTGGCTGGAAGACCATCTGGCGAACTACCCGCGCACGGTGATCGTCATCAGCCATGACCGCGACCTGCTCGACACCTCCGTCGACCAGATCCTCCATCTCGATCGCGGCAAGCTGACGCTCTACAAGGGCACCTATTCCTCATTCGAGGAACAGCGCGCCACCCGCGAAATGCTGGATGCCAAGCACGCCAAGCGACAGGCCGACGAGCGCAAGCGGCTGCAGGCCTTTGTCGATCGCTTCAAGGCCAAGGCTTCAAAGGCCCGCCAGGCCCAGTCCCGCGTGAAAATGCTGGAGCGGATGAAGCCGGTCACCGCGCTGGTGACGCAGGACGTGCGCGAGATTACGTTCCCTGCGCCGGAAAAAATGCTGTCGCCGCCGATCATCGCTGTCGACGAGGTCACGGTCGGCTACGATCCCAAAAAGCCGGTGCTCAACCGCGTCACCTTGCGCGTCGACACCGACGATCGCATCGCTTTGCTCGGCTCCAACGGCAACGGCAAATCGACTCTGGTAAAACTTCTCGCCAACAAGCTGCCGCCGTTCTCCGGCCGGGTCACGCGTGCCGAAAAACTGTCGGTCGGCTATTTCGCGCAGCATCAGGTCGACGAGCTCAACCTCGACGGCTCGCCCTACGATCACGTCCGCAAGCTGATGCCCGACACCCCCGAGAGCAAGGTGCGCGCGCGCGTCGGCGCAATCGGCTTCTCCGGCAAGGCCGGCGATACCCTGGTGAAGAGCCTTTCCGGCGGCGAGAAAGCACGGCTGTTGCTCGGGCTTGCGACCTTCGCCGCGCCGAACATGATCATCCTCGACGAGCCGACCAACCATCTCGATATCGACAGCCGCGCCGCACTGGCCGAAGCGATCAACGATTTTCCGGGCGCGGTCATCATGGTCTCGCACGACCGCTACCTGATCGAAGCCTGCGCCGATCAATTGTGGGTGGTCGCCGACCAGAAGGTCGCGACCTATGACGGCGACCTCGACGATTACCGGCGCATGGTGCTGTCGGCGCGCGGCATGCGTGCAAGCTCGCGCGACCGCGACAACCTCAGGGAGCCGGCGAAATCTGAACGTCCAAAGGGCGAAAAGCGCACACCGCTGAAGCAGAAGATCGCGGGGGCCGAGGCCGAGATCGAGCGCATCAACGGCATCATTACGAAGATCGACACCGCGCTGGCATTGCCCGATTTGTTCACTCGCGATCCCAAGCAAGCCGCCCAGCTCAGCAAGGCGCGCGCCGCAGCCGCCAGCGCGCTGCAACGCGCCGAAGAGGCGTGGCTCGAGGCAAGTTCGGAATATGACGGCGCGACGGGATAGCGCGTCTTCGATATTCGCGCGACGGCGTTAGAGCGTTTTCGAGCGAAGTGGATCCCGGTTCGCGTAAAGAAAACGCGCCAAAACAACAGGCTAGAGCCGGGTTCTGTTTCAATCGGAACCGGATAGGCGCTTAGGTCGCGGCCGGTTTCTTCTTCGCCTTCGGCTTGGCGACCTTCGGCTGCGCCACCGGCTCGGCGCCGCGTTCGATCGACGTCAGGCGTCCGCCGGTAAAGGTGTAGATACCGGCACGCGGGCCGCGCGCGTAGTTGACGACGGCGACGCGATCGCCGCGCGGGTTGTTGGACAGGTTGACGCTGTCGGGCGCACCGATGCCGCGCACCACGTCGCATTCGGTGTGACCAAGCGCCACCGTTCCCCGCGACGTCGGCGCGGGTGCGCCCGCAGCACCATCGGCGAGCGCGTTGGCGTCCGTCCCGGGGACCGCCATGCCGGGGCACGCGCCGTCAGCACTGACGAGTTCATCCGGCGTCACCGCCTTTTCCGGCGTCAGCGGCGGGGTTTCGATCGAAATGCTTCGGGAGAACACGCGGCCGGAACGCTTGAACCAGTCGGCGTCCTGGCTCATCCATTCGGGCGTCGTGCTGGTGCAGCCCGCAACCACCGGGGCAAGCAACATCAACATCAGGAATGGTTTTCGACCGATGGTTCCGTACTGCACGCTAGACCCTGGCTCCCGCCCTGCCTTAACCCCGTGATGCAACTATTTGTCCCAACACCCCTTTGCGGCACGACCGTGGCTACGCGCAAGATCCGGGACAGAAACTTCAAATTATCATTAATTGCCAGATATCGCTATTGCCGCCGCTGCCACCGGCCCCGGTCATCGGTCTGCCAATAGGTCACCTCAAATCCCCGCGCCTTGCAATCGGTCCAGGCGGCGCGGGCCACGCCCAGCGCCTCCTCGTCGTCGCCGTTGAAAACCAGCACCAGGCGCTCATAGCTGTCGGCATCCGCCGGCAGCGCCGCATTGTCGATCAGGAACCTGACATTGGCGCGGTTCGGATTGCCGTCCTCGACCGACAGGATCACGGGATGGTCCGGTGCATCGCCGGCGCGCCAGACGGCATGTGGCAAAAACGAGTCATCGCTATAGGTCCACAAATGGGCGTCGAGCGCCTCGGCCCGTTCCGGCGAGGTCGATTGCACCACCACGCGCCAGCCGCGCTCCAGCGATTTTTCCAGCAAGGGCGGCAACACGCTTTCGAGCGACATGTTCTGCAGATGGTAGAACAGGACTTCCGTCATCATATCCCGGCTTGATCTATTTCTTGGCTTCGTAATATTCGGAAACCAGCCGCTCCAGCAGCCGCACGCCGTATCCAGAACCCCAGCTATGATTGATTTCGGTTTTCGGCGCGCCCATCGCGGTGACGGCGATGTCGAGATGCGCCCACGGCGTGCCGTCGACGAAGCGCTGCAGGAACTGAGCCGCGGTGATCGAACCGCCATTGCGGACGCCGGCGTTCTTTACATCGGCGAATTGCGAATCGATCATCTTGTCGTAGTCGGGACCGAGCGGCATCCGCCAGACCCGCTCGTCGGTTTCGAGACCAACCTTGGTCAGGCGTTCCGACAGTTCGTCGTTGTTGGAAAACAGCCCGGCATGCTGGGTGCCGAGAGCTACCATGATGGCGCCGGTCAGCGTCGCCAGATCGATCATGAATTTCGGCTTGAACTTCTTGGCCACGTACCAGAGCACGTCGGCCAGCACCAGGCGTCCCTCGGCGTCGGTGTTGATGATCTCGATGGTCTGGCCGGACATCGAGGTGACGATGTCGCCCGGACGCTGCGCGTTGCCGTCGGGCATGTTTTCGACCAGGCCGATGGCGCCGATCGCGTTGACCTTGGCTTTGCGGGCCGCCAGCGCGTGCATCAGTCCGACGACGCAGGCAGCACCACCCATATCGCCCTTCATGTCCTCCATCCCGGCGGCGCCCTTGATGGAAATGCCGCCGGTATCGAAGCACACGCCCTTGCCGACGAAAGCAACCGGCTGCTCGCCCTTCTTGCCGCCATTCCAGCGCATGATCACCATGCGGCCGGGCTGCGTCGAGCCTTGCGCGACGCCGAGAAGTGCGCCCATGCCGAGTTTGGTCATCGCCTTGACGTCGAGCACGTCGATATCGACGCCGAGCTTCTTGAGCTGGCTGGCGCGGCGGGCGAACTCGACCGGATAAAGCACGTTCGGCGGTTCGTTGACGAGTTCGCGCGCCATGATCACGCCGTCGACGACATGCGATGCCGGCGCAAACGCCTTGCGTGCCGCGACGACGTCGCCGACCGCAATCGAGATGTCGGCGCGCACCGCGCCGTTGTCGTCCTTCTTCTTGGTCTTGTAGCGGTCGAACTTGTAGGCGCGCAGCCGAAGGCCGGACGCTATCGCTGCGGCAGCGTCAGCATCCATCGCGCCGTCAGGCAATTCGGCGATGACGGTGACGGCCGCGCTGGCGGCATTGAGCTTGCCGGCCGTGACGCCGCCGAATTTGAGGTAGTCCTTTTCCTTGATCTCGGCCGGCTTGCCGCAGCCGACGACGATCAGGCGGTCTGCCTTGATTCCCTCCGGCGCCGGGATATCGAGGGTCGATCCGCTCTTGCCCTTGAACTGGCTGGCTCCCGCCGCCCGTTTGATGGAATTGGCCGCCGTCCCCAGCGCCTTCCGGGTCGCCGCGCCGAATTTCAGTGCGTCGTCGCAAAACACCACGACAACATCGCGCGAGGCTGCGGAAAACGGAACAAAGCCGACCTTGACGGCGTCGGACATGGGCGAATCCTCCAAAATTCAGGGCTGTGAGCAGAGCATCGGATCGTCCGGGCGCAGCCCGGATTATTTGATTCTTGGTTCGGCAACGGCCCAAATCGCTTCAAGACCGCCGGTTTCCAGCACTATGGCCTGTGAGGCGCCACACTGCCAAGCTCAGGCCGTGGCCGGAAGGTCACATCAAGTGATTTATTAACCATATCCTAAGGGTGCCACGGCCCGGCCATTTTGTTGACGGATCAAAGGGATGGTAGTGAGAAACTAGACAACTGGATGGCAGGCGGCGTGACCAATGGGGACCCCTCAAAAAGGGGTTGGTCGGAAGCCGCTTTTCAGGTGCGCAAGGGTGGGATCCGTACGGACGCGATGGGGTCGATCGACAGGTATATCTTCAAGACGACGCTGGCGTCGTTTGCGCTGGTCCTGGTCAGCCTCACCGGCGTGATCTGGATTACGCAGGCGTTGCGCGGCATCGACCTGATGACGAGCCAGGGCCAGACCATTCTGACCTTTCTCGGCATC
>Ga0157378_10001898_pt1 | contig 18768 bp, 11 predicted proteins | sample M65metaG_FD_115309 | JGI IMG/M metagenome (GOLD analysis project Ga0157378, IMG submission 115309) | Miscanthus rhizosphere microbial communities from Kellogg Biological Station, Michigan, USA - M6-5 metaG | ecosystem: Host-associated > Plants > Roots > Rhizosphere > Soil | place: USA: Michigan...
CGCACAGGTGGTGGAAGCGCGAGAGGCAGCGGCTGCGCATCGTGCGGAGTCGCATCCCGCCACGGTGCGCGAGTACATCGAATCGCTTCTGGTCACGGTGATCCTGGCGCTCTTTGGCACCACGTTTATCGTACAGGCCTTCAAGATCCCCTCGCAATCCATGGAACCTACGCTGCTGGTCGGCGATCATCTCCTGGTTAATAAATTTATTTTCGGCGGCCGCGGCCACTGGTACGATCATTTTCTTCCGTATCGTGAAATTCGCCGAGGGGACATCATCGTTTTCAAATTTCCGTTTCAGGACCATCCTCATTACGTCAAGCGCGTGATCGGCGTTCCCGGGGACCACGTCAAGATCGTGGACCAGAATGTGTACGTCAACGGAAAGCGGATTGTGGAGCCCTACATCGTGCGTGATCCGACCGCTCCGTACGATCCCTTTGGAGACAATTTTCCGCCGCGCAGCCCGCAATACCTGCAGGCCAACATGCAGCCTGAATGGGCCGACGAAATATTCCAGTACATTCACGAAGGAGAAATCGTGGTCCCTCCGGAAAAATATTTTGCCATGGGCGATAACCGGGACCATAGCTGGGATAGCCGCTTCTGGGGATTCGTGGATCGCGACGCCGTCATGGGCCGCCCGGTGGTCATCTACTGGTCCGTCACCGGAGATCACGACGACGGCTCGGACCGCAACGTGAACTCCTGGTTGGTCGGCCTGCTCGACACCGTTTTGCATCTTCCGACGCGGACGCGCTGGTCGCGCATGCTGCATGAAGTTCACTGACGCGGCGCTTTCCTTCTTTTCTGCCTTTTGCCACAATTCCCGCATAGACGATGACTAAGCGACGCTGGCTCCTTGCAGTTCTGATCCTCGGGGTGTTTATCCTGGCCGCGAGCGCCGTGTTTTCGCGCGCCTTGCGCGCCAGCGCCGCCCGCCGCTACTTGATCGCGCATCTTACCGCCAGCTTTGGCCGGCCGGTCGATGTTTCCTGGTTTGACTTCAGCCTCCTGGATGGCGCGCGAATTGAGGCGCACTTAGTCAGCGTCTCGGACGATCCGGAATTTGGAAATGAATATTTCCTGCGCGCCGATACGCTCGCCGCGGGCCTACGCTGGACTTCCTTACTCGCGGGACGCTTTGAATTCGGTTCCGTTTCCCTCTCGCGGCCAAGTCTGAATCTGGTGCGCGACGCCGACGGCCGATGGAACATCGAGCGCTGGCTGCCACCCGCTCCGGATCCGGGCACGCGGCCAGGTTTTGTTGGCCCGGTTGCTCCTCCGTATGAAATCAGGCCGGAGCGGCCGTATCGTATCGACGTGGATGGCGGCCGCATTAATTTCAAGCAGGGAGACAACAAGGGCACCTTTGCGCTGGTCGATGTTTCCGGACGCGTCGAGCAGAACGGCGCGGGCCGCTGGCAGCTCGATGTGGAGGCGCGGCCGATGCGAGCAGGCGTTGAGCTGCAGGACATCGGCACGGTCCGTTTACGCGGCTCGATTGCGGGAACGACGGCTCGTCTTCAACCAGCGCAGCTCAACCTGACCTGGCGCGCCGCCTCGCTGGCCGATACGTTGCGTCTCATCCGGCAAAACGATTATGGTATGCGGGGCCAGGTGGATGTTGATCTCAGCGCACGCATCGCACCGCTGGAAAGAACTTTCGCTCAAGATTTGGATTCCAGCGGTGCGCAGTGGTCTGTGTCCGCGGTGGCGCGATTGACGGGCATTCATAGCTGGAGACTCCCCGAGCATGATACCGATCCTCCGGCCAATCTTTCCGTACAGTTGAATTGGCGTCCGGGCGAGCGGCACGCCGAATTCCAAAAGGTATTTGTAGAACTTCCGGCGTCGAATCTCCAGGCGTCGGGTAATCTGGATTGGTCGCACGGATTTCAGCCTCAGCTACGCATGGAACCTTCGACGCTTGCGTTTGGGGATGTCCTTTCCTGGTATCGCGCGTTGCAACCGGATGTCGCGGAGGATTTGCGCGCGAGCGGGGTGCTCGGCGTGGATCTAAAGATCGGCGGGTGGCCCATCCAGTTTCAACAAGGTGAAGTGACCAGCGCCGGTGGAACGCTCACTGCAAAAACGCTTTCCGGGCCGCTGCGAATCGGCGCGATAAACGCGAGCGTGGCGCACGGAGGATTCGATTTTGCGCCGACATCGATTTCCGTTGCTTCCGCGTCGGCGGCGGCAAAGCGCGTAGCGGAAAAGAGCGGCAAGGCTTCGGATAGCAGCGAGCTTCGAAATTCGTTCATGATTCGCGGCTCTCTATTTCCTCGCGCTACCGGAGTGTTCCGCTGGCCTCCGGATTGGAGTCTTTCCGTGAGGGAGAAACATCTCCCGTGCAGGATTGGCTGGCGATCTCCAGTGCGCTGGCGCGCCCCGTGAATTCGGAGTGGACTGCCGAAGGTGGTCTCGCGTTGAAGATGCGCCGCGTTCATCTCGCGGTGTCGCCGGAAGCGCCCTGGCTCGGCACGATCGATTTTCTGGGATTGACGTTCAGTCCAACGTACGTCAACCAGCCGGTGCGCTTGCCGAAAGCCCGCATCGAATTCGCCCCTTTGCAGCGGACCATCACGCTGTCTGCGGCCGAGGCGTTCGGCGCGATCTGGCGAGGAGCGCTGGCCCGAAAATATTCAGACAAGGGGTGGACGTTTGACTTGTCGGCGGATCATCTCGATGCCGTTGAGCTCGATCGCTGGCTTGGTCCGCGGGCACGGACGGGTTTTCTCGCCCGTTTTGCGGGCTTGAATCCCGCGCCAGCCGCGCCCAGCCCCATAGAGGATCGTGTGGTGAAGCAGTTCGCGGCACGCGGTCATCTTCGCGTGGGCGCGATCGACGTTCCGCCCATGCATCTCGAACATCTGGACGCCGATGCGGAGCTGGCCGGACGCACAATACTGATCCGGAAGGCCCAGGCCGATTTCCTTGGCGGTAAAATCTCCGGCTCGCTCGATGCACAGCTCGTGCCCGATCCTTCGTATCAATTTCAGGGACGTTTCGATCGTGTGGACCTGGCCCAGCTTGGGCAGGCGGTGCCATTTCTCGACACTCGCATCGGTGGAACCGCCTCCGCAGTGCTCGAGCTGTCTGCTCACGGCATTGGCCGACAAAATCTGAATCGATCGTTGCAAGGACAGGGAACGATCAACGGAAAAAATATCGAGCTGCGCGGTTTTCATCTTGGTGGCGTGTTTCCCGGCGCGCCGTCTGACAATGAATCAGACACCTTCGCCTCCGTTCAGGGCACCTATCGCATCCAGACGGCGGGCATCGATCTCGCCAATTTTGTGATGGATAATTCCACCGGACGTCTCGAAGCGGAAGGGCGAATCGAGTTCTCCCACGCGCTGAACCTTCGAGTGCATCCGTCAATCTTTCAGGCCGCGACTGCTTTGGCATCGGCATCGCCGCCCAGTTTTATTTTGAGCGGTACGATCGAAACTCCGAAGCTGGTGGTTCCGTCAGCCGGTCCGAAGCCGGCAGCGCGGTCGGGCTCGCGATAAGGTATTCGTGAGCTGGAGGTCCGCCAGAGCTCCGCACACTTTTGGGAGAAACGGCATGATCGTGCGCGCGTAACGTAGCATTGTCCCTAATCCGGCTACGTGCCAGAATCTGAACTATCAGATACGCGAAGACGCTATTCATCCGAAGGGGAATTTCATGCTTGAAACAACCATCACAGGTAGTTTGCCGAAGCCGTCCTGGCTCGCGAAACCGGGCGTCCTATGGGCGCCGTGGTCGCTGGACGCAGGAGCGCTCGAAGAGGGCCAGCGCGATGCCGTCCTCGTGGCGATGAAGGAGCAGGAAGCAGCCGGCATCGATATCGTTACCGACGGCGAGCAGATGCGGCAACATTTCGTCCACGGATTCCTCGCCAACCTTTCCGGCATCGACTTCAGTAAGCGCCGCGTGATCGGCATCCGCGCCGATCGTTATAAGGCCGACTGTCCCACCGTGACCGGGCGGGTCCAGCGGATGCGCTCGGTCCATAAAGAAGGTGTCGCGTTTGCAGTGCAGCATACGGCGCACAAATTCAAATACACGCTGCCTGGGCCGATGACCATCGCGGATACCGTCGCTGACGAATATTATGGCGACCGCGTTGAGCTGGCCCAGGCGCTGGCGGAGGCGCTGAACGAAGAATCGCTGGAACTCGAGCGCTGTGGCGTCCACACGATTCAGTTCGATGAACCGGCGTTCAATGTGTATCTCGATGACGTTTGCGAATGGGGCATCGCGACGCTGGAGCGCGCTGCGCAAGGCTTGAAGTGCACGACGGCCGTGCACATCTGCTACGGATACGGCATCAAAGCCAATACCGATTGGAAAGAATCGCTGGGAGGCGAGTGGCGCCAGTATGAGAAAACGTTTCCGCATCTGGCGGGGTGCAAAATCGATCAGGTTTCCCTGGAGTGCATGCACTCGCGCGTTCCCTTGTCACTACTCGGTTTGCTGAAGGGAAAGGACGTGCACGTCGGTGTGATTGATGTGGCCTCGAATATCGTCGAAACGCCTCAGGAAGTGGCCGGAGTGCTGCGCGAGGCGATAAAGTATGTTCCCGTCGAGCGTTTGCTCGCGAGCACAAACTGCGGCATGGCACCAATGCCGCGAAGCGTGGCGTATGGCAAACTGCGCGCGATTGCCGGCGGCGCGGCGATCCTGCGCAAGGAACTTGGCATTAAATCGGCGTGACCATTCGCAGCTTTATTTCTGAGCGATAGAGAAAATTCAGATCGTCCGCACTCGTGCTAATGCTCCATGGCTTTCTGCTGCTCGTCCAGAAGGGCATGGAACATGGCTTCCTCGATGTCCACTTCATACGTGCATCCATCAGGATCGATGAACGGATTCTGGGCACCAACCCGGACCTTGGTGTATTTTTCACTCAGGTTGTACTGCGCGGGATGGTCGCCCAGCGGCACATCGCACGCTAGAGAACGCACCAGCGGGAATGAATGTTTAAATTCCGCGACCACCTCGGGAGTAAGTTTTGCGGGTGGCCGCAAGCTGCAACCGATGACCACGTTGTAGTTTTTTCCACCTTCCTGCGCTTTCATCGTCCAGGTCGTGCAACCGTGAGTGTGGCCGGCAGTCAGGTGTGCGGTTAGCGTCGTACCTCCGAGTGTCACCGTCTCCCCATCATGCAACGTCTTGTCAATGGGGTGCGCTTTGCCTTCGGGAGTCATGGCCTGGAGTGCGGGCACGTCCTCGGCCATGTCCATCGTCTGCGCGCCGGTCAACTGTTTGAGTAAGGCGTCGCCTTCCTGATGATCGCTGTGTGCGTGAGTCCCCAGCAGGATCTTGATGTCCGAAAATTTGAATCCCAATTGTTCGACTGATTTTTCGATCGTTGGCACATTGCGTTCATAGGTGCTGTTGATGAGAATATCGCCTTGAGGAGTGACGATCAGAAACGAACTCAGCGTCTTCGTTCCCACGTAGTACAGGTTACCGATAATTTTGTGAGGGGGGAATTGCGCCGTCTGGTCTTCGGGCGTGCCCATGTTTCGCGCCAGGATCGACGACGGCGTAAATTTGCGCCCATGGACAGTAATCTCGGGATGGTCGGCGGGCGAGGGGTTCGCGGTCTGCGACCGGCTCAGACTCCCACCCAGAATCAAAACGACCGCTACCGATATAAACAACATTTGAATTACCCGGGCTGTCTTGTTCGTCATCATGACCTCCACGATTGTGAAACAGGGCCGTCATTGTATTCCTTACATCATGCAGTCAGTCCAAAACGGCCACCAGCGTCGAATTCCATTCTGACGGCCGCATCCTCGTGCTTGTGCTGAAAACCACCGCAACGTGGGACTTCGCCGTTTGGGGCGTCGCCACATAGCGGAGAATCAATCGGAAACCTGGCCAATTCTCTAGGTCTTTCGATCGCGGAGGTATATGATGACTTCTGCCTCTTAGACGGTCGAGAGTCTTAGTTACCGCTTCAAAAGGGAACCGCCGAATCATATACGAATTCCGTTTACTACCATCCGCACAAAAGTGATGATATTAAACTCCACGATTCGTCCGAACTTGACTGAAATTTAAGACGGCTGTTCGCTTGAGGGCGCAGAATCGCGTGCGATTCAAATTAAGATATCGATTAGACGATTTTCATATTAACTGCCTCGCGTATTTTGATTAGTGGGAGCGGCGGGCTTATGGCATCCGACAATACTCAGACGGCGAGTACTACAGTACAGGAACTGCAGCGGCGCGTCATCGAGCGGTTTGGCGTGCTACCGAACTTCTTCCAACTCTCGCCCGAGACTCCCGAGATCACCGAAAAACTGTGGGGACTTGCCCAGGCAGCGTATCTCGATAATCCTCTACCATCTGTTTTTAAGGAACGATTATTCGTCTATCTCTCGCGCTTTTGCGCGGCCCGTTACTGCATCGCTCGCCACACCGGTTTCTTGACTGGACTTGGTCGGCCAGCGGGGGACAAGGATGCCCGCTCTGAAAGTGTGGAGGATGTAGTTAAATTACTTCGGCGGCCCTTTCCACGAGGGCCTGAACTGAAGCCATGCCTTTCGTTTTGCTCCCAATGTCCCGCGCCGCTTCCGGAAATGCCGACGGCCGGCACGCAATTGGAAGACGCGCTTTTTTCTCTTGCCAGTCATGTATTTTTGCAGACGGTGGACGCATCGGAATGTCTTGAGGCACTGGAACGATTACTGGGCACCGTCCGACTTCAGTACCTGGTACTTTTCTTGACGTTCGTTCGGGCAGCGCACTACTGGACCAAAGTACACCCTGAAATCCAGTTTGAGGATGACATCAAGCAACTTCTGGCGACGCATGAGGCGCTCGCCAGTTGTATTTTAGAGGATCCGGACGCCAGCACAGACAAGCTCACTCAATCAATTTTGGACGAGCTTCCCGAATTGCGTCTTAAAGCCGATAAGGCGATCAGCTTGCTGGCTTCAATCGTAGATTCCTCCGATGATGCGATTGTCAGCAAGACTTTAGACGGTGTCATCACAAGTTGGAACGCAGGGGCCGAGCGGCTTTTTGGATACACACCCCAGGAAGCCATTGGCCGGAATATATCGATAATCATTCCGCTCGATCGCCGCGACGAGGAAATAAGCATCCTTGCGCGTCTCAGGCAAGGCGAACGCATCGAACATTTTGACACCACTCGCGTGCGAAAAGATGGCACTAAGCTTGAGATATCACTGACAATTTCCCCGGTAAGAGACGCCACAGGAAAAGTCATCGGTGCTTCAAAAATTGCGCGTGATATCAGCGGGCGTAAGCGGGTCGAGCGTGCATTGCATGAAAGCGAACAACGCTTTCGCGCCCTCGCGGATGCGCTCGATACCCAGGTGCAATTTCGAACCCAAGAGCTCCAGAGGCGAAACGCTGAGATCCTTCAGCAGTCGGACCAGCTTCGAGACCTTTCAGGGAAATTGATGTTTGCTCAGGATGAGGAACGCCGGCGTATTGCCCGTGAACTGCACGACAGCGCTGGTCAAAATCTGGCTGCGCTAGGGATGAGCCTTGCGCGGTTGGAAAATGACGCGAAGCATGACCCTGCGCGATTATCCGAAAGCATCAAAGATGCCCAGAATCTAATCCAGGAACTAACCCAGGAAATTCGCACGACGTCTTATCTTTTGCACCCTCCAATGCTGGATGAAAGCGGCCTGTCGGTCGCGCTTCACTGGTATATAGACGGTCTGGCGGAGCGCAGCGGCTTAAGTATTGAGCTGAACATTCCTGAAAAGCTCGAAAGGTTTGCCCCGGATATAGAACTCGCCATATTTCGTCTCGTGCAAGAATGCCTGACAAACATCCATCGACATTCAGGAAGCAAAACTGCGGTAATTCGCATCGCCAACGAACCTGACAAGATTTGTGTGGAGGTTCAGGACCATGGTAAGGGAATTTCCCAAGAACGATTATCGGAAATTCAATCGCGAGGAGTTGGCGTCGGAATCAGGGGAATGCAGGAGCGCATTCGCCAGTCTCATGGCCAATTAGCTATTGATTCCAACGCGTTGGGTACAACGGTTACTGCTACTTTTCTAACCAAGACACCCGCGGTGAAAGAGTAAGGAATGAAGTCGCAACGCGGCGCCACGTGATTATTTCGCAAAACAATCAGATTCGTGTAAGGTTGCGGGGCTTCTCGACCTGAATTGGCCCAACTTCTCACATTCTGCCTGACCGCTATTGTTTCTTCTTTCCGAAGCGGTCAAGCAGTGCCTTCTTTTCCGATCAAAAATTCCCTGTAGATCCGCCGTGTTGACGGGTTCACTCGCGGTTCCGGCGACCAGCATATGTCATTACCTCATGTTCGCTGGCCGGTGCCATTAGACTGACCATGTTGGGTATCCCAGTCGCCAGCAGCAGCTGAATTCGCGGACTGCGGCTTCCATCGATATGTCGAGGGAGCGGGAAGACAGAAGTTCGGTTGGGTTAGTTCCCGAATTGGATTTTTTGTATCCGCCGCCATCTCCCCGGCCCCGAACATAGCTGGAACTTACGATGATCATCAACATACATTCCGATATTACGCAGTGTATCAACAGAGGCGGTGTTGTGCGTCACCGTCAGCCGTGACGTAGGTCACAAAATCAGAGATCAGTTAAACTAAAGATGAAAACCTAGTCGGAAATGCGGGGCACTGTATGAGCAGAAGTGACGCCGCAGGCAGGCTGTGGCAATATCCCAAGGCTTGCAACTCAGGGGAGGAGAGAGGATGAACCTCAAGAATGCAGTTGCCTTGATCACGGGTGGAAGCAGCGGTATTGGACGGGCGATCGCGCAAGGATTGGTCGCGAGCGGCGCGCGCGTGGCCATTACGGGACGCGATCAGGTACGGCTGGCGGAGACGGCGAGGGAGATCGGAGTGCATCCAATTCATGCCGACGTAGCAGTGGAAGCGGATGTACAGCGGACCTATCGCGAACTTCTGCAGCAATTCGGTGACCTGGATATTCTGGTGAACAATGCTGGGACTGGGGTTTTTAAGAATCTCGTTGATTTCGAACTCAAGGATTTCGAGGCCGTGTTTGCGACCAACGTTACGGGCTCCATGTTGATGGCGCGCGAGGCCGCAAAACTTTTCGTGAAGCGTCAGCGCGGAAATATCGTGAACATTGCGTCGACGGCTGCTCTGCGCGGAGCTCCGAAAGGAACGGCTTACTACGGCAGCAAGTTCGCGCTTCGCGGCATGACCGAATGCTGGCGGGGCGAGCTGCGCCAGCACAACGTGCGCGTGTTTCTGGTCGAACCCAGCGAAGTCCTGACGAATTTTTATCAGACCGCTGGGCTGCCTCAGAAGGCGAATGCGACCAAGCTGCGATCGGAGGAAATTGCCCACGTGGTGAAATGCTTGCTGGAAATGGATGATCGCGGCTTTGTGCCCGAGGTGTCGATCTTCGCTACGAATCCAAAGGACTGAATTTTGTAGCACAGGCTTCAGCCTGTGGGGTTTAAGTCCTCGGACGGACTAACCCCACACAAGTGAATAGGCTGCTGAAAAAAGTGCTTTTTTTCATCCTGAGCGAAGCGAAGAATCTCTCCTTGTTTCTTTTCTCGTACCTAAATCGAAGAGCGATTCTTCGCTTCGCTCAGAATGACAAAGTTTTGAGTTTTCATCAGCCTCTGAAGCCTGTGCTACCGGAAGCCGCTACTTGATATTGTTTTCCTTTCCTTCTTTTATTTAAGCGATCGACGAAGCGATATGGTTTCTGCTGTGAATGGATTTCTTCCCGCCCAAATGCGCGAATATCTGAATGCCGAATCCCCCGGTCCAGATCGTCGCTAATCCTCTTCTTCCATGGGCGTATGTTGATCTGGGTGGTGAGGCGGCGCGTGATGCGCGGTTGCTTCAAAATATGCTCAGCGAGCTTCCAGACGCGATCCAGCATGACCTTCTGACTTCAACGCACTGAAACGCAGGCTGTCAGGTCCGGCCGTCAATCCGCGGTTATGACAGTTGCCTGGAAAACTTTTCTGCTGTACATTCCGAACACCCCCGCCCCAGGTAGCAAGGACATTCGGTTGGGTTGTCAACATTTGGCAGGGAAGTCCCCGAACGGAGCGGCGGAATCTAGAGTGAACTAAAGTGAACCATGGATGGACAGGCCTGCGCGATTTCTTAAAAATGGCCGCGGCGAACGGCGCTGGATCTTCCGCCTGTTTTGCCTAGACCTGTCCGGACGCCGTCGCGATTGACGAGGTCCTAGAGGTGATCTATGCTTCGCACCCACAGAAGTGCGCTCGTCACGCGAAGAGAGGTCCCACCGGGACATAGAGTAGAACCGTAACCAGGATCCGGCCAAGCTTTGGTGGTGCAAGACACCAAGTGCGGATGAGGCCAAAAGATGCCGCGCCCATAATGCATGTGTTGATGGCGCAGCCCCGAGTTTAAAAGTAATCGTCTCCAACTGTCGGTGGAGGTTCGGGCCATGAAATCTCGTCGCACTCGGTTTGCAGTTTGTGCATTGCTGTTTGCAATTGTCGCCGGTTCCAATCATTCCGCTTGGGCCTCGCCGCAACGTTCGCCTTACCCGCGTTCTGCGCCGCCAGCCGCCGGATCGCAGCGGTCAACTCCGCCTTCGGGTGATACTTCCACCTCGGAAGAAGTGTTCATCCCCGGCCCCTTGCGGTCTTTTTTACGGATGACTGCGATCAGTCAGAAGGTCACGCCGGACGAAGTTCTGCCGCTTCTTGCGCGCAACGTTGTAATGAGCGGCTATCAGGGCGGAAGGCCCACGGAATTTTTGGTGCTCGTAAACTGGTACATGGACCAGGCCCGGGAACTGGAAGCTCTGGCGGGCCGCGGACAGATGCTTCGTGTGTCCGATTGCGACGACGCGAAACGTTTGCTGGCGATTCTTGGATACCGCGTGCAGCAGACTTGCGGCCCGAATGCCGCCCTCGAAACCGCCGATGCGAATCGCGCGTTTCTAACGATCGATTCCGGATTCCCCTTGGCGGCGCTTGAAGAGGCTCTGCGCGAGAGCAAGCCGTTCGAGACTCCGTACCCATCCACGAAGCTTCCCGTCCTGTATAAGGCTTCGGATTGGGTGCAGAACAAGAAAAACGCCAACCGTGGTGTGGTCGACTCGATATTGCGAGATCCGGATCTGGCCCGGCTGTACTGGGCGATGTCGCGCATGGACACGCAAACGGGTGAATTTCTGTGGCAGTCCCTGGGCATGAAGAAACTGATATTGGCCGCCCCGGTCCTGGATTTCTACGGCAGCCAGATCAGCGTCCGGGCCGGTAAAGTGCTTGTACCGGGTGGAACTGCTTCGGAATCTGCCTGGCGGGATTTGGTGGGCGCCAATCCGCGCTCCGCCGCCGATTTCGTATCGAAGATGTTGGCCAAAGACAGCGGCTGGCTGGCCGCCTACTTTGACACACTGTCCCGCGTATCCCGAACGCAGCAGGCTTATTTCTCTGCCCCGCACCGGCTGCAACGTTTTTATGAGGCGCTGCGAGGCCGCGACATCAGTCCCATTCCAACCAAGCATTCGTTCCGACCCGATCCCGGACTTTTTTTGCTCGAAGCGCGCCTGCAGATTGATCCCAATGGTCAGCCCCATGTGCCCGGCAATGTTGACGTCTGGAAAGAAGTCTTGCGCCGGAAGACGGACTCGAAACTCGTTCGCGAATGGGGAGATAAGTCGTCCGGTTGGAATAACCCCGAACAGGTAGTCGAAGGAATGGTTGGCGTCTCGCGATATTCGATGCCAGACGGGCCGGTCTACAACTTCCTGATGCTGACGGAGATTGACCGCGAACGCGGGCCGAACCAGCGAATGAGCCCGGCCACGGCGCGCTTGTTGGCTGAAAAATTTCCCATGTTTGGCGATCAATATCCGATGTTCGCGGAGTTCCATGCGCTGAACGATGAGTCCGTCTCCAAGTTTCTTACCGTCGCGGAGGGCCTGGATCAGATTCCGGATCGCCTCACCAGAACAGATGCCTTGGGAATGTTGCAGGCGAATCTGGGTCTTTGGCAAATTCTGGCCCGCCAAGGTCAGCTTCCAGACGCCCGTCTGAACGATTCCTGGCAAAAAGTTCTCAGCCCGTTCGTGACGTTGCATTCTTCCGAGCAGGTGTATGCGGCCGGCCGCTCGGCGCTTTCGGAACTCCTGAGCGCGTCCACTGGTAAGGCACATCTGTCCCAGGATCAGATCTTCGCTCTGCTGGCCGGGCCCGAACAATACAACAAGGAAGGGCAACGGTTGCGCGCCGAAATTGCCGGCAAAATGCGTCAAGTCATTGACGACCAGCGCCTTGTTTCGCTGGATACGATCGTTTCCTTGGGCGATGGTCTCGACCAGATGGCTAAGGGAAAGGAAGTCGGGGAGTCGCTACTTCCGCTCGCTGGAGAGTTGCGCGAATTTGAGATGCCCAAGCCTCTTTTTACGAAGAGCGAGCGTTCCGAATTCGCGGCGGGAATTTACAGCAACCGCCATACGGCTTTGCAGATGCGCACCGACATGATCAAGGTTATCAAGGGCCCCAGCACTCCAGCGGAACTCAATCAGGCGCATGCATTGCTGACGCCCTTCCTGCGCGACACACTGGTCGGTCTGAATTACGCCTACTACGAACCTCCCGGCGCACAAATGATGCACAACAATCCGCTCTTCGTGCGTTCTCACGATTTCTCCGGAGGCGATTACTCCGGAGAAGCGTCGCGCGCCAGTGACCAGATCTGGCACTCCCCTCGCATTTTTGGACGCGGATGGACGGCCAGCGGCGGAGCTCATTTGATCGGCTCGATGGCCGATCTGCCTTATGCGCTGGCGCGAGTTGAGCAGGATTTCATCGTGCCCCAGAACGTGCAATCCCTCATCTGGGAAGACCTGGTGCCTGGGCTGATCACCAGCGCGGTGCTGCCGCGGTGGTGGAATGTCACTCGAAACGAAATGCACGCCGTTGCTTTGTACCAGCGCGCGGGCGAGGAACTTCTGTACGCCGCGGCGAAAGATGAAAAGCTGCGCGAGCCCGTCATGGCCATCCTGACGGATCGGCTGCTTCCCCAGCGTTTGGAGCAGGTGGAAACGGCGTTGCGCTCGGGACGCGACGATGAGGCGCTTGCTTTGATCGCTCCGGCTGAGAGCCTTTACTTGGCTGTTGAATATCGCGGCACACTCGGCTCCGCAAAAAAGAATTGGGGGCCGGCGTCGGAAGAACTGGACGAACTGCTGTTACGCTATCCGGTAGAAACGAACCCGGAACGCATCTCCCTGGACTTCGGTGTTCCGCATCCGGCGCTCGCGCAAAGTTATGGGCGCGAGTTGATGAGCATGAAGCCTGTGCCCACATTCCTTTATTATTCCAGCCGATTGATGGCCGAATCCTGGGACTCCGGCAATCTTTACTGGGGACGGCTGGCGGACGAGATGGGCTATTCGCCGGTGATGCTGAACGTTCTGGTTCCGCAATTGACGCGCCGCATGGTGGAGCAAACGTTCGCTTCGCATCTCGAAGATTGGTCGGCGGTCCTCCGCGCGATGCGTGAAACGGGAGAAGAATTCCGGCAAGGCAAGATCGCGACGTTGCCCAAGAGCGCGCCTTCCGCCGGACTTTAGGATCTTTTCGAATTGTCGATAAGAATTGGGAGAAGATCAGGGACTCGCAGAACTGCGACGGGCCTTTCACGAGGGGATTATGGCGAAACGATACTTCTTTGCGGGTATGGGCGTTCTGGTTTTGCTTTCTTCATTTGCCGTCTGGCTGGCGGCACAGGACCGCGCTCAGGACCCGGGCGGCAACGTCATTCGCGTTGTCGTTTCGATGGTGCAATTAAACGTGGCCGTAACGGACACCAAGGGAAACTATGTAACGACTTTGCGTCCCTCTGATTTTGAAGTGACCGAAGATGGTATCCCGCAAAAAGTGGCGACTTTCGAGGAAGGGAATGAGGGCCAGCAGAATTTGCTGGAGGCTGCTGACGATCCGGCATCCCCAAAAGGTCCGGCCGGCAATTCGGCTGCCCATCGCAGGGACGATCCGCCGCGTGGCGGCACCCAATCCAATTCCATCGAGGGGGTCGCTGCGGCCGTGAGCGGCTCAAACGTATTTATTTTGTTCGACACCAGCAATTATATGTTCCGCGGCCGCGGCTTCGTGTTTGCGCAGGACTCCATCGCGGAATTCGTCAGAACCCTCGATCATCCCTACCAGGTGGCATTTTATTCTTACAGCCGTGATTTTTACCGCGCTGCCTCGCTGACCTCGGACCGCTCCCAGGTGCTCCGAGGCGTTCGCGAGACGGTCAACGGCGATGATTCGGCTCTCTATAACGCGTTGCTCATGACTCTGAAGGATGCCGCCCAATATACCGGCAGAAAAGTAGTCGTGGTTTTCTCTAACGGTCCTGATAATTCCAGCATGGTTTCACCCGAAGACGTCGATGAACTAGCGCAGTCCGAAGGTGTCCCCATATATATGATCAGCACGAGGGAGGCGAAACTCGACCCCGCCTCCGCGGCCGTCTTCGCACGCATGACCGCCAGCACGGGCGGCGAAGCCTACTTCGCCAAGAGCTGGAAGGATCAGCGCGACGCTTTTACGGCCATTCGCGACGACCTGGCGCATCTTTATTTCATGAGCTACTACCCGCAGCCGAATCCCAATCGCGGCTGGCGTACTATCAGCGTAAAACTCACTAATCCGAAGTACAAAAAGTACCGCATCCGCACACGCAGCGGATACCGCCCCATTCCGGCACGCGCTACGTTGGAAGTGGGCGAGCCCGGTCAATAGACCGTCGGATATTATCGGCGCATTTCCTGCGCGGGAGTAACTCCCGTAATCCCTGTACGGTTTGAACCTTTACATTTTTGCCTACTGTCCCTGCGTACAGTAGTAATTTTCCAGACATGTAATTAAGCTGCGATTGAATGGCAGAGTTGCCCGTAGGTCAGGCAGCTTCAGCGGGAGAGTAGAAAAACCCCATGGATAGACGGAAAGCACCAGTCATCAGAGGACGCGGGACGGCCCCCGACGGGGCGAAGGAAGAGCGAAGAAAGAGTTACCGGTTTCTTGTCGCGGTTCCGATTGAGGCAACTTGGCGCAATGCGGAGGGAGTGCCTGTTCTGGTACAGGCAATCGCGAAGCAAGTGAACGCCAATGGCGGTTTCCTGGAAATGACCATCTATCCCACGGTAGGCAGCCGAATTACGCTCACCAACTTTCTTTCCGCGGAAACCACCGAGGCCCGCGTTCTGGCCACCCCAAGCTCCAGGGAAGGGGTTTCGCATGGCATTATTGTCGAACTGATTAAGCCCAGCGAGAGTTTTTGGGGCGTGAATCTGCAAGTTAAGAAGACGAGTGTCGAACTGCAAAAGCTTGAAAAGTCGCTGCAGGCAGAAGGCATCGATTTCCGCCTGCTGAGCGAATTCCGCGACACCGTTGATACCCTGCGCACCACCGCCCTGGCGGTTCAGCAGTTGCGTGAGTTTCAACTGAAGGGTCTGGACGGGCACGAAGTCATTTCCATGCTCGTCACGGACCGGGTTCGCCGAGCTACAAACCTGTGTCATGAACTCGTCGCGGATATCGACGCTGGAAAGATGTCCCGGGAGACAAAAGAAGTCGAGGAACTTTACGACTCTCTCGAGCAAGTCTGCGACCGGGTACGGCACCTGCTCAAGAGCCGCCATCCGGACCGCTACGTCACCACGCGCACCTGACGTTTTCCGTGGGCTAGAAGCGGAAGACGAATCCGGTAGATATTCTCGCGCTGTTTTGCTCGCGGCCGCAGAAGTGCGTATTAACATCACCCACCCGAATCATTCTCCAGGAAATTCTTTAAAAATCTTAGGAATGGCCAAGCAAAGGGATGTTGGGAGCACATCACTGGCTCGAAAAAGGTTGCCAGGAATTCCAAAAATTATGCCGCAAGAAGGCGATTCTCCGCCGTACCAGCCGCATCGAATTTGATAGAAGTGAGTTGAATCCTTCTTCGCGAGAGGAGCGGAAAATGTCTTCCAAAATTAAACTTCTTGGGCGCTCTTGCCTGTTTGCGGGCCTTTTTGCGGTGGTTGCCGCTTCGGGTTGCGCTGGCCGGGTTCGCGTATATGACAATTACCACAGCGACTGGCATCGCTGGGACGGCTATGAAAATCAGGAATACCGCGCCTATTGGAGCGAGCGCCATGAACGTTACCGCGACTATAAGCGATTGAATAAGGACGAGCAGAGAAATTACTGGAACTGGCGTCATGATCATGACGACCATGACCGGCACTAGCAATCATAGCGCGGAGACCCGCAATTACGCGTGCAGGCGGCCTGCCTCGCTCCCCGCGGCCACTGTGCTATTCCTTGATGGGATTCAGATCCAGTCCGAAATGCGGATTGTTGTAGGTGCCGTCCACCAGCACCGGCACCACGGAGCCTTGCTTTTTGTTTAGAAATGGATCCAGCACTTTCGCGAAGAGCGCCTTGATACCGCTCGTGCTCTGAGAAAACTTGCTATCCATTCTCAGATTTCCGTGCAAGTTTACCTTCTCATTCAGCATGTTAAATGTTCCATTCATCAGCGCGTCAGCCCCCGGAACAGAAAAAGCAAGGGCCGTGAAATTGGCAATTCCATTCTTTACGTCCACGTGGCCGTGAACTTGTGAGGTTACGTGCTCCGCCGCGTTTTCATTCGTGTCGATGTCTTTTCCTTTTTTTATCCCGCGGCCCGTCTGGCTCAACTCATCAACGCTCTGCTGCCGGGGCGGATTTTCGAATCGTCCGGCCCCAATATCAAAATCACCCTGGAGGGTGACTTCTTTTAGAAACGGCTTTCCATCCGGTGGAACTGTAACGTGGGCCTGAAAGCTGGTGATGCCATCGAGTGGTGGACGCTTTTCGCTCACAAAGATACGCAAAATATCCTGAATATGTCCGCCGCTCACGGCGAAATCCAGCGACGTAAACTTTCTGTCCCATCCTTGCTTGTGTGCCACGCTGCCGGTTGCGTTGATTTCCGTGTTCAGGTAGGAAGCCTTCACATTGTTCAGCGTAACGTCGCCGTTCACTCCGTTGACCCAGGCTTGAAACCGTGTAGAAAGGCGGTTGGCGTGTTTGCTTCTCAACACCTCGAAGTCCGGCGTATCGGTCGTTCCTTCGACATACACGTGACCGAGCGGGCCCGAAAATTTCCCTTCCGCAGAGACGATTCCAGCGATGCCATCGAATACGCTGAGGTCGGCCTGTTCAAAGGAATAGGAGCCTGAAATCTGGGTCTTGTGCGGCTCACCCGCATTGAAAGGCCCAAAGTGGCCCGTGGATTTAATCTCACCCGGCGGCGTGGGGTTCCGCAAATTCACACGATAGCCCATACCACCTTTAGCGCTCGCGTCTTGCAGTTGCAGTTCGTGAATCTCAAAGCGAACCGGGGGTTTTCCATCCGATCGTGCGAAATCCAGGACGGCTCCTCTGGTCAAGAGTTCGCCAATGGTGACTTTTGAATCGGTATACCCGCCATTGAAAGAGCCCACATCGTTGAGCGTGGGCACGTGGATCCGCAGGCCTTCCAGAAAAACATTGGAAACATGGTGGGGCCGCCACAGCAGATCGCTGTAACTCCCTTGGATGGTCAGCGTCTGAATCGTAGCGATCGGCGTCGATCCCGGGGCGCTGCCAGCCGAGCGAAACGTGACGCCCTGAGCTTTGCAGCCGGGATGGGGAAAATATACGGTCTCAAAATGATCAATTGTGAGTTCACTCGGAAATGTTTCACGCAAGGACTCCGTAACGCTTTTTTCTGAAAAAGGGAAGTAGCGCAACAGAAGTATGACTGCCGCTGCAAGAAGGGCGGCTGCGCCGAGAATCCACATCCAAATGCTTGAGGGATCGAAGGTGCGCGCCGGGGCCCGTGTTATCTCTCTCGCTTGAGCCGATATCGTCGGGCGTTCTACTTTCAGCACAGGGTCCTCGGTGGCCAGGTCCAACACGCACCAGCCTAGGTTGGTCGGAAGTCAGGGCAAAGTCCATCAGGTTGAAGCGGTATTAAAATCAATGACACTCGGTATTTCGGGGGGATCTCTCCGGAATTTTGTGGAGATCGCCGCGCGGGCACCCGTGAATTGACTTTCGCTCTGACCGCTGTAAAATAGAAGCTGTCCAATGAAACACAGGATCACGACTCGCGCCTGCATCTGTTGTTGCCGCAGCAATGCGGCGCCGCGTAGGGGACTCGCGCGATAGGGAAAAGACATCTCTAAGCGCAGGCAGCCCACCTCGGCGAGACCCCGAAGGTGGGTTTTTTGTTGAATGGAGCATTTGGATCGTGTCCGGATTAAGCTTGGATTCCGAAAAGCGGGCGGCGAAATGCCAGCCTGCTGTACAGTAAGCGCAATACTCTGCTGCCAGGTCTCGATTGGGCGCGGTTCGTGACGGAGGAAACACCCAGATGAAGGTCTCGAACTCTTCGTGGGCCGAGCGACTCTCCGGGAAAATTCCGGAAGGTCTGGCCCGCGAAATAGACAATTTTGAAACGGAGATCACTCTCCGCAAACAGGGCAAAATCGATGAGCGCCTCTTTGCCGAAACCCGTCTCCGCCGGGGCGTCTACGGTCAGCGCTACGACAACGGCCAGCGCCACAATGGCAATACTGTGCAGCGTCTCGGCTATCCATCCGGTGAACTGACCAAGGGCCCGAATACGATGTGGGATGCACCGGGCATGCAGCGCATCAAGATTCCGGCCGGGGGCCTCAATGCGGAGCAACTCGAAACATTGGCGGATCTCGCCGAAGAATATTCCGACGGCATCGC
>Ga0157378_10001900_pt1 | contig 18754 bp, 15 predicted proteins | sample M65metaG_FD_115309 | JGI IMG/M metagenome (GOLD analysis project Ga0157378, IMG submission 115309) | Miscanthus rhizosphere microbial communities from Kellogg Biological Station, Michigan, USA - M6-5 metaG | ecosystem: Host-associated > Plants > Roots > Rhizosphere > Soil | place: USA: Michigan...
CAGGACAACCAGACCAACGGCGACGTCAACTTCTTCGGCGTCTGGTGCGATGACAAATTCGCATGGATCGGCAATCCCTCGTGGGAGAAGCGTCTCGATTACGACGGCGACTCGCTGGTCACGCGCATGGAGGCGCACTCCTCGTCGCTGCAGCTGGACATGGTCATCAACGACACGGTCGATTTCGATCGCGACGTTTTGATCCGCCGCGTCGAGCTTCATAACCTCGACGACAAAAAGCGTTCCGTCCGCCTCTTCACGCACTTCGATCCGCACCTGAGCGGCAACGCCATCGGCGACACCATCTTCTTCGACCCGGAGTTCAACGGCTTCGTGGCGTACAAGGCCCAGCGCTACGTGCTGATCAACGCTTCGTCCGATGACCAGTTCGGCTTTCAGGCCTTCGCCATCGGCACCAAGGAGCGCGAGGGATATCAGGGAACGTGGCGTGATGCCGAGGACGGCGTGCTCGAAGCGCACAAAGCGATTGCACAAGGTTCGGTCGACTGCACCGGCATGGTCTCCCTGACCCTTCAACCAAGCGCCTCGGCGGTCGTCTACATCTGGTGGGTCTTCGGCAGGTCGTATCGCGAGGTGGCCCAACTCGATGCCCTCGTGCGCGAGCGCGGCGCGGGATCGTTTCTCGACCGGACGCGCGACTACTGGAAGCTGTGGGTCAAGAACGACGTCGACATCAGCAAACTGCCGGAAGCGGTTCAGAGGCTCTACCGGCGCTCGCTGCTCATCATCCGGACGCAGATCGATCACAGCGGCGCCGTCATCGCCGCCACGGACTCCGACATCGTGCAGTTCGGCAAGGACACGTACACGTATATGTGGCCGCGCGACGGCGCCATCGTCACCACGGCCATGCTGCAGGCCGGCTACGCCGAGATCACGCGGCGCTTCTTCGACTTCTGCTGCCGGCTGATTACACCCGAGGGGTTCCTGCTGCATAAGTACAACCCGGATGGATCGGTGGGATCGTCGTGGCATCCGTGGCTGGCCGACGGCAAACGGCAGCTGCCGATCCAGGAAGACGAGACCGCGCTGGTCGTGCTCGCACTCTGGACGCATTTCGAAAAGTTCCATGACGTCGAATTCGTCAAGCCGCTCTACAAGCCGATCATCAAGACCATGGCCGACTTCCTGGCGCGCTACCGCGACCCGCACACGCGCCTGCCGGCGCCGTCGTGGGATCTGTGGGAGGAGCGCCGCGGCATCGCCGCCTTCACCATCGGCTCGGTCTGGGCGGGACTGAACGCCGCCGCTCACTTCACCGATGCCTTCGGAGAGCCAGCGCAGGCCGAGAAATACCGCCGCGCCGCCGGTGAGATCAAAGAGGGCGCGGCGCGGTTTCTTTTCGACGAAAACTCCGGCCGCTTCGCTCGATCGATCAACGTCTCTCGCGCGGGCGAAGTCACCGCCGATATGACCCTGGACGCCTCCATGGCCGGTCTCTGGCTCTTCGGCATGTTCGACGCCAACGATCCGAAGATCGTGGCCACCATGGAGGCGATGATCGCCCGGCTGACGATCAGGACCGACGTCGGCGGCCTGGCGCGTTACGAGAACGATTACTACTTCCAGGTCTCCAAAGACGTGGCCAACGTGGCCGGCAATCCCTGGATCGTCTGCACGACGTCGATCGCGCACTGGTACGCCATGCGCGCCCAGAACGCGGACGAACTCCAGAAGGCGATCGACATCCTGCTCTGGGCCACCAGGCACGCGCTGCCGAGCGGCGTGATGGCCGAACAGCTCGATCCCTACACCGGCACGCCGATCTCCGTGGCGCCGCTGACGTGGAGCCACGCCGCATTCGTGCTGGCCGTTCACGCGGTGGCCCGCCGCGCCAGCCAATTGGCGGAGAACCATTAGCGTGGCGCGCCGCACCCGCCTGCGCACGCGCGTGCTGCTGCTCACCGCCGCCTTCGCCCTGGCCCTCTTCGCCATCACCTTCGGCCTGAGCTGGCGCGCGCAGGTGGCCCAGGAGCGCTGGAGCCGGCTGGTGGGCGTGGAGACGCGCGCCATCGCCACGCTGGAGGAGTTGATCCGCGCGCAGAATGCGTACCGCGCGCATGCGACAACGAACTACCGCGTGGTTTCCCAACTCCTCGATTCTGCTTCGCTATCAACCATCGATATCTCTGCTCTGAGAAGGCGCATGGCCACCTTCCGTTTCGTCCTCGCCGACAACACCTCCACGCCGCACGAGATCGACATCGAATCGCAACGCGTGGTCGCCGAATCGCAGCGGATCATCGACGAACGAAAACGCGAGATCGCCCGCCAGCTGCCGATGCTGGAGCGCGAGTCGCACGATCTGATGACCGCCGGCCTGGCGGTGGCCTGGATCCTGATCATCTGCAGCTTCGCCGCCGTGCAGGTGACCCTCCGGAAGGTCGTCGTCCCAATCGAAAACCTCTCCCACGCGGCCGACCAGATCTCTGCCGGCGACCTCGGCGCGCGCGCACCGGTAGCAGGCGATTTCGAGGTGGCCCGCCTGGCCGCTGCGGTGAATCACATGGCCGACGAGCTGAAAGCGCACGCCCGCACCGACGAGCTGACCAACCTCCCCAACTTTCGCGCCTTCCGCGAGCGCATCGACCTTGAGATCGAGCGCGCCAGCCGCTATCCCGAACAGTTCGGCGTGCTCATCCTCGACCTCGATCGCTTCAAGAAATACAACGACACCTACGGCCACCTGGCCGGCAACGAAGCGCTGCAACGCGTGTCGCGAGTGATCCGAGAAGCCGTCCGCACAGTCGACTTCCCCGCCCGCTACGGCGGCGAAGAATTCGCCGTGATCGTCCCGCAGATCGACGTCGCCGCGATGACCGCGATCGCCGAACGTATCCGCGCCAATGTCGAGGCGATGCCCGCGCCGGCTGGCGGTGCGCAAGTCACGGTGAGCATTGGAGCCGCCCTCTTCCCCGACGACGGCGCCACCGCGGATCGCCTCTTCCACGCCGCCGACGAGCGTCTCTACGCCGCCAAGGAGGCGGGAAGGAATCGCCTGGTCGTGACAAACGTAGGTCGGACTCTCCAGTCCGACCTCTCGTGAATACCCCTCGTCACTGAAGTCTCAGACCCGGGTCAGCCGGTCGGACTGAGAGTCCGACCTACGTATGTTCCTCGGCGAGGAATGACAGGTGGTTTGACAACGCGGCGAAGCCGCAGACAACCGACAACCGACAACGCGCGGCGAAGCGCGCAGCTACGACAGTCTCTCGATCAACGTCTCGATCGTCTTCTCCGCCGCCATCAGATCGCGCTCCGACAAATCCCCGCCAAGCGCTGACTTCCACTGCTCGTACGCCGGCCGCAGCTTCTCGATCGTGGCCCGCCCCCGGCGCGTCAGCACCACGCGCGATGACCGCAAATCCTTCGGATCGCCAGTGCGCTCGGCCAGGCCCAGTTGCTCCAGACGGGCCATCATCCCGGTCATGTTCTGCTTGGAAACCATCATCGAGCGGGCCAGCGCGGCCAGCGACATCGGCGCGTCGCTGCGGTCGAGGACGGAGAGCACGGCCCACTGCTGCGGGGTGACGCGCGCCTTCTCGAAGACGGGCGCGAGCCGCCGGATGAGCAGGTTCGCCAGCTGAATCACGCTTGCGACGAGGTCCCGTTCCGGCTGCATTGCCATGTAGACAGTCAATGTATTGACCAACGCCCGGCGCTGTCAAATGCGCGTGCTACTCTGCGCTCCATGCGGCGCATCGCCGACGTTCTGCTACTCGCCGCCATCGTCGTCTTCGGTGCCGTGCTCCGCTTCCGCGGCCTGGCCGTCCCCAGCCTCTGGCTCGACGAGATCCTCGATTACGACGTCGCCACGAAACTGACGCACGAGCCGTTCTGGCACTGGCTCACCGGCTTCGCCAGCGAGCACGGCCCGCTCTTTTTCGCCTCGGAGCTTGCCGGACGATTCGCGCACGCACCGGAGCTTGCCGCGAGGTTCGCGCCGGCAGTGTTCGGGGTGCTGGCGATCGCGATTGCGGCTCTCGGCTGTCGGCTCTCGGCTGTCGGGAAAATCGATTCAGAATCGCTCACATTCGCACTGCTCCTCGCGGGCTCCCCACTGGCCATCTACTACAGCCGCGAAGCCCGTCCCTACGCCCTGCTGATCCTGCTCGCGACCACCATGCTCGCGCTCCTCCTCCGCGCCTCCGCGTCTCCGCGTGAGACCGGCCTCTCCATCGCCATCCCCCTGCTGGCCCTCTTCACCACCTCCGGCGCCGGACCGCTCATCGTTGCAAGCGCCATCACCGCGGCGATTGCCTTCACCCTCACCCGCCGCCGCTTCTTTGCCATCTACGCGATCGCGGCGATCATCGCCGCCAGCCTCATCCCCCTCCTCTACCGACGAATGCCCGGCAACGCCGCGGCCGCAGGATTCCGCCCGCTCACCGCGCGATTCTTCCAGCGCCTGTTGCAATCGTTCTCCATCGGCGCGGTCGACGTGACGACGATTCATCGCGCCGCCTATGTCGTGGCGATCCTTGCGCTCATCGGCGCCATCGCGCTCCTGATCCGCGATCGCGCGCGCGGCGCCATCGTCATCGGCATGGCCGTCCTCCCGATCGCCGTCAGCATGGCCGCTCTCTGGAAACTCCGGCATTGGTACGCCGTCCGTTACGTGGCCACCGCCCTCCCCGCGTATCTGCTGCTGGCGGCGATCGGCATCACCACGATCCTGCGTCTGATCCTTCGTGGACGGACAGCGATGGCCATTCCGATCGTGGCGATGATCGCTGCCTGTTTCCTCATCCGCGAAGGCTGGCAATCCGCGCGGACGGAGCCATACCGCAAGCTGAACTGGCGCGTGATCGCCGCCACCATCCACGAGCACGCCCACGCGCGCGACGCCGTCGTCACCACGAACGACTGGTCGTACGTCTGTCTCGATTTCTATCTGCGCCAACTCCCGCCGCGCGTCCGACTGATCAGCGCCGGCGAATCGGCCGCGCGCGCGGCCAGCGTGGTGGCCCACAACGAACCGGTGTGGATCGTCAGCGCCGGCTTCTACCGCCCCGGCGATATCGGCGACTGGGCCTGCCAGTACCCGGTAGTCCTGGCCAGCCCGCTGGAGTCGTTCCGCCTCAGCTACGCGCCCGGCCTCCGCCATCTCCTCCTCAATCGCCTCACGCCCGCCGACACCCGCGCGCTCGTCGCTGCCTACCCCACCCAGGTCCTCCACCTCGGATCGGAGTCCGATTTCTTTCTCGGCAGCGGCTGGTACGGCTCGGAAGGAACCGGCCCCGACGTCGCGCGCTGGACCGACGCCGAGGTCTCGGTACTGCTGATTGCGTCATCGAAGATCGATCATCGACTGCTGCTGCGGATGATGCCCTTCCACTACCCCGGCGCATCGCCGCAGATAGCCACGATCTCGCTCAACGCCGCGCCGGTCGCGCAACTCCGGCTCACCACCGGCTGGCACGACTATCCATTCGACGTTCCGCGGGCCAGGTGGCACGACGGCGTCAACTATCTGACGATTTCCTTCTCCCGCTCCAATGCTCCCGCGGCGATCGATCCCGCATCCTCGCCCGATCACCGCAGCCTGGCCGCGCGCTTCAGCCTGATCGCGGTGACGCCACTCAACGCTCCGAAACTGGTCGATTCCCTCCCGGAGCTCACGCGCGCCTTCCGCATCAACGAGCCGAACGAGTTTCTCGACGAGCACGCCTGGTGGTACGGCCGCCCCCACGGCGTGCCTGCCCCTCCCACCTTGCTCGCGCGCATCGGAGTCGATCCCTCGCGCCGCATCGCCGCCAACGACATCGCCGAAACGGTCGCCTACGATTCCGATTGCCTCAACGACCCCGACTTCCTCCACATCGCCTACGCCACCATCCTCGGCCGCCCCATTGACGCCGCCGGCGAGAACTACTTCCTCGCCGCGCTGAAGAAGAAGGAGACTCGGGTGGGAGTGGTGCGGGCGCTGGTGGAGTCAGCGGAGTTCAGGAAACAACGCGGTGACTGATGGAGCACAGACAAGAGTGTCTGTGCCACATTGCTCTCTCGCTTGCGGCCGGAGCACCTTAATGGCCAGGACCGATGTGGCACAGACACTCCTGTCTGTGCTCCAGCCGAAGCCGCTGAGTCCTACAATAATCCGCTCCGATGCCCAATATCCTCTACGTCTACGCCATCGCACGCGCGGCGCATCCAATGCCGGAGCGTGTCGAGGCCATCGATGGATCGGATCGATTGGACGTAATCACCGCGGGCGAGTTGGCCGCCTTCGTCTCCCCTGTCGACGATGTCGATTTCTCCCAGGGCGTGATCGACGCCCGCGCCAAAGATGTCGAATGGCTCGGATCGATCGGCTATCGGCATCAAAGCGTGATGAACGCGCTGATGCACGGCGGCACCATCGTCCCGCTGCGCGCGTTCACCCTCTTTGCCTCGGATCAAACGCTCCGCCGCCATCTCGAGAAAGAGCACGATCGACTGTCAACGCTGCTGGCAAGACTCGACGGCAAACAGGAGTGGACGTTGCGCATCGAGTTCGATCCGCAGCTTTGGAACGATGCGCTGGTGCGGCGCGTCGACAGCCTGCGCGCGCTGTCGGATGAAATCGCCGGCGCCGCGGCCGGCAAGGCCTTCCTCCTGCGCAAGAAACTCGACGACGAGAAAAAGCGCGCATCGCGTGAAGCCGAACAGCAGGTCGTCGCCGAGGTCGAGGCGGCGGTGATGGAGAAACTGGCGTGCGATACCGTCGCCGAAACGCGCCAGCAGCGCTCCGGCGCGTTTCCGCAGATCAACGTCCTCATCGAGCGCGACGAGGAAGCGAGGCTCGAGGAGCTGCGCGAGGCCCTGACCCGCCGCTATGCCGCCGAAGGCGTGACCCTTGCGTTGACCGGACCGTGGCCTCCGTATACGTTCGCGGTAACCACCGATGACTGAGAACGAAGAAGAACTAGGCCTGCTGGAAACGCTCGACCACCTGCTCGACCGCGGCGTGGTGATAGCCGGCGAAGCGGTGGTCTCCATCGGCGACGTCGATCTCCTCTACCTCGGTCTGAACATCGTCCTGGCCAACGTCGACGCCATCATCCGCACCTCGCAGCCGAAGCAAATCAAATGAAGCACGTCGTCATCGGCGCGCACCTCGAACGCGGCGACGTCGAGCCGCTGGCCGACGCGATTCCGGTCGCCGATCTCTGGCTCAGCGGCATGCCCATCGACGATGCCCAGCCCCTCGGCGATCGCGAGCTGCTGCTGCGCGTCGCCCGGACACGCGCCGCGCTGCTCGATCGCGCCACCTTCATCGCCATCCGCTACGGCTTCACCGCGTACGGCGAAGGCGACGCGGCGGCCAAGTGCGTCGCGCATATCGATCGATGGCGGCGCGTTTTGCGCGAGTACCGAGGAATGGTGGAGATGACGCTCAAAGTAGCCGCGGAAACGCCGCGTACGCGGCCGGATCGTCACGACTTCGAATCCGGCGCCGCCTACATCCGCGCGCTGCACGACGCCACACGCGCCGCCGAGGTCGCGCCGGAGTTTCGAACGGCAGTCGATGAGAGCCTTGCGCCGCTGGCGGTCAAGCATCGCTGGTCCGCACGCGACACTGCATCGCTCGAATTCGCCGCGCTCGTGCGACTCCAGTCGGTCGCCGCAGTGAACGACGCCGGCGCGGCTCTGAAACGCAACTTCCCATTCGTCCCCTTTCTCCTATCCGGCCCCTGGCCGCTGGAGGTCTTCGCTGATGATCACGAATGACGAAGAGCGCCTGCGCGCGTCGCTCACCTTCACCGAGCGCACCATCCCCGACCGCATCGCCGCCGACTCCGACATCGTCGAAAACGGCCTGGCCAAACTGGTGCTGTCGATCATCGAACTGGTGCGACGCCTGCTCGAAAAGCAAGCCCTGCGAAGAATGGACGCCGGCAACCTCACCGACGACGAGATCGAGCGCGTCGGCTCCGCGCTGATGAAGCTCGAAGAGAAGATGGCGGAGATGAAACAGATCTTCGGACTGTCGGATGATGATTTGAATTTGAAACTGGGGCCGGTGAAGACGCTGGAGTGAGTCACCTGTCATCCAGAGCCCGCCGGAGCCGCGGCTGCGCAGCAGCCGATCGGCGGAGGACGGTCGAAGGACCCCCGGCTGCTAACCCGGTTGGGCGGCGGTTGTAGCCGGGGGTCCTTCACCGTCCTCGACCCCTCCGGGGTGTCGGCGGTTCAGGATGACAAACAAATCACCTCTTCGCCGGCGCCTGCAGATCCACCAGGTTCAACGCGTACTCCTTCGACACTTCGTCGTACACCCCCAGCGCCACGCGCAGGTACGGCGTTGCGGATTCGACTTTGAATTCGTAGGTGAAGTGATTCGCCTTCGCCTTCGCCAGCTCCGCGGCGGCGATCGTGAACTGCTTCGTGTCGTGGTGCGTCTCGCTCACGCCTCCGAAGGTCGAGCCCCAGGCCATGTAGACCGTGAACGCGCCGGAGGAAGCATCGCTCCCGGCCGGGAGCATGGTCAGAGATCCGATCGGCACTTCGATGGTGATCGGAATGAGGTAGTGCTTTTTCTCATCGAGCTTCGGCGCGGACAGCCGCACCTTCACCTCGAACGATGACGGCGGCGCGTTGCCGAAGAGCGTGGCAATGACGCGGTCGTCCATCTTTGTGGTGTCGGATTTCGGCAGGAACTGTTTGCGCGCGCGGACCGTCAGCTTTGGATCCTTGACGCGGACTTCGATCTTGCGCGACGCCACTTTGCCCGCCGTGGCACTGTAGGCGAGCGAGTAGTACGACTCGAAGTCGTCGACCAGATGCGGCAGGAGAGTGGTCACGTCCTTGCTTCCCCAGGCGGTCACGCCGCCGGTCTGCTGAGCCACGTATTCGAGCATCGGCGTTTCGTTGTTCAGCACGAGGTAGTCATAGGCGATGCTCTTGGGCTGCGTTCCCTTGAATTGTGACGAGACGAACGCGTTGGATCCGAGCCCCTCGGCATACACAGGGTAGATGCTGAAGCCGTTTGCGTTTGCCGTATCGATCAGCGACTTGATGAGCGGCTTGCCGTCGAACTCCCGGCGGAAATCCGACGGCAGGATGGTGGCGCCGGCCATGTAGAGCGCCTCCGCGCCGGCGTACTCCGAAAGACGGTGCGAGGCCAGGAGGACGATCTTTCTCCCTTCGACGGCGGCGGTCGCGCGCATCAAGGCGTTCAGCGTCTGCACCTTTCGCTGTTCGTCGAGGAGCGCGTTCTTCGCCGACATGCGCGAATTCTCTTCAACGAAGAAGCTGAGGCCCGATTCACCGAGGATCTCCGCTCCGCCGAGGTTTTTCCCGGCGCCGAATTGCGCCATCTCCGCTTCCCAGGTCGCCAGCGCATCCACTTCCCGCTCCAGATCGTCCATCGGATTGATGTCCGCGGTGATGGTGCGCTCGGCGATGGCGTCGATGGCCTTGTCGATCCGGCCGAGATCGTCGGTGAAATCGAGGCGCGTGCCGAGGATGCCGTGATTCCAGGTCACGACCTCCACGCGATCGCCCGGCCGCACCGACTCGTGCAGCAGCTTCTTCATCGCCGCGAACACCGGATCGCTGCGAAAGGCCGGTAACTGAAAGCGCTCGACGAAGACGATGATGGTTCGCTTCTGATACGGCGGCGTCTGCGGAGCGGCAGGTGCCGCGGTAGCCGGCGGTGTGGCCACGCCTGCCGACGTCGCCTCCCGCTCGCTGGCGTACTCCGCAAAGTTGGTAATCGGCTGACGGACGCCGTTCTCATAGATTTCGAAATCGTCTCGCCGCAGGCCGCGCACGCGGTTGCCCTGCTTGTCGGTAACCACGGTATCGACGTTGACGATCGAGACTTCGATGCTCTCGCCGGCGTGTGGAATGACCGGCGTCGTTTGCGGCGCGGCCGGAAGCGGGATGGCGAACAACAGCGGTAGCAGGCAACTCATCGAGCGCATAGTGACGTTCCTTTGGTGCTACCGGCGCCGGCGATTCTACAATGCGGCATGCGCTCAACGCTGGTTATTCTGCTTCTGCTGATCGCCACACCAATCCTGGCAACGCCCGCGGACGACATCGCCGCCGCGCGCGCCGTGTTCGATGCCAACCTCAACGCCATCCGCGCGCACAATCGCGAGGCCTATTTGAATTGCTATCTGCACTCCGAGGCGCTCGTGCGCGGCGGCGCGGAAGGATTTGATACCGGCTATGAAGCGTTCGCCAAAGGAGCCGGCTCCGCGTGGCCCGATCTCATCGAAGCGAACGACATCCATCTCACCTCGCTACGGCCGGGAGTGGTCTACGGAACCTATCGATACCGCGTCCGCTACGGCAGCGATGAGCACGTGGGGATTTCCGAGCGGCTGTTCGTCAGCACGCCCGACGGCTGGAAAATCACGGTCACCGGCGCGATCGATTCACCCGCCGGCACGCCCGCCCCGCCGCGCGCGCTCACCGGCGCGACACTGATCGATGGCCGCGGCGGCGCTCCGATCGCGAATGCAAACGTGATCCTGCGCGACGGCAAGATCGATTGCGCCGGAAGCGCGGCGCAGTGTCCTCTCCCCGACGGGATCGACGTGACGGACGTGCACGGCCTCTGGATCACGCCGGGCCTGATCGACGCGCACGTTCACTTTTCGCAGACTGGTTGGGCCGACGGACGGCCCGATTCGATCGACGTTCGCGGCACACATCCCTACGAAAAAACCGAGGCCGATTTGAAGGCCAATCCGGAGCGCTATGGGCGCTCCTACATCTGCTCCGGCGTCACCGCGGTCTACGACGTCGGCGGCTACGCCTGGACGCTGCGGCTGCACGATCGCTTCGAGCCGAACACGCTCGCGCCGCACGTCGACGCCGCCGGCCCGCTGCTTTCGACGCTCGATCACTGGCTGAACCTCCCCGCCGAGCGCCAGTTCATGGTTCTCAAAGACGAAGCCTCGGCGCGCGACGGCGTGCGCTACCTCGCCTCGCAGGGCTCGCACGCGGTCAAGGTCTGGTACATCGTGCAGCCGCCCGCGCTGACCGTCGAAGCTTCCGCTGCCGCCGTCACCGCCGCGGGCGACGAAGCGCGCAAGCACAACCTGCCGCTCATCGTCCACGCCACCGGTCTGGCCGAGGCCAAGGCGGCGTTGCGCGCGGGCGCGACGCTGCTTGTGCACAGCGTGTGGGATCAGCTGGTCGATCAGGAGTTCCTCGACCTGGCCAAACACAACGGCACGATCCTCATCCCGACGCTGACGGTTTCGCGCGGCTACGTGCGCATGTCCCGCTCGGCGGTCGAGCATACGCCGGTGGCGATCGACGATCCGAACGGCTGCGTCGACAAGTCGACGCTGGCCCGAATCGCCGAGACGCCGTCCGCGCCGACGACCGTCACCGCAGAACAGCTGGCGCGCCGCGACGATCGGACCACGAAGGCCGAACAGATCGGCGCGCAGAACCTGAAAGCGCTCGTCACCGCCGGAATCCCCATCGCCACCGGCACCGACGCCGGCAACCCGCTCACGCTGCACGGCCCCGCCATCTACGCCGAGATGGAAGCGATGCAGAAAGCCGGCATGACCCCGATGCAGGTGCTGCTCTCCTCCACCGCCATCGCCGCCCGCGCCATGCGCCGGGACAAGGAGTTCGGCACGGTCGAGAAGGGGAAGGATGCGGATCTGGTCATCGTGGCCGCCGATCCATCCACCGATATCGCGAACATGCGCAAGATCCGCTACGTGGTTCGCGGCGGGGTGGTGCGGGGGGTGGAGGATTTGCACGCGTTGGCGGCGCAGTAACGTAATAAAACCTGTCATCCTGAGCCGCCGGAGCGCGCGACAGCGGCGGCTCAGGATGACAGTGCTATTACGCTTCATGGCCCAAAATCCGCAGCCCCAATCAACCTCATGACCGACGACCAGCGCTCCGACGAGTCCCGCGAGAACTTCGCCTACTTTTCGAATGAGTACGCGCAAGCTCTGCAGGCGTTCAAAACCATCGAGTCGCAGTCGTCGACACTGATGCTGATGGGCGTGGCCGACGAGCTGCACAGCTTCATCGATCAATTCATCACAATGGCCTCGGGGACGAAATCGCTGGCCGAGGAGCGCGGCGAGACGCACTTCGCGGAATGGTTCGGTGAATTGATCCGCAAAGCGGAGGAGCTGCGCGGCGAGATCGTCCGCGGCTGACCTACAATCCCGCGAATGCGCCTGCTCGCCATCCTCGCACTGGAGGTCCTCATGTCCGCAACGCTCGACGCCGCAACCACGCTCGATCAACGCATCGACGACGCCTCGAAAAAGGTGGAGTCGAAAGTCGTCGCCTGCCGGCGCGATATTCACCAGCATCCGGAGCTCGGAAATCGCGAGACGCGCACGTCGAAGATCGTGGCCGACCGGCTGCGCGAGCTCGGCATCGAAGTCACACCGAACGTCGCCCACACTGGCGTCATCGGAATCCTCCACGGCGGCAAGCCGGGCAAAGTCGTGGCGCTGCGCGCGGACATGGATGCGCTTCCGGTCACCGAGCAGGTCGACCTTCCGTTCAAGTCGACGGTGCGGACGACGTTCAACGGACACGAGGTCGGCGTGATGCACGCCTGCGGGCACGACGCGCATGTAGCCATCCTCCTCGGCGTGGCCGAAGTGCTGGCTGGCATCCGCGAGGAGATCCCCGGCACGGTGAAGTTCCTCTTTCAACCCGCCGAGGAGGGCGCGCCGGAGGGTGAGGAAGGCGGCGCGAAGCTGATGGTGAAAGAGGGCGCGCTCGACAATCCGAAAGTCGATGCCGTCTTCGGCCTGCACGTGACCTCGCGCTATCCCGTCGGCCAGATCGCCTACCGCCCCGGCTCGATGATGGCCGCCGTCGACTCGTTCAAGATCGTCGTCCACGGCAAACAAACCCACGGTGCCTACCCCTGGCTCGGCGTCGACCCGATCGTCGTCGCCTCCCAGATCGTCCTCGGCCTGCAGACCATCCCCAGCCGCCAGGTCGATTCGTCCCTGGCCCCATCGATCGTGACCGTCGGCGCCATCCACGGCGGCGTCCGCAACAACATCATCCCGGACGACGTGGAGATGATCGGCACGATCCGGTCACTGGACGCGAAGATGCGCGACGAGATCCACGCCCGAATCAAGCGCACTGCCGAAGACATCGCCCAAAGCGGCGGCGCCACGGCGACGGTGACAATCGAAGAGGGCTACCCGATTACCTACAACGACCCCAAGGTCACCGAACAGATGGTCCCAACCCTCCGCCGCGTTGCCAACGGAAACGTCGAAGTCATCAACGCCGTCCTCGGCGCCGAGGACTTCTCCTTCTTCCAGCAGAAAGTCCCCGGCCTCTTCTTCTTCCTCGGCACGCGGCAGAATGGCAAGACCGCCGAGGAAGCCGCGTCGAATCACTCACCGCTGTTTTATGTGGATGAGAGCGGATTGGAGTTGGGCGTGCGGGCGATTTCGCATGTGGCGGTGGACTATCTAAAGACGCCGTGAGCGTTCTTGATCGTTTCCATTCGAATCGCGATTAGTGCCCCAAAAGCGCAGTCATGCATTGGCGGCAGTCGCGCCGAGTTGCTCACGCGACAGGAGCGCGAGCATAGCGTTGCCCACGGGTACCGACATATCTCAAGGATCGCAGCAAAGGCTTCACGCCGCGCGAGATAGCCCTTCCGCGCTGGATGCAGCGCTACTGCTTCACTGGGGAAAGGTATCTATGAATGGACATCGTTTCAAGAAGCTGGGCGTTCATCCTTACCACTCTTCAATGCTTGCGCTTTGTTTTGAGTTCTTTGCCGTCAGTTGGGTCCAAGTCCAAACCCAGCTTAAAGCGGGCCACGGCGGTTGCTAAGTTCTTAAACATTTCAGGCAAAGAAGTCACGAGGCTACCCATCGCGTCGTACATGTCCTTAACCAGCGCCAGATCCAGCTTGTTCTGTAGTACGAATTGGTTCCGTCGTACCTTGCGCGCTATCTTGTTTCGGCGGCTTCGAAGTTTCCTTAGCGCCGCACGCCGATGAGCTGCGGCATCAGCACTCTCGCCTTCGTGGCCGTTCCACTTGATATATAGCTTTTCAAATTCCTGAAGCTCTCCCCAAATCGTTCCCTGCCACCAAGCTCCGTCAGGTATCTTCGTTGCGGCGTTAACTACCTTGGCAAGGGCCTCTTGCACATGTAAACAGTTTTCCCCTAACCCCTTTCGCTCGTTGTCAACAAGGTCATTCAAGAGCTGCACGAGCGCGTCCTCACGGAACCGATTGATAGCCCATATGTTAGTACCACGAACAGCGTTCACCGGCGGCATGATGACGTCCTCCACATTCGTACGTAGTGATGGGAAGGAGTCAGGCTACCAATAATTTACGATTTTATCAACTTGGCCATCTGGAAGAATCTCTGATAGCGAACTATAGCGAGCCAACGGTTACACAGGGCAACGCCGCTTGGTGGCGGTAGTGGTCCTTTGCGATCGCTTGAAGAGTCGGCCTAACTCCTATTTCGACTGCCAAAGGATCTCGCCCTGGAACTCGACAGAACTACTTCGGCGCCATCTGTTGTACCCTGGTCCAGTAATCCGCGCCACTGAGCCACTGTCCGCCGTCGATCACCATCGCCTCGCCGGTGACGTAGGAGGCGTAGTCGGACAGCAGGTACGACGCGGCGTTGGCCACCTCTTCGAGCGTGGCAAATCGCCGCAGAGGGATGGTCTTGCGGATCCCTTCTTCGACCATCTCGTTCGGGAAGAGGCGCTTCGAGGCGCCCTCGGTGTGCACCGGTCCCGGGGCGATGGCGTTGACGCGGATCTTGTGGCGGGCCCATTCCACCGCCAGGGTCTGGGTCATGGCCAGGACTCCGGCCTTGGCGCTGGCGGAGTGGACGACGCCGGGGGCACCGGTCCAGGCGTAGTTGGCGATGATGTTGAGGATGGTGCCTTTCTTCGCGGCGATCATCCGTTTGCCGACGGCGCTGGTGCAGTAGAACGTTCCATTGAGAACGATGCCGATGACCGCGTTCCAGCCGTTGACGCTGAGCTGGTCGGCGGGCGAGATGAAATTGCCGGCGGCGTTGTTGACGAGGAAGTCGATGCGTCCGTGATCGGCGTGAACCTTTGCCGCCATCGCCTCGACCTGTTCGGGCTCGCGGACGTCGAGCACGAAGTGGTCGGCGGCGTTGGCGCGCCCGGTCTCGCTGCGAAGTTGCTCGACCGCCGGCCCGAGGTGCTCCGCGCTGCGGCTGGCGATGACGACGGTGGCCCCGAGCTTGGCCAGCTCGCGAGCGATGGCGAAACCGATTCCGGTCCCGCCGCCGGTGATGATCCCGACGCGGTTCTCGAACGTTTTTTCAGGAAGCATGCGGCGGATGATATGCGATCACTCGATCGCGCTGAGATACGCGCTCAGTGCGTTCAGAAGCGGCGGTACATCTTCTTCGACGATGGTCCAGATGCGAGAAAGGTTGATGCCCTGGTAATCGTGCACTAATACGTTGCGCAACCCGACCACATCTCTCCACGCGATTTCCGGTAATGAGTCCCGCGTGTCAGCACTGAGCCGGTTCGCTGCCTCTCCGACGACAGTAAGGCATCGGATCACGGCATGTTGCATCGTACGATCAGCCAGGAAAGCCTCGCGGCCGATACGGCTCGCGATATCGAATGCGTCACGCGCGTGAACACGCATGTCCTCCAGCAGACCCAGATCACGCGACGTCAAGCATCACCGCCGATGAAAGAATCGCGCGTTTTCTGAAGCGGTTGTCGCTCTGTTCAACAGCTTCGCGCTCGACGAGATCAACGCGGTGCTTGAAGAGCTCCTCGAGCTCGCGCTGCATTTCCAGCCAGATTGACAACTTCCACGGAGCGTCGGCGGCGAGGCGCACCAGCACATCCACATCACTCTCAGGTCCGAAATCGTCGCGCACCACGCTGCCGAACAGACCAAACTCCGTCACCTTCCACTTCCTGCAGAAGTCGCGGAGCTGCTCTTTCGGGATATCGATGGCGATCATGACGTCAGGCCGCGGTGCCGTGGCACTTTTTATACTTCTTCCCGCTCCCGCACCAGCACGGATCATTGCGGCCGATTTTCGGTTCCTTGCGTTGCACCTGCGCGGGGCCGGTGGAGCCGCCGGAGCCGGAGAAGACCATTGGCGGGGCTTTCGGTTTCTGCGGCGGCATGGCGCGTTGCACGCGCTGCACGTCCTCCTGGCGCTCGCCCTCACGCTCCACCACCACTTCCGTCTTCCAGAGGTACTTCACCACGCGGTCCTGGACCAGCTCCATCATCTCCTGGAAGATCTCGTACGACTCCTTCTTGTACTCGATCAGCGGATCGCGCTGGCCGTAGCCGCGCAGGCCGATCCCTTCCTTCAGGTGATCGACATTCAGAAGGTGATCCTTCCACAGCTGATCGATCACCTGCAGCAGGATGTACTTCTGGTGCAGCTGCATCATCTCCGCGCCGATCGAGGCTTCCTTCGCTTCGTAGCGCTGGTTGACCGTCTCGATCACGCGATCCTTCACCGCGGCCGGCGGCATGGACGAGAGATCGACGCCCGCAGTCTTCAGATCGATGCCGAAAAAGTCGTAGAGCTCCGCGTTCAACTTCTCTTCGTCCGGCTGTTCGCGCGCATCGTCGGGAATGTACGTTTCGATCAGGTAGTCGACGATCTCGTCGGCAGCGTTGAGGATGTAGTCCTTCCCCTCGCGTCCTTCGAGGATCGAGCGGCGCAGGCCGTAGACCGACTCGCGCTGCTTGTTCATCACGTCGTCGTATTCGAGCAGATGCTTGCGGGCCTCGAAATTGCGGCCTTCGACCTGCTTCTGTGCGCGCTCGATCGAGCGCGTGACCATGCTGTGCTCGATGGGGACGCCCTCCTCCATCCCCAGCTTTTCCATCCAGCCCATCAGGCGCTCGCCGCCGAAGATGCGCATCAGATCGTCTTCGAGCGAAAGATAAAAACGAGAAGCTCCGGGATCGCCCTGGCGTCCGGAACGGCCGCGGAGCTGGTTGTCGATGCGGCGCGACTCGTGGCGCTCGGTGCCGACGATGTGGAGCCCGCCGAGGCGGACTACTTCGTCGTGATCGTGCTTCCACTGCTCGGCGATCTCGTCCTCGATGCGCTTGCGCTCGGCCGGGTCGGCTACATCCTTATTCTTCTGTGCGGCGGCGAACTCGGGATTGCCGCCGAGGAGAATGTCGGTGCCGCGGCCGGCCATGTTCGTGGCGATGGTCACCGCGCCCTTGCGGCCGGCCTGGGCCACGATCTCGGCCTCTTTCTCGTGGTACTTGGCGTTGAGCACGACGTGCGGCACGCCCTTGCGCTTCAGCGCGGAGGACAGCGCCTCCGACTTTTCGATGGAGATCGTTCCGACCAGCGCCGGCTGGCCTTTCTCGTGGAGGATCTTGATCTCCTCTACGATGGCGTTGAACTTCTCGCGCTCGGTGCGGTAGACCAGATCCGCCTGGTCTTTGCGGACCATCTGGCGGTTCGGCGGGATGACCACGACCTCGAGGTTGTAGATCTTGTCGAACTCGGCGGCCTCGGTGTCGGCCGTTCCGGTCATGCCGGCCAGCTTGTCGTACATGCGGAAGAGGTTCTGGAAGGTGATCGTGGCCAGGGTCTGGTTCTCGGCCTCGATCTTGACCCCTTCTTTCGCCTCGACCGCCTGGTGCAGACCATCGCTCCAGCGGCGGCCGGGCATGAGACGCCCGGTGAACTCGTCGACGATGAGCACCTCGCCGTCTTTGACCACGTACTCGACGTCGAGCTTGTAGAGCGTGTGGGCGCGCAGCGCCTGCTGGACCGCGTGCAGCGTGTCCATGTTATCGGGGTCGTAGAGATTGTTCACGCCGAGGAGCTTCTCGGCGTGCAGCACGCCCTCCTCGGTGAGCACGGCCGTGTGCTGCTTCTCATCGACCTGGTAATCCTTTTCTTTGACCAGGCGCGGAATGATGCGGTCGACCGCGTAGTACTTGTCCGGCCGCTCCTCCGACGGGCCGCTGATGATGAGCGGCGTCCGCGCTTCGTCGATGAGGATCGAGTCGACCTCGTCGACGATGGCGTAGACGGGATCGCGCTGCACCATCGACTCCAGATCGAACTTCATGTTGTCGCGGAGGTAGTCGAAGCCGTACTCGTTGTTGGTGCCGTAGGTGACGTCGCAGCCGTAGGCTTGCTGCCGCTCGCGGTCGCCGTGCGGGTTCTGGATCACGCCGACGGTCAGGCCGAGGAACTTGTATAGGCGGCCCATCCACTCGGAGTCGCGGCGGGCCAGGTAATCGTTGACGGTGACGACGTGTACGCCGCGGCCGGTGAGGGCGTTGAGATAGACCGGCAGCGTGGCCACCAGCGTCTTTCCTTCGCCGGTCTTCATTTCGGCGATCTTGCCGCGATGAAGAACGATGCCACCCATGAGCTGGACGTCGAAGTGGCGCATGTTCAGAACGCGCTTGCCGCCTTCGCGGGCGACGGCAAAGGCTTCGGGGAGAAGATCGTCGAGCGCGGCCTGCAGGTCTTCCTTGGCCGTGCGGATGACTACTTCATCGCGCGGGATCTCTTTTTTGGCCGCTTCGAGCGCTTCGACGGCGGGCTTCAGCCGTTCACGGAACTCGAGGGTCTTGCCGCGAAGCTGATCGTCCGTGAGCTTGCTGATCTCGGGCTCTAGCGCGTTGATCTGCGCGACGATGGGCAGCATCTTCTTGACGTCGCGCTCGTGCTTCGATCCGAAAATGGATGTGAGTACTTTATCGATCATGGTGATTTCCTTCCCAGCAACAAACAAACCGCGA
>Ga0157378_10001902_pt1 | contig 18738 bp, 14 predicted proteins | sample M65metaG_FD_115309 | JGI IMG/M metagenome (GOLD analysis project Ga0157378, IMG submission 115309) | Miscanthus rhizosphere microbial communities from Kellogg Biological Station, Michigan, USA - M6-5 metaG | ecosystem: Host-associated > Plants > Roots > Rhizosphere > Soil | place: USA: Michigan...
ATACGCCCTTCAGGCCGGCCTGAGCCCCGCGATCATCGACGCTGTGGCGGTGGGCAAGAAACCGCCATCCATGCAGCCGGATGAGGAGGTTGTCTACAATTTCACTAAAGAATTGGTGGACACCAAACAGGTAAGCGATGCCACCTTCCACGCAGCGGTGGATAAGTTCGGGGAGCGCACGGTGGTCGATCTGATCGGCGTAATTGGCTACTACCACTTTGTCTCAATGATGCTGAATGTGGATCGTTACCCGATGCCCGAAGGCGCGCAACCGGAACTGAAACCGCTGCACTAGGCTTCGAGGCGTTGGGTCGGCGAACGCATGGGATTGCGAGCGGAATGTGTTCGTCTGAAAACAGAGTTTCGGCTGAGCGAGATTTGTTTACTGGCAGAGTGCGTGGGAAGACTTGAAAATCGTAGCCCTACGGTGAGGATTCCTTTTGGCTTTAGTTTCGAGACGAAATCGATCTGCCAAAAATTCGGAGAGATCTGCGCGAAATCCAATCCGACTAGGATCCTGCTATCCGACTCCTGAGTTGACCGCGCGACACGGCAAATCAGATCTTCGTCGGTTTGCAGGTTCGTCAAAATGAGTTCCTGTGAAGGAGTGAGATTTACTGACAGTGGTATCAATCCCCCGCCCGCACTGACATCTAGAGTTTCAGTGCTCTCCGAAAAAGGCTGGTCGTCGATCCAACCGTAGACCGATACGGGATTGGCGAGCGCCACTCGGTAGCTGCGCCGCCGGTCTTCAGCTTCCGGCGCGCGACTGCTCCGACTACGCCGCCGCGACCACCATCCAGTGGCGGCCACTAGTGACAACACAACTGCAATACCTGCTGCGACCAACGGCATACGGCCTCTCTCGGCGCCAGGGTTTGTGAGATCAGCATTGCCCACATTTCTATTTTAATCCAGTCCACGGCTAAAGATTGGCAGTTGATAAATCGGCTCATCGAGCAGACTACTTGAGGGCTTGCCGATGCTCCCAACTGCTTTCTCCACGTGGCGAAGGAGACTTCCGAGCACAGGCGGCACGCGGTTAAAACTATGGCTGATTGGCATTTGAGTCTGGGCGTAAGATCTCTTATTGTGTGAGAATCCTTTAATTGAATCACGGAAAGGAAGATTCTGCACATGGCCAAGGCGAAGGAATTTACCGTAACGATTGAAGACAGGCCGGGAGCCCTGGGTAAGTGTTTCCTTGCATTGTCAGAGCGCGGAGTGAACATTCTCGGTTTTCAATCGTATGTGGAGGAGCGCGAGAGCCTTGTCCGCATCATCGTAGATGATCCGGCCACCGCAAAGGCTGTACTGGGCGGACTGCGCATGATATTTGAAGAGACGGAAGTCGCTCTGGTGCGGGTTCACCATCGTCCCGGCGAGTTGGGACGTGCGGCAGCACTATTGGGAGAACATCGGATCAACATCGACTACTCCTACTGCGGTGCTGATACCGGCTCAAACCTGGTGATTCTGATTTTTGGAGTTGATAACGTGACTAAGGCCGCTGCCGTACTGGATACTCTGGCCGGTCGAGAAATTTAAATAATGCCAGGTTCGAGCCCGCCTCATCCGTCGTATGGCACCTGTAGATTCAACACAAAATGATTGCCTAATATTTTCAGCATCCTGTTAGACTTCTGCACCGGGTGACACTTGTGATTCCTGCGCTTCTTGTTGGACATATTTTCGGACTGGTGTTTTGGGTAGGCGGCTTGCTCGTGACTTCCATGGCACTGACCCGCCATACGCAAGAGAGTTCCCAGGATGCGCGGGACGCCTTGGCTCGACTGGAGCGCATCTACTTGCGTGGGCTGGCCGATCCGGGGGCGCTGCTTACAATCTTAGCCGGCGCCGGACTGATCTCGACGAATTCACACTACTACTTGCACGCCCCATGGCTGCATACCAAGCTGACGTTTGTACTGCTGCTGATCGGCCTTCACGGGTATCTAGCCATGAAGACAAAAGCATTCGGCAGCGGAAAAGTTACGTTGCAGCGAAGCGAAGCCCGAATGATGGTGTTAGCGGCGCTGTTCCTGTTCTTGTCCATCCTCATCGCCACTCTGGTGGGCCAGGTTTATCTGACGTGAAGAAATTGCGCTGGCAGATACAAAGATAAAAACGGCGAACGAAGCCGAACCGTTCAAACCCTTAAAACGCTAAAGAATTGGAAGTGTGCCGCAGGCGCATATCAAGTTTGGTCTGTGATACCGGGCTTCAAATCGTCTGGCTGCGACTGTTCTCGAGCGATTCCAGGCGTCCCGATGAGTTGCCGGATCGCGTTGACCAAACCGGTTAAACCTTCCGCCTTGGGAACGACCAGGTCGACGCCGACTGCCGAACTGAGCCTCGGACCCAATGTGCCATCGAACAAGGTAAAAACAATAATATAAACGTCGGGCAACAATTTCTTGATCACGGAGGCAGTTTCGACGCCATTCATGTGAGGCATGGAAACATCCAGCAGAATCAGGTCAGGCTTGAGGTCGATCGCTTTCTGAATCCCCTCCGCGCCGTCCGCAGCCTCACCGGTAATCTGCCAATCTGACAACGTCTCAAAACACTGGCACAGCGCTTTGCGGACGACTCGGCTATCGTCTACGATCAAGACCGATCTTGGCATGACCTGGTGCCCTCGATTCAATCTTCCATATCACTGCAAGTAAGAGTTAGCGCCGGCTCGCAAGGCACCATACAACGCGCTAACTTCCCGCAACAATACAGCGAAAGCGGTAGATGTGCGCGTTTCCCTGTTATCCGTATAGGTAATGATTTATATTTAGTACTATGGCAGATTACGGCTTTGGGTGTGTTGTCCTTACATCCGTGAGGGTACAGAACAGCCGCGCAAGTGTTCAGTGGCTGAATCGCTCAGTTACGCCCCTCGTTGGTCGAAGACGATTCAACCGCCTCCGCTTGCGGCGCGCCCTGTGTGCTCTTCCCAGACTGCCCTTCCAGTGAGGATTTCCCACTCACAGACGAATTGCCGGATCTGCCTGCGGGGGCAGGAGGAACAGGCTCGGGTGAAAGGTAACTGCGTACGGCAACTGAAATATTATTGAAGGAGATTCCGATCCACTTTTCGACATTGGGTTGAAGTCCCAACCAGCACACGGCGACAACCGCCAGGCATCCTACTACAAATTTCGAAAGGCCTTTCTGCGCGGACGGCGATTTCAGTTCCCCCGCAATCGGTTGAAAGTTTTGAACGAGAGTCGGCTTTAGAAGCGCCGGCATTTTTGCACCGAGGACCGGAGTCTCGGCCGGTTGCGCCAGTCCCATATCAGCCAGCACTTCGCACATGGTGTCCCGGTCGACGGTTTTGCGATTCATGGCCCAGGCGTGTGACATTGCGCGAAAACAGAGGTTACTGATGACGCGGGGTATGCCTTCGCTTCGTTCAGCAATTAATGTTCGCGCGCCGATGCTGAATAATGGCAAGCCTTTGTATCCCGCGATCCACAAACGATGGTTAATGTATAGATCAACTTCCTCGCGTGTGAAAGGCTCAAGTCGAATGGCATAAGAAACCCTTTGCTGCAGCTGAGCCATGGACGGTTTGGACAGGCGTTCCGCCAGCTGAGGCTGCCCTGCCAGGACGATGTGCATGAGCTTCATCCAGGGCGTTTCAAAATTAGAAAGCAAACGAATGAATTCGAGAACTTTTTCATCCAAATTTTGCGCTTCGTCGACGACCAGCACAAATCGCCGCCCGGCTTGCATCTCTCCCAGCAGCACCTGGCTTAAGGCCGCGCGCATTTCGGGAAGGTCCATCCCTTTGCCATCGATGCCAAGCTCCGCGAGCAGGTAACGCATCAGTTGGGTGCTGTCACCGTCGGTCTGACACAGGAAAACAGTCCGGGCCTTATCACGCAGCCCCTCAAGATAGTGGAAAAGCACCGAAGTCTTGCCCATGCCCGGCCTGGCGATGAAAGTCACAAAACCACGGCTTAATTCAGTGGAGTAGTTGAGGACATCGAGCGCCTGCTGGTGCTTTGGGCCAAAATAAAGAAAACGCAAGTCTGGCGTAACGCCAAAGGGCTGTTCGCCCAGTCCGAAATAATCGAGGAACTGTTGATCCACGTTCCACCGATCTGCCGTCCCCAGCGGCCGCTCAATATTTTCGTCGGATTGAGCAGGCACAATAATTTCTTCGTTCGCGTGCATGCGACTTTCCATTTCACTCATTGGATTTAGGTTAGTGCGGGTCGGGACGGGACCAGCACAATCTCCGGTTTTGACGGGCGGGATCATACAACGGTTTCGCACCGCGCGCTAGTCGCTAAACTTTTCGCCAAGTAACGGTCAAGATATTGGGGGAAGTGCGTTCGATCGCGACCGCGAGTTCAGGCGTGCGATCGAACGCATTTTAACGGGAGAGATACCGGTGCTGAAAGACGCGTTGAGAACAATTTGCTTCAGCGGCCGAAAAGGCCAACGTACGTTGCCTTGCCAATCACATGGCCGTCCATGGCTTTCAACAAATCGGCGCGGGAAGATCCTGCCGCCAGATCCAACGTCGAATCCAGCGCATAAATTTCGAAAATGTAGTGATGCGGAGTCGCGCCCGGCGGCGGGCACGGCGGCTGAAATCCATTTACTTTGCGAATATTCACGCCCTGCACGATTCCGTCAGGCGAGGAGTCCGGCTTGATCCCTGCCGGCACGGAAGTCGCGCTTGCAGGAATGCCCCAGAAAATCCAGTGCGTGACGTCCATTACGCCCTTCATCGGTGCGGCGTCCGTATCATGCATGATCATGGCGAAGCTCGCGGTGTTGTTGGGCGGATTGCTCCAGGAAAGGGCCGGCGAAGCGGCATTGGGATCGGCGCATGAAAATTGCGTCGGGATCATGGAACCTTCCGCATAGGCCGAGCTCATTAGTTTAAATTTGGAAGGCGGAGGCGGCGTTGCGGGCTGCTGCTGAGCGGCTACTGCGGCGGTTCCCGCGACAACCAGGAATGCCAGAACCGTGAGCGACTTCAAGAATTTTGTATGCACTGGATTTCCTCCTAAAGTTTCGTTGGTGAGGCCCTACTATACCTTGAAAAAATCTCCGCTTCCAAGAGCGATCTTCGCAGGAGCACTGCTCTGCCGGCTGTGCGGAATGAAAACGCTGGCGGGGACGCCGGCGCTACAGAACCGAATCGTTCACCGATTGACGATTCGACTTGTGGGAATCGTATGGGTATTGAGAAATGAGAAGCAGTTCGGTCTACAAAAGGCGTCCCGAACGGAAATACAATCGGGAAGAACGCAATTCTTGTCATTTTCATGGGAATAATGCTGAGGGAAAGAGCTTGCGAGGATAAATCACTCTGGTGCCAGAACAAAACTTCCGACACCAGAGTGACTGTCAAGCGTGTCCTACCAGATGATCTTCAGAGAAACCTGCATCTGTCTGGAAGTTGTTGCGGTGCCGTCTCCGCCGTCAAGAGCGCCGGCGTTGGGGTTGCAACCACTATTATTCTCGTTGCCATTCACGCATCCGCCTGACGGGCCTGAACCGGCCACAACACCCGTCCCTACAGTTGTCGGATCAAAGATAAACATATTGGTCACTGGCGGATTGAAATTGGCTCGGTTGAAGAGGTTGAAAACGTCCAACCGGAGTTGAACGTTGAAAGCCTCAGAGATTCGCGGGATCTTGGTGTTCTTGACCACGGAGAAGTCGAAGTCGACCAACCCAGGCCCGATGAGGATGTTGCGTCCCGCATTGCCTGTCCGAATGTAATTGGTACCGTTAATATTCGCGACCGCCGGAATCACGAAGCAATTAAGCTTGATGTAATTCGCGACGTTGCCGGGATTGGTAAGGTTATTGCCGCAAGAGGGCAGCCGATCCGGATAAGCAAACGGATCGGAATTGTTTTGCCCAAGCACGTCTCCTTCTGAGAGGAGCGGTGTAAACGGTTCACCGGTCGAAGCGGAGAAAATACCTCCGAGTTCCCATCCACCGGCAGCCGAGCGGGCAAACCCATTCCAGGACTTCGGCGTAGGAATGTCCCACAGATAGTTCAACGTGAAGACCTTGGCAGTGTTGAAATCAGACACCGCGCGGGTCTGCTTGGGATCGAACCATTGCTGGGTTGAGATTGCGGTAATGACGGAGTCCGAAACTACCGCGCCGGATGCCGTGTCAATGGACTTCTGCCAGGTAAATCCTCCCGACACTTGGAATCCATGGCTCATCGTTTTGTTAACTTGTACCTGCAAACCGTTATAGAGCGAGGAATTCCTGAAGAATGAGGCTGGCAGGCGGCCCCAACTCTTATTAATAATCGTGCCGGAACCAAGTCCCGGACAATCGTTGCTGTTCCCACCGGTGAACGGAATTATGGGGTTCCCGCCTGTCGCCGGCTTGTCACAAGGAAAGTAATACGATCCGCCGATCAGCTTGGGCAACACTTGATTCACGTCGTCCACTTGGGTGGTACCGTGAAGTCCATGCGATCCTACATAGCCAACCAGCAGTGTAGTACTGGGAAAAATCTCACGCTGGACACTCAAGTTGTACTGGATGACATAGGCTCGCTTGGGCGTTCGATCGATGAAGGCTACACGGCTTTGGCCTGCTGCGCTGACTTGGCAAGCAGTAGCCGTTCCTGCGTTCCAAGGATCGGCTGGATTGACAGGCGGCGCGGGGCATGGACCAAATGAGCCAAATTCGCCAAAGGAGCCCGTCGCGAGATTGTGACTGCTTCCCGATACCAAGAAGGGAGCGGTATTGCCGTTGGACGTGCTTCCCAAGAAAGCTGGCAGGGGCAACTGGTCGTAAAGTCCCGCGCCTCCTCGGATTGACATCTTTCCATTGCCCTTGGGATCCCACGCGAATCCAACACGCGGATCGAAATCGCGCAATGTATTGTTCCTAAATAGTGGACCACTGCGAGAATTGCACGTGGGATTGCCGTTGGCGTCCGTGAACAATGTGCCGCACAGGGGTAGTTGAGTTCCGGTAGTGTCAAAGATTGAATCGAGCGTCGCGTTTCTGCCCTTGGGATCACTTGGCACAGTTGTCGGTTCGTATCGCAGTCCCAGGTTGATTATGAGGTTCTGGCGCACGCGCCAGTCATCCTGGATGTACACGCCGAAGACTGTTTGCCTTATTTCCTCCGGGGAAAGCGTACCGGGTATGTCCGTCGTGATACTCGCAGCGCCTGTACCCCCTAATGCTGTGCAGGCTCCGACTTTTTGTGCGCCGCAGTTATTCAGAAATGCGGCCCACGACTTATAAGCAAAAATTCCGCCGGGACGCGGAGAGCGGAGCACATTGAGCTGTATTCGCTCCACATTTCCGCCAATCTTCAAAGAATGTTTCCCTTTGGTCCAGAAGGCATCGTCATAACCCTGATACGAGTTCCAGTTGTTTCTTTGAGGACTGTTGGAGGTTAGACCGCCTGAAAATTTAATGGCGTTAGCGCCACCGATCGCCACCTGGGGAGAATCGAGTCCCGGGAATATGCCAAATGCGGCATCCCCGGCAGCGGGATTGACAGCGTTAGCGCCCGCTGGACCTCCTTGGGTAACGCGATTGAAACCGAAGCGAGCAGAATTGACAAAAGTTGAGCCGAAGGAGTGAGTCCAAGCAACCGTCGCAAATGTCTCGCTGGTCGCCGTGTTGACGACTTGATTGTTGTAATTATCGGGCGTTCCGGTATTCGCCTTATCACGGAAGAAAGTGCCACTGAGGCGGTCCTTTTCTGAAATATTGTGATCCGCGCGGATGATGTAGTAGTTTTCCGTGCTGACTTGATTTGAACCAAAGGAACAGTTGTCGTGGAAGGCATCCACAGGTGTGATCGTGCAAACTTGTTTGCCATTAAGTGAACCACCAATTGGGAAGAGCGCGCTTAGATATGGTGCAACTTTGGGGTCCGCACTAGCAGCCGCAGTCGCCGTCGGAACTTGGCTGACCTTAGATATGCCAAGCGCCTGACGCAATCCTTCGTAATCGCCGAACACGAACGTCCTGTTCTTGATGATCGGCCCTCCCGCAGAGGCGCCGAACTGGTTTCGTCGGAACGGAGGAGTTACACCGTTGGGGTCAAAGAAATTGGGAGCGTCAAGCCAGCTATTGCGCAGGAACTCGTACCCGGTTCCGTGGAACTGGTTGGTTCCGGACTTTGTAGTGGCATTGATGATACCGCCCGATGCCCGACCATATTCGGTTGAATAGCCCGTCGTCAGAACGGAGAATTCCGCAATCGCGTCGACACCCGAGTTAGCACCCAGCACGCTGCCCGGCCCGCCATTCCCTGGGTCATTGATGCTGACGCCGTCCACACGATAGTTATTCTGCTGGGGGCGCGAGCCGGAAATCGATAATTGGATACCGTAACCGCGCGTAAACCGGTCGCGCGATTCGAGGTTGGGCTGCACATGAAGTTGATATACGCCAGTGGTAAGGTTCGCAAGGTCGCTCCATGAGCGTCCGTTCAGCGGCAATTCCTTAATTGCGGCCTCCGTCGTCAGGGCGCCAATCTCAGCGTTCGTCAAGTTAACCTGCGGAGCCTCGGCCGTGACTTCCACCGTCTGGCTGGCTTGTCCGACCTGCATCGCGACGTTCAGCACCTGGGAACCGCCTACGGTCAGAGTAATGTTGTTTTGCACGGCTTTTGAAAATCCCGCAGCCGTAATCGTTACGGTATAGCTTCCCGGCTGGAGGTTAGGCGCCGAGTAAAGTCCGTCGGCATTTGCTGTAACGCTGCGAGTTTCGCCGGTCGCCGTGTTGAGGATTGCGACCGCGGCGTTTGGAATTACGCTACCGGACGGGTCTGTGACGGTGCCTGAAAGCGTCGCGCCAACCGCTTGGGCATTCAATCGCAAAGTGCCACACGTACCCAGAACCACTATTGCACAAAGGACTAGCATGAAAATGTTTCTCAAATTCCTGCGAAATGCCATAGATTTTCCTCCGATCGTCTCTAAACACCCCAGAACCTTAGGGCCACCGCTTTGTACGGCTGCCCTACCATGCTCCTTCAATGCACCCCTAGTACCTGTTCTGCTGGTCCGACGCAAACCACATAACCAAACCAAAATTTGAGGTCAAATTTTGTACCGGGTTCGATTCTGGATAGAGCGGACCTTTACGAGTGCGCCTGAAGAGTTGCTTCTGGCAACTTGCTCAGTCCCCCGCTTGCACGGTTTTTCGCTCGTTTCTCTCGAAACGTCCGACACGACCCCATAAAAATTTTCAGAATCTGCTAACTACAGCACCCCGGTGGCACAAAAGTTAGCACCCTGCCAGATCAAAGTCAAATCAAGGGGCCGGGTTGCACAGTGGACTGCGGAAAAAACGACTTGTTCTGTCCTTCTGAGCGAAGCGAAGAATCTCTCTTTGATTTGGCTATGAGAACAAACAAAGAGGGATTCTTCGCTTCGTTCAGAGTGACAGCGTTTTGAGTTTTTCCGCCGCCTGCTAGAGCTTTCATTTATGTATCTCAGATGCGGAAGAGACCCTAGCCCGGCATGGTTCTGCCTAATAAGCGGCAAACTACGACAGCAGGGTAATGTCCTGCTCTCGGCTGAAATATGATACAGATTCAATACACCAGGAGATCGCTATTGAACGCCAGAAAGAAACCGAAGCTCGGGATTCGTGAACAAAACAAGCTGGAAAAGCGCTTGCGGATTCAGACCGCCGTCCGCGAACTGTTTTCCAAACATGGCTACGAGACGGCGACGCTGCGACAGATTGCTCGACGAGCTCATGTAGCCCTGGGGAGCCTCTTTAACTATGCTCAGGACAAACGGGACCTGATCTTCCTGATTTTCAACGAGGAACTCTCGGACCTGACGGACGAAGCGCTGAAGGCCACTCAAACGCAAGACCCGCTGGTAGAGCAACTCATTGCCTTATGCCGGCTGCATTATAAGTTTTTTGCCCGGGACCCTGTACTGTCCCGGATCTTGCTCCGAGACATGACTTTTTATTCCGAGGGCAAACATGCCGCTGAATTCCAGCGAATTCGCGGGCGGTTGCTCTCAGGGATAGAGGCAGTGGTGCGGGCTGCTCAGGAGGATGGGCAGATCCGATCGAATGAAGACCCCAAGCTGATCGCGCGCCATGTTTTCCTGGTGTTTGCCGGCGCCCTTCGCTGGTGGATTGCCAACCGGATGCCCAATCCCAGCGAGGGCGTGGCCGATTTGAAGCGCCTCTTTGAGCTTCAAATCAACGGACTGCGCCGCCATGGCTCAAAGTCAAATCGTCGGCCGCTCGAAAAGCGGCACGGCCGTTCACACAATTAATGTTTAACTATTGACCAGATTGGGGATCGTTGCTCTTCTCAAGGACGATTTTCAGCTGCGACTTTTCGTTGGCAACCGCGTTGATTTCCTTTTCATAGGGTTGGTAGCCATCCGAAGTGATTTTCAGGCGATGCTTACCGGGGCTCACCAGCATGGAATGGAACCTGCCCCCGAAATCGCCGCCATGGCCCATGTAGCCATCGTCGACAAAAACAGCCGCGCGCTTGGGCACGATATCCAGTCGCAGTTCGGCCGCATTTTCGCCGGGATAGGTTACTTTGGTGTTTTCCTCCAGGACCACGGCGATTGTTTCGACCTGATCCGGCTCGAGCACCACCTTTTTCGTGATGTCTTTGTAACCGGCCTGTCGAATTAAAATTTCGTGGTCCCCTGGCGAGAGCATCACTCTGCGTTCGCCTTTAAGCTCCTTGACGTAACCCGCATACTTCCCGTCGATCCAGACGCCAGAGTCGCGTTCCAGTTGGTTGTCTGCGGTGAAGCGCACCTCGCCCATTTTCGAGGATTGCTGAGCGTGAGTTGCGGTCAAAGCAGCAAATAGGATTAGCGCTGCCGCCGTCAGGATGAGGACTTGCCTGGTTGTCTTGGTGAACATTTAATTTTCATTCCCTCGCGTTTGCAAATTCGATTATGCGCCCAACCGCCTTGCATGCCACGAAGATACAGCGATAAGTTTCTGAGTGCTACACTCGCAATTCAATCTGAAGTTCGATGAATGGACGGAGTCACGAATCATTGATAACCAATAACGGGGAAAAACGAATGAAAAAACGTCTGACTCTTGTTTTCCTGATGCTCGCAGCGCTCACCAGTCCCCACGCAAGCGCTCAGTCCGCTGCAGCCAGGTCCCGGACCGGCGCCTCGCTTCCACCAGCCTGCACACCGGGCGGACCGAACGCCGCCGCTGCCACCGCCGTTGTAAATGGCACCTACTACGTCTGTACAGCGCCCAATAAATGGAGCGCGGTCCACGGTTCGGAAGGCGATAACGCCTGGACCAGCAACAATCGCTTCTGCGGGCCGATCCCGTGGGCGGACGTCTCTTGTTACGGCGCGCGCGCCCCCGCAGGCGCCGTACCTTCGACCACGGCAACTTGTATGAAGGGAAACAATCAGGTGGTCATTGCCGCTCCCAACACGTTCCAGGTCAACGACGGCGTGACCATTTACGGTTGCGGCGCGACAAACACCATGGGCACTCCTAGCGGACTGAAAGTTACGCCGAGCGAGCCCTGGGGGCTTGCGGATACGCGATCACCGGTAACCGGTCCAGAAGGCAACTCCACTTACCAATACACGATTGTGGCTCGCGATATCTACGGCGCACTTACAACTCCGGCCCCGATGTTCGAATTGAAAACCGGACAGGCATCTCTCGGGTTGCAGAAAGCCGCAATCAGCAACCTGACCAGGAAAAATGATCGAATCACCGTGGTGACGGCCGAACCAAACCGGCTGGTGGTCGGTGCTTTGGTGGAAATTGAACCAAAGGATAGCCAACAGTTCGCAGGTTGGTACAACGTCGCGAAGGTGGACAGCCCCACGCAGTTCGAATTATGGACCACCCCCATCGATACGCGGGCTCAGGGATGGATGGTGGGAGACACGGTCAGTTATACGGGCGGCGGGATCGTGGCGTATTACCAGGAGAATTATCTCCGGTGGACCGCGCTCAAAGGCGCCTGGGAATACTACGTCTGCGCCAAACGGCCGGGAGAAGGCAATCTGAAATTGATAGGAGTGACCAAACCGACGGGCCCGATGAATGGCTACACCGACGCTGCATTCGAAGATTACGGCTCGCCTTACATGGATGGACAAGTATTTCCATCTTATGTAACCAACGCCATCTGCACGGGAACGGCCACGAATGATCCTCTAACAACGTGGGTAACGGCGATAGCGGACGACGGCGTTACCTACACTCTCCACGACGCGCCGGGTCAAACCGCGTCCAAAAAGACGATTGTTTTCGACGATGCGCCCGGAATTTTGCGTGCGCTGAACAGCACCGCCTACTTCCATACCGAGCATGAGTCAACCGATTCTTACCTCGGTGGCGCGATCTTCATTCCTCCAGCCCTGCACCCGTACGTCATAAATTCGTACCTTCCTGTGCCGAGGCAAGTGACCGTCTGGCAATCCGGCAAGCTCATGTTGAATGAAACCGTGAGTCTTGCGGCCAACGACAATTGGTACGGCGACTGGTCGAGTCAGGGCACTCCTCAGTTCGGTTTGGCGAGCGGTGCGGGCATCTACGTAAACTCGGCAAGTCCCGGCCTATATCTGATGGGAACGGGAAATAGCCTGCGAGGTTTGAATATCGTAGATCAAAATCCCAGCGGAGGCACGCTGCTGGTTGCGGATAATTCCGCTCCGTCGAATTTCGACTACGTAAATTTCCTGACCGGCGCAGGAGGCTCAGCAACGGATTACACGGGAATGGCCATAATTCTCCGAGACACGACGCAAACGATCGCAAACTATCACTTTAATAAGATCACGGTCTCGACCGGGCCGGATCAGGTGAATGACAAGAGCTGGACGCCATCGTTCTGGGTTGCTCCCGCGCAGCATTTCGGGAACAACGCCATTGAAGTCACCATGGATCGAACGAGCGTGAATCGTCGCGGCATCGGGTGGGGCGGAGGCGATGGCGGTGACGCGTCCGTGGGCGGCGTTGCGGGCTTCGTCAGTAACTGGTCGTACCGCCAGGGCGGCATCATTCCGTATTTTACGTGCATGGCTTGCAGCGAATACGCCCCACTCACGTTCAACGACGCGTCGCAGGACACCGAGGGTCAGCCGCTGGAAGCAGCTCTGCTGGTTTCGCCGTTTTCCGGATATTTGGGGCCGCACATTACGGCTCACTATCCGACGGGCGGCGTGCAGGCACCGCTATTTACTGGATTGCGGCCATCCTACGCGGATGTGGACGCAATTTTCAGCAAAGCATCCGCATTTCAGAACCGCGACATTTTGTACAAAACGGGTGGCGCGTTTCCGTTCGTCTACGCACCCTACGCCACATCGGACAATTACACCGGCGTATACGGATCGCTGTACACCGTGGGAATGCCAATGCATGGCGTGGGAGGTTACAGCTGGTGGTTCGATTTATCGGTGCCGACCAACGTCGCGGCCGCAGCCGGGGCCGGCGGCAGCGTGCCGCCGGGAACGTGGGTGTATGCGGTGACCGCAGTGGGCGCCGACAAGGGCGAAACGATCTTGTCGGCTCCAACATCTCCGGTGACCACGGCCTCCGGAACGCAGACTGTCAAACTCAAATGGAATGCACCGCTCGGGGCGTACAGCTACAACGTGTGGCGCTGCGAAACCACCAACAAATGCGTCAGCCCGGACGGATCCTTATCCACGGGAACCGGGCCGTGGCTCCGGGTCGCGCTGCACGTCACTGCTACGACCTATTCCGATACGAGCGCGGCGCCCACACGCTATATACCTCCAACAGCGACCGGAACAGGTTCGACCATCATGAACGCCGCGGGGGCTTATGCCCCTTTCTTTCAAGCTCCGCCCATCACGGTGTCACAACTTCCCGCCGCTGCGGCGGACAACGCCGGGCAAATGCGACGCGTAACGGACTCGACAACGATCGGTAGTGAGGGACAACCCTGCGCGGGCGGTGGTTCGGCGGCAGCCCTTGCTTTTTCGAATGGCACCGTGTGGAAGTGTTTTTAGCAAATCTCCGGTTTCCGTGAATTCGTGATATGGTACGCAGAAATTCCGGTTCTATCGGCGGTAGACATACTTTCGGACAAAACAATTTTGGAGGATATGCGCATGAAGAAGATTCAGCCAGTCATCGCCGCGATCGTGCTGACGATTGTGGGATCGTTCCTGACGTCGCTTGCGCAACAACCCGCACAGCAAGCGCCTCCGCAACCCATGAGCTTTTTTATTACCAGTGCGGGTTCTGGACACGGCGCCAATCTTGGGGGGCTTGCGGGAGCCGACAAAATCTGCCAGACACTGGCCACAGCCGCCGGCAGCACAAAAACCTGGCACGCGTACATGAGCACCAGTGCCGCCAACGGCCAACCGGCCGTCAATGCTCGCGATCGCATTGGCAATGGTCCGTGGTACAACGCCAAAGGTGAGAAAATCGCCAACGGCCTTGCTGATTTGCACGGAGACACCGCCGAACTCGCTCGGCTTGGCAACAATATTGTGAAGCTTTCCGCACTCACCGAAAAAGGCGCCACGCTGAACGGCCGCGGCGATACTCCCAACGTGCACGACATGTTGACCGGCTCGCAAACCGACGGCCGAGCCTACACCGATGGCGCCGATCACACGTGCAGCAACTGGACCAGCGAAGCAACCGGCACGGCGCAGCTTGGCCATTTCGACCGCAGCGGAGGAGGCAACACTTCCTGGAACTCCACACACCCAAGCAGGGGTTGCAGCCAGGACAACCTCGTGAGCACGGGCGGCGCAGGATTGTTTTACTGCTTTGCGATCAACTGAAGTATTGACGACAAGCGTTGCAGTTCGATCTGAGCACCGGGCGAAATCGACTTCAACGCCGCAAAAAATTTGATGGCGGCAGAACATCGGCAGATTTTCTTTGCGTAAAATTGCGGGTCCGCTATTTCTCCTGCTAGAAATACGGCCCCGGGATGTTACAATTTGGAAGCTTAAAAAGTTTGGGCGGTTAGCTCGCACAATCCTTGTTGAGTCGATTGCGCTTGTGAGCAAAAAGCTCTCCCCTTTCTCCCCTCTGCTGCACGTAGGGCTGCACACAAAATTCCAACTGCCATTTTGAAATCATACCTTCGTGCGTCTTTGTTGCTTCGACCCGCTGGCGCTGGCGCACGATGGCTGATTGACATCGGGCCGTGGTGCCGTTGTGTCGTTGTGCTCTCCACCTAGAAGGTCAAAACATGAATGCCAAAGTTGAGATTCAAAAGAGTCGAATTGACTTCATATCATGGAGTACCGAAAAAGATTAACCAGGGGAATGTCCGCTGGTCTGAATACTTTCGGTGCGGTGGCAAAACTCCCGGTGATGACAATGGCTCGGACGGCGTATGCAAGCTGCGTTCTGGCGATTCGCTTATCGCATCGGCTGTGTGTTGATCGGGATTGTTGACTGCCCACAGGACGCGGAGCTTGCAGCGCAAACTTCTGGCGGGTTTCCCACGCTACAGTCTTACCGACGCATTGAGCTTCTGCTGGTACGCAGGGCAAATACTTCAACGTGCTAAAGCTTGTGTAATTTTCCAGTGGAAAAAGCTCTTTACACCTGGCGGTCGGTTCAACTGTAGCGGTAACATTGTGAATGAATATTTTTTGCTCGCTAGAAGTGCCCGGAAACGCGGCAGTACATACCTCGCCCGCACCAGCGCACTTTGAGCAATCGCTCTAATAGCCTCCTATTGAGAGAATTTATTTTGAAATGTCGAAATTGGCCGTATATAAGCACCTAAAAACAGCTAAAAAGCCTAAAAACGCGGTGAATGGCCATTTTAGTGAGTCGTCTCTTTGCGTAAGCGACTAAATCTTTTTTCTTGACATGAGTGATTTAATCGATTATCTTAGCCGAGCGGCGAGCTGTAGAAAACATTTTACGATTTTCATTGACAGTAAGTATTTCCCTGCCATATTATCTCGCGCAGTTTTGGAATCGATTGGAATCCGCACACCGCCCGCGAATTTTCTTTCCTTCCGAAATCCACCTGAAATTCAGTAGGAATAGGTGTGTTTGGTTCAGGAGGGAAGAATGGCGATAATTCAATTTTTACCTTTTGTTGATCCACCAGCCGACCGTGACGGCTTGATGCGATATGACCGTTACATGTGCGAAGACTTGAAAGCTGGCGATCAATTCGCTCGTCCTTGCATTGCGTGGGAAATGCCCGACGGCATACCAAATCGCGAGACCTGCAACGTCACAATCGTCCGCAAGATAACCGACGATGAAAGAATCCGGGGCTACATTTCGATTCCTAAATTAGATTTGAGAACGCCGCGACCCATCGAAATCCCTTCAGAACTTTGCTTGCTGTGCGGTGCGCCTTCTGTTTATTCCGGGGTATGGAAGGCTGATGAAATTGGGCCACGGTATTTCGAAACTGGCGGAACCCATCGAATCAAAGCCTACGCACTTTGCCAGAGATGTTTCGACCTGCCTGACAAGGTTGAAAAAGTAGAGACGAAATTGGGATCGATATCATGACGTTACTCGATGGCGCGTTAACCGCTCTTGTCCAGGGTCTCGCCGTTTTCCCGTGCGTACCACGCGACAAGCTTCCGCACGGCAAGCTCGTGACGCACGGCGTGAAGGACGCCACGCACGACGAAGCACAGGTGCGGGAGTGGTGGGCGATACAACCCGATTGCAATATTGGCGTCACGGGAGGAACCATCGTGGATTGTGATTCCGGTCTGCAAAACCTTGAGGAAGCCAAGAACTTCGCCTTGCTCAATGGCCTTCCGGCATCGCTCGCGGTGCGAACCGGAAGACGTGATGCGTTCGGCGTTCAATTCCATTTCTCGGGACAGTCGGTTAGTGGTCTTTATCGAGCTAACAATGTCAGCGGTGAAGTGCGCAGCGGTAATTTGTACGGACTCTGGGCTGGATCGGTTCACCCGATTTCTGGAGAGAAATACGAAGTCGTGATTGACTTACCCCGTGCCGAGTGCCCGCCTGACCTCCTCATGGCATTCCGTACCGATGGCTCGGGATCAAGGATGGGAAGATTCGGCGGTAAGAACTACGAAGCAATCGACCTTTGGACCGCACGGGAACGTTATAGCAATTTGCTTTACAAGGCCGCGCACGCGCTCAAAGGCCAAAGGCATCAAACCGCGAATAATGTTTGCTACTTTGCCGCCCGCGCATTTCTTGCGGGAGTATTTGACGAGTATACGATTTGCGATGCCATTGTATTTCCAGCGGTTTCAGAAGCCGAAATCAAATGGGAAATCTATCGCGCTGTCGCTCCGCTGTACTCGGAAGGCGAACGAGACATAGAGAAAATGTTGCGCGATTCGTGGGAATCGGGCGTCCGCAAAGGCCGATTAGCACTCAACCTGTACGCAGAGGATTACCTGGTGCTCGGGGAACTCTCCGACGATGACCGCTTTCAGCGATGTTTCGATGGTGACACCTCCGATTTTCCCGATGCCGTCACAGCGAAGGCGTATATGGAGCTTCGGTTGATCGAAGTAGGAGCTACAGACGTGCCGCGCATTTTGAGGGCTACCCGAATTCTGGATGCAGTCGCAAATGAGATTACGGTCAAGTTGAAGCTGGCACCATTCTTGACAAGAAGAGAAACCTAAATGCCAAAAGCAACGGTGCTCGATATGTTCGAAGTGCTGCGCAAGATGTCACCACAAGAGTTGATGGTTGTGGACTGGAGCCAAATCGCCGAAGATTTGGAAATGAGCGCGGAACAACTGCGTGATGACTTCAGGAAATATCAGGAAGCGGCTGCAAAAGTTTCGGAAGAAGAGTCGGAACTCGAAACTATCGAGATCGAGGACCCTTATCCTGCGTTTCCGAAACTTTTTGGACCTGTTCATACCCTCGCGGAACTCATCGGTCCAAGCCTTGCATACGAACATAAGATTTTGCATTTGCTGACAGTCATCGGACTGAAACTATCCGGTAAAGTCAAACTGACGTCTGATCCTTGGATAGACCCGCGATTCTACGGGGTCATGATTGGACCACCGGGTTCAACAAAAAGCGCCGTGGAACGAGAAGCAAGAAATATTCTATTTCCAAAGGGAACGGAAATCGCCGGACGGCTCACGTACCCTCATACTCCGTTGTCCACGGAAATACGGGTGCAGTACAGCGTGAACAGCGGTCCTGCTTTGGTTCAACTTCTCGAAGACAACCGTAGAATCTTGATTGCTCCCGATGAGATTACCAGTTTGTTTGAGAAGGGTCGTTCGACAACCGCTTCACCAAATTCCCTGTTTGGCGAACTTTTGCGTTTGTACGAAGGTAATGAAACGGGTCGTGCCGTCGTGCGCTCCGGGAAGCGGGACAAGGGCACAGGCAAACGTCAGAATGCTGGCGATCAAATCTCGATTGAAGACGCGCACCTGGCTTTGATCGGAGGCGCAACGGACAAGGGCTTTCAAGGCATGTGGCAAGGCACTGGTGGCGCTGCGAGCGGGTTACAGAGCCGATTTGTGCTCAGTTATTCGGACCTGATGATGCCACCGTTTCAGGTTCTTACGGACACGGAGCGTGCGCTAGAGGCGTTGCACAACCTCATAACGGCGCTGGCGGGAGCGGCTGACAAGCTGACGGTCTCCGAAGATGCGCAGGCTGAGGTTCTGTCATGGGTTTCCGCACGCGCTCCGAACTTACCGCCAAGGGCGCTTGACATGGCGAAGCGAGCCGCAATTGTGCTTGCGAGTTGTGATTGCAGCTCAACGGTCACCCTTGGTGTCATGAAGTGGTGCCTGGCGTTTG
>Ga0157378_10001903_pt1 | contig 18734 bp, 12 predicted proteins | sample M65metaG_FD_115309 | JGI IMG/M metagenome (GOLD analysis project Ga0157378, IMG submission 115309) | Miscanthus rhizosphere microbial communities from Kellogg Biological Station, Michigan, USA - M6-5 metaG | ecosystem: Host-associated > Plants > Roots > Rhizosphere > Soil | place: USA: Michigan...
CATCCCTGTGCGCCCTGTCTGAATCTCATACAGGATCTCGCCCTTGTCGGCCGTCACCGCGCGGAAGCGCCCGTCGTTGATCACCTCGAACACCAGGTTGCCTGCCGTGGTCGCCGTGCCGCCGCCGATGCCCCCGCCGCCGTCGATCCGCCACCCGAGCTTCTGGTTCACCGGGTCCCACGCTTCGAGCGCCCCCCGCATGCCTTCGGCCGTGGGCGGACCGATTGCCGGACTGTCGATTAACTTCGGAGTGCCGGAGCCGCGCGAGTACCCTGTGGATCCCGGTGCGAGTTCCGCCGTCGCCGCATAGGTGAACGGTGATAGCGACACGGAAATGTACACGTAGCCGGTCGTCGGATTGTAGGACATGGGCGACCAGTTGTGCGCCCCGCCGCCGGTCGGGAAGATCGAGATCGGCTCCAGATCGTAGTAGGCCGCGGGATTCACAATCGGACGGCCCTTGGCGTCCAGCCCCAGGGCCCACGTCGTCTTCACGAACGGCGCGCCGGAGATGAACTCGCCCGTTACGCGATCCAGCACCCAGAAGAATCCGTTCTTCGACGCCTGCGTGATCACCTTGCGCGTTTTGCCTTTGATGTTCAGGTCCAGCAGCATCAACTGCTGCACGCTGTCGAAATCCCAGTTGTCGTTCGGCGTGGTCTGGAAATGCCATTTGAGCAGGCCTGTCGTAAGATCCACCGCCAGGATCGAACATGTGTACAAATTGTCCACGCCCTGCGCGCCGCGGAACTTCTGCACCCACGGTTCCGCGTTGCCCGTGCCGACGTACACCAGGTTCGCATCCGGATCGTAGGCGAAGCCGTCCCATACCGCTCCACCGCCGCCCTTGGTCCAGAAGTCGCCGCCCCAGGTCTTGAGGGCAACCTTCATCGCCTCATTCTCCGCCGGCAATTCCGGATTCCCGGGAACCGTGTAGAACTTCCACGCCTGACGTCCCGTCGCCGCGTCAAACGCCGCGAAGAATCCGCGCGTGGGCTTGTCGCCGCCCGACGCCCCGATGATTACCTTGCCGCCCGCGATCCGCGGAGCCATCGTCAGCGTGTATAGATCCTGCGGATACGACACGCGCGATTCCCACACCGGCTTGCCCGTGCGCGCATCCAGCGCCTGCAAGCGCCCGTCGTTGATCGCCGCGATGATCGTGCCGTTGTAGATCGCCAGGCCGCGGTTTACGATACCGCAGCAGATCTTCGGCCGCACCGTGGTCTGGTTCACTTCCGGATCCCAGCGCCACAACTCCTTGCCGGTGCGCGCGTCCAGTGCGTACACCACACTCCAGGTGGTGATGCCGTAGAGGGTGTTGTTCCACATCAGCGGCGTGCCCTCTTGATTGCCGCCCCCGGCGCCCACCGCGTAGGACCACGCCAGCCCCAGCCGCTTCGCATTCGTATCGTTGATCTGCTTCAGCGTGCTGTAGCGCGTCTCGCCTTGCGTGCGCCCGTAGGTCAGCCAGGAACCCGGCAGTGCGTCATTGCTTGTGCCCGCGTTGCGCAGCACTTTTCCGTCTACGTTGACTGGATTCGCGGCCTGTTGCGCCCGCAGCCACGTCCCGGCTGCAAGCGTCAGGATTCCCACCGCCAGCGCGGCGTTTACCGACCTTACTCTACGCACGGAAACCTCCCATCGAAGACGATTCGATCAACGGTATCACACGTCGTTAGGCGAATGCGTACGTAAGTACGGCTTCAGAAGTCGAGCCGGAGGTTAAACGTAACCGTGCGGTTTCCGGTCGCCGAGTTAATACGTCCGAAGGACGTCGAGTTGATGTCGGTGGTCGGATTGCCCCACTGCGGCTTATTCAACAGGTTGATGATGTCGGCGCGCAGCGTCAACTTGGTTCTTTCCGTGATCGTGATGGTCTTACCGGCTGCGCCGTTGAAGCTAAGCTGGCCCGGCCCCCTGAGAAGCGGTGTGTTGACCGCCAGGTTGCCCGTGGTGCCCGGCTGCGAGTTGGCCAGAACAGCGTTTCCGTTCTTGTCGACCACCACCTGGCCGGTAAAGCGGCCGGTCAAGGTAGTGGCGTCGCCGCCCGATCCAAAATTAGGCGCCGGCGCTTGCTTGGTGGTCAGCGTCGGGAAGTAGTTCACGACGTTCGCACCCTTAAACACCTGCTGATAATCGCTCGGCAGATTCCCGACTAAGTCCGCGGTGGCTGTCCCGAATTGATTCAAAGTGTTAAAGCCTGTGAAGCTCAGCGGGATGCCGGACGACCAGGTCGCACCGGATGAAATCTGCCAGCCGCCGATCGCATGATCGGCCCACTTCGGCACGTTTGTAAGGTAGCTGCCGCCCTTGCCGAACGGCACCAGGTAGCTGACTGCCTCCTGGATCACATGCGTGCGGTCGATGCTCAGCAGGCCCTTGCTGAGGCGGAGATTATTCTGGTCGCGGGTATTGTTGTCGCCCAGCGTCTTCGAGAAAGTATAGGAGCCCTGAGCCGACAGACCGTGGGTGAGGCGTTGCGAGATATGCACTTGCCCCGCATTGTAGGTCGAGTTGCCGTTGTTGCTTTGGTACGCCATGCTGCCCATCTGAGGATTGACCACGAAGAAGTTCTCAGGCAGGCCAGCCTTGCGAAGAATCGTGCCCGGCAATCCGCCCAGCGCGGCACTGGTGTTGAGGAAGTTGGCGAGGTTTCCCACCTGACCGTTGGCAAGGAACGCGTTGGTCGAAGTGTACCGCCGCAGGGCCGACGAGCCGGTTAGGCCGCCCTGCCCGACCGTTCCGACACCACCGGGGATGGTCACGCCATTCAAAAGCGTGTCGAATATCGGAGCATTTCCACCCGACCGCGTGATGTTAAAAGCGTTCAGGAAGCCGTTGTTGAAAATATCCACATCGTTGATCTGCCGGCCCGTGACCAGCTTGGTGGCCTTGTTTCCGATGTAGCTGACATCCACGCTCAGCGACCGCGTAATCTCGCGCTGAAGAGTCACGTTGAAACTCTGGATGTAAGGGGTTCTTAGATTTTCATCGTACGGGTTCAAGCCCTGCGCACGGTTCGTCAGTGCCACCGGCGCAAATGGCTGAACACCCTGGGTGCTCACCGGGAGCAGCCCGGAGCTGGCCAGAGTCTGAACACTCACATAGCTGGCAACCGGGTTGGAGGTATTCAAAATCGTTCCGGGAACGTTGCCGATATTCGTGTTAAGTCCCAGGAAGTCCACGGCGAACGTATAGTTGATTCCGTATCCCGCCCGCAGGATGGTACTGCGCTTGAACCACGGCACCTGGTAGGCGATGCCAATCGAAGGAGCGAAGTTGTTCCAGTCGTTGTTGTAGATGGTGTCGTCTGGATTGGGAGAGTTGGCGTTCACAAACTTGATGGTCGTGAGAGCTCCAGGGCTGGTGGACCGGTTGCCAAACGCGTTCGCGTAATTGGTGCCGGAGAGCCCGAACGGATTGATCACTTTCCCCCCCAACCCGTGAGTCTCGTACGGAGTGCCGTAGAAGTCGTAGCGAATACCCAGATTCACCGTCAGATTGCGCGTCACCTTCCAGTTGTCCTTGAAGAAGGACGCCCACTGGTTGGCGTGGTGCTCGCGATAGAAAAAGACGTTCTTGGTGTAATCCGACCAGTTCGTGTCGGTCGGAGTATTGATCCAGTATTGCTGAGAAATGCTCGCCACGGTTCCGGCCAGGTTGGCCAGCAGATCCTGAGCCGTGGTCACATCGCTGGGGTTCAGTCCCGCAAAATTGGTGCTGTTGATATTCGGCACCTGCGTAGGGCCCACGCCTAGGGTGACACTGGGCCGCGTGGTCTGCGTGCCGCCGCTGTTCGAGGATTGCGAATACTCGCGGGTCAGGTCGAACCCTCCCTGGAAGGAATGTGAGGCGTGGTTCCAACTCACGGTGTCCGCGAACTGATACATCGGGCTGTAGGTCAAACGCGGTGACGCGACATTCATCTGTGCGTACTGCCCCAGGTTCAGAAGGCCCGTGGGAGCCGTCTGACCGGGCTGAATATATTGGAACTGCCCGTTTATCGTGGGAAAGCTGGCGCGAGCGTCCTTGGCGGCTTGCGCCAGATTGTCGCCGCTGACGCCGCTGTAGCCGCCGCCTAGATCGAACGCGGACGAGCCTTCCCAGGTATCGCGTTTGTAGCCGAAGCGAAATTCGTTGAGCAGGCTCGGCGTGATCACGCTGGTCCACGAAGCACTGTAAAAGCGCGGCCTGCGCTGAACGTCACCGATATATCCTGCGGGGTACTGGAGCTGCCCGCTCTGTGAGGAGACGCCCCAATCGCGCTCCCGGCTCATGACGAAATTCAGCCTGTTCTTGTCGCTCACCTGATAATCGAACCGCAGCGTCAGGTGATCGCGGTCGGCGCTGGGGCTCTGGCCCGTGGCGCCGTCGATACCTTCCTCGCGCCGCTGGAACTGGAATCCCGCCGTGTTCAGACCGTCACCCACAGTCCAGTTGTTGGGAAGGGGCAGGCGCTTCAGCATCTGCGGCCCGAACCACACCGGATCGATCTGGGTGCGGTTGGGGTCCTTCACCTGTGTAAACAGGTTGAACTGGTTCAGGAACAGCGGTACACCGCCCGCGGAAGTCAAGGTGTTGCCGTTGATGTCCACCGACGGAGTGGTGGAAAAGGCGTTGCCATTGCGCCGCGAGGTCCCGCCGGCTGATCCCGCGGTGAGATAGCGGAAGACGCCCTGGCGCGCCTGCTCGGTGAGCACGGTGGATACCACGTTGACCTTTTGCACGTACCGCTGGTTGTCAATGAGCGCAAAGAAAAAGGCCTTGTTCTTGATGATCGGCCCGCCGATCCGCCCGCCGTACTGGTTGCGGTTGTAGTAATCCAAGGGCTGATTTTGCAGATTTTGAAAGTATGTTTTGGAACTCAAGGCCGAGTTTGCATTGGTGTAAAACAAGGCGCCGTGGTATTCGTTGCCGCCCGATCGGGTAAGCATTTGTACCTGCGCCGATCCGCGGCCTAACGCGGGGTCGATCGAATTGGTGCTCACCCGCACTTCCTCCACCATGTCCGGGCTAGTAAAGATTCCCGAATAGGCCCCATTGGAGTTGTTGTAGCGCCCGTCGTTGGTGGTCATGCCGTCGCGCGTCGTATTCACGTTGCCGGTGGCTGTTCCCGCAAACACCGGGACGGTTTGGCCGGCCGCGGTGAACGTTCCCTGCACGCCGATCACGCCGGGCGTCAGCGTCACCAGATCGAGTACGTTGCGGCTGGCCACAGGCAGGCTGGAGACATCCCGCATACTGAGTGTTCCGCCGACGGAGGAGGAAGTGGTAGCCAATACCGTGTCCGCCTCCGCCACGACGCTCACGGTTTCACCGGCCGCGGCCACCTGCAGGTCGAAATTGAGCCGCACCTGCTGGCCTTGGCCCAACGCGACGTTGTTATAAGTGGCCGTCTTGAATCCGGCAATCGTGGCTGTCAGGGTGTAAGTACCCGGCTGCAGACTGGAGAAATCGTAGCCACCGGTGGCGTTCGTCGTCGTGTTGGTGACGATGCCCGTGGTGTTATTCTTGGCGGAAACCGCAACCGTCGCGATCACAGCTCCGGAAGAATCTGAAACCGTTCCACCGACAGTGGCGTTGACCTGTCCGAACGTGGGTACACTAAGGCACAGCAACAAGGCTGCGCTGCATGCAAGTGCAAGCTTTTTCACGGGTATTCTCCTTGAACGTTGAGGCAGGGCAGACCTCTGGCACCGAAGCCCCCAACAATACTAACCTCGGGTGATTGTGTGCCTACCCGGGCGCGCTGTCAATCCGTCAGGATTGATAGCTTGGATCAAGGAAGTTGATACTGCCTGTATGCAGGATTATTTCCCGACCAGGTGCTGCACGTCCTTGTTGTTTTCCTGGCAGATATACTCGATCAGCTCGCCCCGGAGCAAAACCGGATGAGTCGTGAATTTCCAGGGTCTCGAAAACGTCTTCGGATCGTCAATCGTGTGCTCGATTTCCAGGTGCCCGTAGTCGGGCCGACGGATGCGCTCGGTCACCTTCATATCCGTCGAGTGCGGAATTCCGCCTTCATCCAGCCAGGTAGTGTCATTCTGCCCCACGGTCTCTACCACAAGCGTGTCACCTTCCCAATGGCCGATGGAGTCTCCCAGCCAGCTGTACTCGACCTTGGGATCGTGCGGACGGCCATCCAGGAAGATCTTTCGCCAGATGTGCGCCCCGCCTTCGTAGACGATCACCAGCAATTGCGGTGTCTGAACCATGGTCCAGGGATACGGCGTAGTGCTCATGCGAGGGACGCCGGGTGGCAGGCAGAAGCCTTCCGGATCGTCCTTGCTCAAAGCGTCCTTGCGCTCCTTCTGGATTTTCGCGGCCTCCGGCAGAAACGGTACCGGCGTGCCCGCCGCGGCCAGGAACCCCGTCAGGTCGACGTTCTCCCGGATTGCATTGGGGGCCCAGTTGCCGGTCAGGTCGGGCTTTCCGTCCGCCGTCCGCGGCGTCGGACCCTCCGGCGGCCAAGCGGGTTTTGCGGCTGCAGGCTTAGGCGCCTGAGCGGCTGGCGCCGCGGTTCCCGTGGTCTGGGCAACTGCCAAACTGGATCCCAGCGAAACCAGCAACAATCCCATGACGGATGCCCGGGAAATTTGCAGACCGGTTCTCATCGTAAGTCCTCCTGGAGCTTTTCGAAAGGTTGAAGGCGCAATACGACCGCCGGATTTAGGATAGCTTCACCCAAGTCCCGAGTCGATGGAGCGTTTCTGATACTTACTATCAACTTCACTGATGATTCTCCTACAGCTTTATGAGCTTCATGCCCGGGAGGAATTTGCCGATTTCGCCGTTTTGAAGCGCGCTTTCCAGATTCCGGCGGGCGACCCGTGCGTGTTCCTGCGAAAGGGCCTCCGCCCGAGCCACTTCGCGGTTCATGATCGCATCCAGTATGCCCACATGTTGGTCTATCGCAATGTGGAATAGCTCCCAGGATTCCGGCGCAATATACTGGCGCCGCACAAACGCGCTGGGAGACGCAAACGGCAGCGAACAGACGTGTTCAACGGCCCGAAACAACATGGGACAGTTAGACAGACGCAGGATCTCCGCATGAAACTTGGCGTTCAGGTCCATGTACTGCTCCAGGTACTCCAGCGTGAGCTTTCGACCCTTGACCAGCAGCACCAGCTCTTTGTTCACGGCCAGCAGATTCGCCGCGTCCGCTGGCGATTCCATGCGCTCTGCCGCCAGTCGCGCTGCCATGCCTTCCAGCAACCCGCGCAGCTCGATCGCGTCGTAGATATCCTCGGTAGTGAACCGTTGCACTACGAAGCCCCGCGTTGGACGTACCACCAGCAGCCCCTCATGCGCCAGGCGTTCGAGAACCAGGCGAAGCGGAATCCGGGAAACACCCAATTCCGCCGCCAGCGGGACCTCCCGGATACGCTCCCCAGGCTGAAAGTGCCCCTCCAGCAGCATTTCTCTCAGCACCAGAGTGGCTCGCCCGGTTTGGGATGCGCCCTGCTCCTTGGTCTTCGCCACAGCGAAAACAGGCGGCTCGGCGATGGTAGTGACTTTTCGTCGGGGCACGGAGCCTCTATTCTATCGTCCGGTGACTATCAAGGAACCTAAATCCAACTATCAAACTCGCTCCATCGACTCTTTGGATCATGGGGGCTATACTCTTCTAAACTCCAAGACTCTGACCCCCTCAGAGTTCGGAGGATCCGGCGCATCGGGCCGCAAGCGCATGACCCGGTGCGCCGGTCCTCCTTTAGATTGTGACCGGCTTCTTCGATACTCCAATCGCGGTTTCCGGAACCTGGATGGGCTCCAAAGACCCTACAATCTCGGACCGGCGATTCTCAAACCATGGCGGAATGTGAAGCTTCGTGCCCAGTTCTTCCTTGGTTTCGTCTTTCTCAAAGGACCCCGGCGCGTTGCAGCAGCTCTCCACCAGGATGCCGCCCGGACACCGGCAGTACATCGAGAAGAAATAGAATCGATCCTTGATCTCCGAGGCATCCGTATAGCCGAGTTCTTCGTAGATCGCCTTCTGCTCCGCCAGTGCGTTCTGATCCGCTCCCCACAGTGCGATGTGATGCACCGTGCCTGCGCCGAAAGTCCAGCTTCCCGCCGGACGATCCGGCTCATGCAGCAGAGTTACGGTCTTGTTCGCCCCGCCGGTCCCCGTTTCGAAACGATGATACTTCCCCTCCGCTCCGGTCTTGCGGAATCCCAGCGCCTCTACGAAGAACCGCTCCGTCTCCGCGGTCTCGCGCACCGACAGCACCGACCCGTGAAATCCATGGGCCGCTTCGCTCTGGGCAATTTCAGGAGTGGTCCACCCTTGCCGCTGGTCGGCCGGGTCCTCGATCACCTCAAACGCCAAACCTGCCGGATGCCGGAAGCGGATGAAGGATTGCCCAAAGCGTTCGGCCACGGGATCCTGATCCACTTTGTGCCGCTTCAGATGTTCTTTCCAGAACGGCAGAGATCCCTTGGTGACGGCAAACGCCGTGGCCGACACTTGGCCCGATCCAGGACGACCCGGCTTGCGGCTGTACGGAAACGTCGTCATCACCGATCCCGGCTCCAGATTCGCGTTCGAATAATACAAGTGATAGATCGGAATGGATCCGTCCATCAGGACGGTCTGTTTGGCCATCCGCAAACCGACTACTTGCGTAAAGAAATCGACGTCTTCCTGGGCGCCGCCGGCGCACGCAGTGATATGGTGATACCCAGTCAGAGGGTAATTCATAGGTTCTCCTTTAATGAATTCTTCAGTGCCGCACCCGTTATGATACCTGCATGTTCACGAGCACAGAAAAAGATTGGCGATTACGGACCGGAGCCATCTGCTCGCCGGGTCTTGCGTATACCGCTCGTGCCAATGCTGCATGATGTAGTACGCAGGCACGTTGAACGGCAGCGGCAGCACTTTGATGCTTCCAGTACTTGCAAGGTGACGGGCGAGTTGCTCCGGCAGAACCGTCAGGTAATCCAAGTTCGTGATGATCGACGCGATCCCCAGAAAACTGGGTACGGTAAGTCCCACCCTGCGGCGGATGCTTTTCGCTTCCAGTGTCTTTTCAACGATTCCGTGACCCGTTCCGCATGTGGTGATCGCCAGGTGGGTTTCGTTCTGGAATTCTTCCAGGCTCAAGGAATCGTCGATCCGTGGATGGTCCCGGCGAAGCGCACAGACGAACCTCTCCTTGAACAGCCTCTGCTGGCAGAAACCCGCGCCCATCGGATCCACGAATCCCACTGCCAGATCCGCTTGTCCCGACTCGAGAAACTTAGGGGTGGCTTCCGAGAGCCTGCGCAGATCAATCGCTACGTTCGGCGCGATCTTCCCCAGCCGCTGCATCAGCCGCGGCATCACCGTCACTTGCGCGATATCGGTCGAATACAGGTTGAACCGCCGGTCGGAAGTCAGTGGATCGAAAACCACGTGGAATTCCAGGGCGGTTTGCAGAATGTCTTCCGCGCTCTTCAGTAGACCGATGAGTTCCACCGCATGCGGTGTCGGGTTCATGCCCGAAGAAGTCCGCACAAAAAGCGGATCGTGGAAATGCTTGCGAAGCTTCGCCAAACTCATACTGATGGCGGATTGGCTTAGATCGAGATTCTCCGCCGTCTGCGACACGCTTCGAGTCTTGTTTAGTTCCGTAACTACTGCCAGTAGCTTTAAGTCGATGTTCGTCAATTCAGAAACGCGCCCAACCCCGGGCTGCCCCCTAATGCTGTGCAAGCATAACACAGGAATGCATGCAATTCTAGCCCGTGGGGTACCCTTTGTCGCCCCAAGGGGGACTCCTGCATGCATTCCAGCCGAAAAAGGGCACTGAGCGGCCGAGGCGGCCCGGACCCGGTCAGGGATCCGGCTATTAGAACAGCAGCTTCAATCCGAACTGGATCTGACGCGACGTACCGACGATCGACGTAATCAACCCAGCGGTGGGCGACGGGCTGCCGGGCAGGCCGCCGTTGGCGGGATTGGGGTTGCCGTTAAACGCATTCAGCGTCGGGTAATTGAAGTTCGTATGGTTCAGGATGTTGAAGAACTCCGCACGGAACTGAAGCGTAGTCCGCTCGGTAATTCTGGTTTCCTTCGCCAGATTGATGTCGAGCGTGGCATAGCTCGGCGACGTTCCGATGTTGCGGCCCGCATTGCCCAGCGTCCCCGGCGCTTGGAGTTGGAAACAGGCCGGGTTGTACCAGTGCAGACGATCCTGGTTGGCGGTAATATCGCATCCCGCAATCAGATTCGGACGCGAAGTCGCGAAGTTGTTCCCCAGGCCGTCGCGTCCGTTATAGGAGAGCACCGTGAAGGGAACTCCGGTGTGGAAGCTCTCGATGCCGCTCAGCTGCCAGCCTTCCACGATGCGGTTGCCCTGGAACGGCAGTTTGTAGACCGCGTTGATGGTCAGATTGTGCCGGATATCATAGCTGCAATTCCCCTTGTCGGTGCTGCCATCGTAGGGATTGTTCCAGTTTGAAGTGCCGTTATTGCCACCCAGGCCGCCGTAGGTGTAAGCCAGGTCTGTACAGTGCGACATGGTGTAGGACACGTATGTCTGCAGTCCCTTCGAGAAGCGGCTGTTAATGCTGGTTTGCAACCCGTTGTAGCGGGACGTGCTGGAGGGTTGCGTCAGGGATAGCGTGCCGAAGTTCGGGTTCAGGCGCGGGTTGGAAACGATCGAATAACTGCCATTCGCGTTCTGGACCAAACTGCCGAAGTGCTGGACACCTTGAGCATCCGTCTGCACTTGAGGCGGATTGAAATCGCGGAAGGAGAGCTGATGCACGCCGCGTGAGCCCACATAACCCACCGTCACTACGGTATTGCGGAAGAGTTCCCTCTGGAGGTTCATGTTCCATTGCATCTGGTAAGGCGTGGTCCCGATGTCATACTTCGTTCCGAAGGTGAGAGAAGGAAGAGGAGCGCTCACACCCGCTCCCTGGAACGGAATCGGGAATGACGGATTCTGCTGGTTCAAAGAATTAAAGGGAGGCGTGCCGACGTAGCCCGAGAAGTACGCGTAGGTCTGGTACGGATTGTGGAACAACCCAAAGCCTCCGCGCAGCGAAGTCTTGTGGTCGCCGAAGATGTCATAGGCGAAGCCGATACGCGGGTCGAAGTTCCAGACTGCCGGATTCGTTTTGAAAGCGTGGGGAACCAGCGTATAGTCCTTATCGGTCAGCGGATTCACCACGTTGTGCAGAACGTTGTGATTCTCCACGGGATTGGTCTGGAACTCATAGCGGACCCCGGCGTTCACCGTCAGCCGCCGGGTTACGCGCCAATCGTCCTGGAAGTACGGCGCCAGGCCGAGATCCCGAAAGTCGCGGTTCCCATAGGCTTCGCCATCGCGCGCGCCGGTGAAGAAGCTCGGCCGGCCCGCCAGCAGGTCGGTAAGACCGCTAAACGTGTAGTTGCCGTTCCAATACGTGTAGCTGAAGGAATTGATCTGCTGGCGGCGCACGCGGGCACCGAATTTCAGAGTGTGGTTACCCGTAGTCCAGATCACGTCATCGGAGAACGTGAACTTGTTCTGGAGAAAACGGAAGGGGTTCACAAAATTGGCGCCGAGCGGGGAGAGGCCGGTCACCGAGATCGTCACGTCCTGCCGCGCGGGAAATGCCTGCTGCAGAGGAGCGTACGTATTCGGCTGGGTCTCCGCGGTATCCGGTCTGGTGAAGGAAGCGCTGAAGGAGTTGACCAGCCGTGGGCTAAAAATATGGCGTTCGTTGATCACGAAGTACTGGTTCCTGGATAGGTCCTGCGTCGGCCACAGAGGAATCGCTGTCGTCGACACCAGGCTGCCGTAATCGCGGATGTAGCGCACCATCAGCGAGTCATTCGAGGATAAATTGTAGTCGAACCGGCCCAGGACATAGTTTTCGTTTGCCGTCTGGCCTCCCACCGTGATGAGCGAGCCAATCCCGTTGCCCAAATTGGCGGTGGGCAGGGGGTAGAGATTCACCAGGGATTGCACGGCGGGAACAGCCGTAGCGCGGGACGCGGCCGTGGGTACAAGTGCGGTGAACGTCTGATCCAGATGTTGCCGCAGACCCTCGTAGTTGAAAAAGAAGAATGCCTTGTCCCGCTTCACCGGCCCGCCGACTGCGCCGCCAAACTGGTTCCTGCGGAAGGGTGCCGCCGAATTCAATTCAAAGAAATTGCGGGCATCCAGCTTGTTGTTGCGAAGGAATTCATACAGCGAGCCATGAAATTGATTGGTTCCCGACTTGGTGGCCGAGTTGATGGCCGCGCCATTCCCGGCGAATTCAGCGCTATACGTATTCGTCAGCGTCTGGAACTCGGCGATAGCCTCAATGCCGAGAGAAGTGCCCGTCACCGCGGCGCCGCAGCCGCGCTGCCACCAGTTCAGGCAGTTTTCGCCATCCAGCAGGTAAGCATAACCCTCGGGCCGCGAACCCGAAATCGAGAACGGCGTTCCCCGGCCGACCAGCGCCGACTGCTGGCCGGCGGGATAGGTTTGCGCCCCGGGAGCGAGCAGGATGAGCTGCTCGATGTTGCGCCCGTTCAGCGGCAGTTCCCGCATCTGGGTTTGATTCACCAGCGAGGAAACGGCGGCAGAAGTCGTCTCCACTTGCGAGACTTCCGCCGTGACGCTTACCGTTTGTTCGGCCTGGCCAACCGGAAGCTGGAAATCCACTACGGGCTGAGCTCCCACCGTGAGTCCGACGTCGTTCCGCACCACCGTCTGAAAACCAGGTTGCGCGCCGCGGACCTCGTAGACGCCGATAGGGAGATCCGGCACCAGGTAATGTCCCTGCGCGTCGGTAGTGAGGCTGCGCGACAATCCGGTGGCGGTATTGCGCACCGTTACCGTCGCCCCGGCTATGGAAGCTCCGGACGGATCCTGCACAGTTCCGGAGATGGACGCGGTTCCCTGTGCGCAAAGCATCTGCGCGGTCGCGCAAAGTATTAAAACAGCAAGAATCTTAAGCATGAGTTACCCCTTCTCAGTTATGAAGCGCAAGGCTTTCCGGCTACGGAAAGACCGTTCGAACTAAACACACGCCCCCCGTGGAGCAGCAGGTTGTTGGATCAGTGTTGCTCTCGGCGGAGATTGCAGAAGAAAGAAATGCGAGAACCAGTAGAAATTCGAGACAACATCCTCTGACCCCGTTCGCGTAATCCGGCTTCGCCAAGTTTGACTCTGGGCCAAGAAAGAGTCAAGAGCGATTTACTGATACAAAAGATCAGATACGGTGATACGCGCTTAAGTCGTGGTTTTAGGTGCTGCGATAGGCGTCGCGCGCCACGTCCACATAGGGCACCGGAGCGACCGTGGCGCGGATCTCCACCTGAACGTGGCTCTCCACTGTGGGCCTTGAACCCGTACCCGGCTGCTGGCCCCAGGTGAATACCACCTCATTGCCGGGCTGCGCCTGCTCGTTCTCCAGCATGGCGAGCGTCAGCATCTTGCCTTCATTGGAGCTGTAGCCAATCCACGTGGAGATGCCGATCGTCTTGCCGTTCTTCGAGACCTTGTCATACGGCCATGTGGAATACACCGCTGAGGGAAAATCGATATACTTGGCCCGATCGCCCTTCTCGAACATCGTGCCGATCGCCTTCAGCACATCCGCCTGATTGAGCGCCAGAGTGACTTTGGTGCGTTTGGGTTCCTTCGCGATCTTCTCCAGCGCTTCCCGTCCGACAAAGTCATGGTCGAACTTTACGGTGGGTCCATAGCCTAGATCCCACGGCGTCAGGTAGTAGTCTTCGACGTTCTCGGAGTAGAAGCTGCCGCCCAAGGAACCGATGGCCTCGTAGCTATCGGCAGGCAGCCATTCGCGGAAAGCTTTCATCTTCGCGCCCGTGTAGATGGCCGGCAGAGGCGAAGGGATCCAGCCCGATTCCAGGGTGTTCGACGAGTATGCCCGGGCGCCCGATAGCCGCAATCCGAACTCCTGGCCCGCTGCGACAATCGCGTCCTTCACGGCTTCCCCATCCGCTGCCGGACCGAAGAGCTCGAATCCAGGCTGCCCGACCATGCCGTGACGCAGTGCCCGAACCGATTTCCCCGCGATCGTGAAGACCGCCATCTGAAAGAATCTGACCTCGGGTACCGGACCGCCCAGCACCTTCTCCATCAGCTTCAGCGCGTTCGGACCCTGCACCTGATATCGGTACGTTTTGCGCACCACGGGACCCTTTTGCGCCGCCGCCCGCTCATCTCGCGTCACCTTGGCGTTGTAGCCGCCGGTCTCGCAGTTGAACTGGACCCAATTGTGAACCGAAGGACGGCCGACCAGGTTGAAAACGTTCGGCTCCAGTCCAAACAGAATCACGTCCCCGATCACGTATCCATCGTGATTGCAGGCCACAAACTGCTTCGCCTTATTCGGACCGAAGTTCTTGAATGTGTTCACTCCCAGATCGGAGAGCAGCTTCAGCGCATCCGGACCTTCTACGTACATGTCCGTCATGTGATACGACTGGTTGAACAGCACGCAGCTCTTCTGCCAGGCTCCCTGCTCGTCTCGCCAATTTGTGTACTCGCTCGCTACCACCGGATACACGTAGGGGCCGATCGCTGAATTTCTCAACAGCTTTACCGGCGTGGTCTTCTGCAGAAGCGTTTCTAAACTCTGTTGACTCATAGATTGATTTGAACGGACTCAAACCGGCTAGTGTAGCATCCAAAAGCCTTCATTCAAGGCGAATTTCGTCCCTGTGATTCCGGCCATCAACTACATTGATACTGGCGGGTGCTCCCGCGCGAGAACTGACGCGGGGGACCGGTTGTTTACTTGCCTTTACCTTTTCCCTTGCCCTGGGCCGGCGCGGCGAGTGCCGCCTCAAAGCTCTTCTGGTACTCGTCGACGTGCGCCTTGTAGCCCTCCGGGTCGACGAAGGGATTCGGATCTGCCGGCCCGCGCTTTTGCAGCTTTTCGTATTTCGCGGCCATGTTGTAGAACGACGCGTGCGAGCTCACCCACAGCTCGACCGGAAACGTGAGGGCCTTCTTATACGTAGCCCTGAAGTCGTCGACGATTCCCGGGTATTGATCCAGGGTCTGGACGAACCGGCCGTTCAGGCTGCACTCGATAAACGCATAGTACGTTTTGCCGTTTTCCTTAAGGTTGGTGCTCCAGGCCAGACACCCTCTGGTGTGACCAGGCATGATGTGGGCCGTGAGAGTTGTTCCGCCCAGCGTGACGGTTTCGCCGTCGTCCACCAAGCGGTCGATGGGGTGTACTTTGCCGCCGGGCTTGAACTCCCTGGTCTTGGCTTCGTCCACTCGTCCGACCACCACCTGCGCTCCCGTTAGCTCCTTCATCATCGCGTCGCCCTCGACGTGATCGGGATGGGCGTGGCCGGCAATCAGGATCTTGGTGTCGGTGAGCTTGAATCCCAGCTTCTCGACGTTGGCCTTGATCACGGGCACCGACGCCTCGTAGTTGCTGTTCATCAGGATGTTGCCGGCGGGGGTAACGAACAGGAACGTGGCCAGTTCCTTGGTCCCCACGTAGTACATGTTGTCCATCACCTTATGAGGCGGGAACGGATCGTTCCATCCGTTAGGCTGCCCGAACGCCGCCAGGGGCAGGAACGCCAGCAACAGGAATTTGCGCATGACTATTTCTTAGGCGCTTCTTTGGGCGCTTCCTTGCCGCCCGTGTAGCTGCTGCCCGTGCTCAGCGTGCGGCCATCCGGGAACTGGATGTCGCGCGAGTTCGCCCGGTATGCCCCATCCTTGGACATGAATCCGTGGACGATGATCTTGGTTCCTTCAGGAAGCGTAGTCCGGGTCCAGCCGTTCCGCAGCAGGACGCCGGGAGCGCCGCCCTCCACCGACCAATGCTGGACTTGGCCGTCCGGCCCTTTGACGTCGAGATACAACCACGAATGCGGATTCACGAAATCCATCTTTACGACTGTGCCTTCGAGCGTGACCGGCTTCGTAGAATCGAACTCGGCGGAAAAGGAATGATGGGCCGACGCCACGGAAATCAGTAGCGCAGCCGTTCCCAGAATCGCGGTGAGTTTGCTGTTCATTGAGTTCTCTCCCTAAAACTTTTTGGATCCGGAGCGTTTTTCTGCTGCGGCTCCAGGTGCATCAAGTCGCTATAAAGAAGTTTATCGGCGAACGGCACGCACTTGTGTTCGAGGATCTGCGCATTCTCGTCGATCAAACGGTACAGCGGCATCTCAATGGTCCACGGCCTGGAGAAGGTCTTCGGATCCTCCAGCGTCGCTTCGTACCGGATGTGAGTTGAATCCAGAAGGGTGAATCGCTCGGTCACCTTCAACTGATTGCTGTGGAAATTGCCCGCGCGATCCAACTGTGATTTTTCGTTCTGGCCGGTGGTCACCACCACCAGCGTGTTGCCTTCCCAGGTTCCATCCGACTTGCCCATCCAGGTATCCACGGGCGGCTCCCCGTGGCCGGTCATGTGGATGATCCGGTTGGTGGCGTCGAAAGGGTAAACCATCAGCAGGTCGCCGTTGCCCTGCGAGATCTGGAACGGCATCGTGTGGTAGGTGACCCGCGGAACTCCCAGCATGAAACACCTGGCTTCGGGGTCCGACGCCGGCCACTCCGCGCGATTCTTATTGCGCTGCGCGAGCGCTGCCGGAAGGTATGGGATCTTTCCGTCACCCTTAATGACGCTCTTCCCCGCCGGGATCGCGGCAATCGCGCCCAGGCCCCAGAAGTCGTCCAGACCCTGCGCCGAATGCGCTTCCAGGTTCCAGTTGGCCGTGTTCAACGCCTGCCAGACGCCATTAAGGTTTGGATGTCCCCCGATGGTAGCGGGGCGTTGCGCCGGCTGGGCTTTGCCTTGTTGCGGGGCTTGTTTTGCGGCTTGTTTGGCCTGCTTGCCTTGCTGCGCTTGTTGCGCTTGCGCGGCTGACATCAGCGCCGCCATGGCGATCACGCCGATGAATCTATTTCGCATCCGTCTACTCCCATTGTACGCCGTTATTTTCGCCTCACAGAATACCACGCTTGGTCTGGATGTCCTCCGCAGGAGTAATGTAATATTGATGAGGAGTTTCAAAATGATCAGACGGATTCTGGCTCTCGGTGTAATCGGCATCGCGATGGTTTCCGCCCAGAATGCGGGCCGAGGCGGACGCGGAGGAGCCCCGGCGCCGCCACCCGAGCCCGGCACCGCAAAGGAACGCCAGCTCTGGGCCTACGACGTAAAGGCGGCCCCTAACTATGTTCCGCCCAAGACGCCTTGGGGCGACCCCGACCTGCAAGGCATCTGGCCCATCAACCATCTGATCGCCGTGCCTCTTACGAGGCCGAAACAGTACGGCGATCGGCTGTACCGGACCGACCAGGAATTCGCCGCCCTAACGGCTCGCGCTCGCGGTACCGGACCAGTCCCGGACAGGGACTATCCGGACAGGCTCATGCACCAGTTGTCACTGATCGTCGATCCGAAAGATGGCCAGTTCCCCGAGCTCACCGAATACGGCAAGAAGCTCCAGGCAGAGATGAAAAGCAGCTACAAACCGGGTCAGACCGTATTCGACGCGATCGAAGATTTCAGCGCCTGGGACCGCTGCATTACACGCGGCATGCCGGTTTCCATGGAGCCGCGCAATTACAACAACGGCATCCGCATCATGCAGTCCCCGGGCTACGTAATGATCCTGGTCGAAATGGCCCACGAGGTCCGCGTCGTCCCCATTGGCATGCCGCCGCTCCCTTCCGAAATCAAGGAATATTTGGGCGAATCGCGCGGTCATTGGGAAGGCAACACGCTGGTGGTGGAGACGAACAACTTCAACGGCCTGGTGGGACATACCAGCGCGGGCGTTCCCGGATCCCCTGGCCCGCTCCAGCCCGAGACCCCCAACATGAAGATCACGGAGCGCTTCACGCGCGTGGCCCCGGATACCATCCAGTTCACGATGAAAGTCGAGGATCCGACGGTGCTGGCCACCGGCTCTTACACCGTGGCGTATCCGATGTATCTCGACAACAAGTATGAGATGTACGAGTACGCCTGCCACGAGGGCAACACCGCGGTGCGCAACTACATTGAAACGTCGCGCTACGAACGCACGCATCCCAAAGCGGCAGAGAAGAAGTAATCTTCGCCGCTAGGGCCGGCACCGGTTCGCGGCGTTGCCGGGGCGATACTTGTTGTGGCAATTGGCGCACGATGCCGCCAGCACCTCGGATGCCTCCAGCATCTTGTCCTGGTTCTTAGTGAGAGCCGCCTTGTAAGCGACCATGCTCGCTTCCCGGACCACTTTCACCATTTGCGCCCAGTCCGCGTTCGCCAGGGGAACATCCCGCCCGTTGCTGCACTTCCGCCCAGGCGTCATCAGCAGGTCCGCAGCGTCCGCTAGGGTGAGCGCGCTATTTTCAACTGCCTCCCAGCCTCCGAAGACGCCCGTCAGAGGGTCGGTCGATGCCGAAGGTTCCGATGCCGACTTCACCGCCGCGGGATCGTATCTCTGCGTGAAGAAGACCACGTTGGAATGCGGAAAGAACAGCGACCTCATCAGTTGATTGAGGTTCGCGGCGGGTGCGGCCGCCGGTGGAGGCGTCTGCGCCATCAGCAATCCGCCGCTAAGAACGGCCGCCATGAGCCCGCTTATTCTCATCCCAGTCATCTGATCAGGATACATGAGGTGGGGCAGGCGTTTTCGCCTTCTGTGCAAATTGAAAAGGGCCGCGAGGCACTGATCTATGCTTCGCGGCCCGAATGTTATGCTGAGCGCGTTCTTAGAACGTGAAGCGCCCGATCAACTGTCCGCTCCGCGGCGTACC
>Ga0157378_10001904_pt1 | contig 18721 bp, 16 predicted proteins | sample M65metaG_FD_115309 | JGI IMG/M metagenome (GOLD analysis project Ga0157378, IMG submission 115309) | Miscanthus rhizosphere microbial communities from Kellogg Biological Station, Michigan, USA - M6-5 metaG | ecosystem: Host-associated > Plants > Roots > Rhizosphere > Soil | place: USA: Michigan...
GCGCTGCGACCACTGCAACTCGTTGGTGTCCGTCTATTCCGCGGAGATCGCAGGTGAGGCGTGGTGCCCATTCTGCATCACGGTGCCCTTGGAATTTTGCGGAAATGTCAACACCCTCCTGGGGCTTCAGTTTGCTGATGCGTGAGGCGCTCCAGCAGTCTCGACGCAATCGGCGGAATCTATTGAATGTCAGAGTCCCTCATCTCCGCCTAAAGTTGACTTCTTAACGGAGAAATATCTGGGAATCTCGAGCAAAGCTGCGTCTGTTCGGCTCTTCTATTGACCCTGAGCGCGGCCTCTCGTCGAGTCGAAAGGGAAATACAGGTGCAATCAGTCTTCCGTGGAGGAAGCAATCGCTGGCCACTCATCGTCGGTACGATGCCAGGTCTTGTCTGGGTTGTACCTTTCCATTCTCTTAGCAATATTTAACGAGTCTGGGCCAAAATCCTTCTCGTAGACAATTCCGTCGTAGCTCACCATGAAAGTCTTGACCCCGGTGACCCGGTATTCGGCAGGAACCGCTACCAGTGCGAAGCCTCCGATCATGATTCCTTCCACAACATAATCGAGTTGACCCAGAGGTGCAGCTGGTCCCTGTCCCTTCAACACTTTGAAGTAATATCCGTGGTATCCGCTAGGATTATTCGGCGAATAGCCTTCCTGAATCGCGCGCGCGACTGCTTCACTGATGGGGCCACCGGTAGTGCCGTCCTGGTTTGCCCAGTACAAACCGTCGCGCTTTCCCGGATTGCTTATGATTCTCTGCGCGTACTGATTGATTCCGGAATCGTCGTGAACCTGTAAGGCGTATTCTTTCTGCGCCTCTACAAAACCGCGGCAGATTTGAATAGCGTCGAGTTCATTGGCTCCAATGCGCCGGAAAAGGATCTCATCGCGCCCTTCTTTCGAGTCGAAGTGCCACTTCCCTTTTTGTCTTACGATGGGTACCGGCAGTGGCCAGTCACCATTGCCAATCGAGAGAATGGCTCGGCTCTTGTTTCTGGCATCGATGGTGACCGAATTCTTCTCGTGGGCTTTAGCAGCAAAAGCGGCGGCCAGACTCTTGTCGTGTACCGGGTCTGCGGAGGAGATGATGTCCTTGCCATCCGGACCTAAGATCTCAAGCAAAGCGGAAACGTCGTAGCTTTCTGCTGCCTGGATCAAAGCTTCGGCCGCTTGTTGTGGATTGTCAAACGCCTTCGATGAAGCTGGCGCGGGCACATTCTGTGTCTGCGCATTAAGAGGCATCAGGGCACACGATAGGCTGGCCGCCAGCACGACGACTGTTCGCCATGCGATGACTCTGGACGTGAGTGAGGTCATGTGTTTCTCCTTTTTATTCACGACTCGTTCATCTCCTCCGCGAACCGCCGCTTCTGGCGCCTCGGGAACCTCCCATACTGGACGAGCCGCGTGAGCTGCTACTCCGTGCGCTGCTGCCGCTGAACCCACCGGAGCCGCCGCCGAATGTGCTGGAGCTGCGAGAACCACCGCCGTTGGAAACGCTGCGGTTGCCAACCTTGTCCCCGCCTCCCCCTCCACGATTCGAACTCACGTTGTCTCCTCCAGAGCCACGGTTACCAGCATCTCTGCCACCCGAGCTCCGGTCACTGGCTCCTGCCTGTTGGCGCCCTCCCGAAGCACTCCGGTTGCTGCCCCCGGCTTGTTGTTGGGTCTGGTTCTGACGTGCTTGCGACTGCCGGGTCGCCATCGAATCTCCGCGGGCTGTGCCACCATATTGGTTGGCCGTCGACCTATTTGAATAGGGAGCACCTCCGCGGTGCTGCGGATTGTGTTGCCAGGTATTGCCACCCCGGTTCCCGCCCTGAACATTCTGTCGATTCGAGTTGTTAACATAGGTGTTGTTCCTATTTATGTTGATATTGTTGTTTCCACCGTTCCAGTTGTTGTTGTAGCCCCACCCACCACCCCAGGCCGCACCCATTGCCATCCCGACGCCAAATGAGATGGCCATACCCGCAGCGTAATAACCGGGTGGCGGATACGCAATGGGCGGATATGGATAAGCCGGCGCGCCATAAACCACGGTGGGGTTGTAACTGGGAACGTAAACAACTTGCGGACTGGCCTGCTCAATCACTATCACTTGCTTGCTTTCGATTACTTTGGTTTCCACTTTCTGTTGCTCGGTGGATTTCAGGTTCCCCGAGTCATTGGCCTTCTTGCGCATGCGTTGTACCGCATCCATCACATCACCCTGCTGCGCTAGAAAAGCGTTGCCCAGGTCCGTGGTCCACTTGATGTTTTCCGCCATTTGTTTGACCACCTCCGGAAGGGCTGCCATGGCCTGGATGCTTGGATCCCAGTCCTGCTTTTTTACCGCGTCTGCCAGAGCCTTGTCTTTCAGGTCCTTGTTCTTCGCCAGCCACTGCTGAAGCTGGATGATTTCCAGCGGATAGGTAGAAGCCACCAGCGTCTGGCTCAACATTGGATCGGGATAGAGGGCGATCGGAGCAACCAGGGAATCGAGCTGGTCCGCTGGAATCTTGGCTGCCGCTTCAGTTGCTTGCGGTATAGGCATCGGCGCCGCAAGCAAACTTAGATCCCCTGGCACCAGCACAAGCGTGCATGCGAGAGCGACAAGACTTCGTAGCAGATGAACTAACAATGCGGACCGAGAGTTTTTCGGGTTCATAACGAGAGTTCCTCCCTCTGGACCCAGCCCATTCTTTGACTAGCACGAAACTGGCCGAAGTTCTGGTGTGTCGTCTTGAGAGCGTGCCACAGGGAAATCTGTCGCACTGATGAGATGGCCCTTTCAGATCGACTCTTCAAGCAATCATCACTCGTGTCGGAGCCAACGACGACTGCCAAAGTTGACAGTCCTCGTTGCGCGGGCCACTTGAAGAAAAGCCATATCTGGCAGGGCTATTCTTGCTGGATACGGTATTTGCTCGTTACGCCGGTCCATGCGGCTGAGAATGACGGCTGTTCGGGCTACAATCAGGGGATACCCATTCCGGTGCGCATCATGGTGCGGAAACACCCATCGCACAACCAGAAATACTCGCTCCGGTGGGTACCCTTTTGGAGTTTTACCTCTCGAGCCGGGGTAAATGGGGGTGTTTCGACGAGAAAGAGCTTTCCTCTGCGGGGATAACGGAAGTGCGCTCCACAGGACGGTTCGCGCATTTTGTGACCATGGTTCTCTTCCTTCTATCGAGCGGTTTTTGAATCAGAAAGGCATGGCCCTTCATCCGGTTATGCGATAGGTTGCCCCTTGCCAAGAGTATGTCTGCACAATTTCAGTGGGATGTTTGCGGATCCGAGGCGTCGCTTTTCTTTGTGGGCGTGTTGACTGTGAACTGCTGGTGGCAATGTGTTTGTCTCTAACGATCGCCGGATCAAACCTACCTTCTGCCCACGCGATGACAACCACCACTCCCAAGGTGGCACATTGGAATCCATTGTTGAAGTCGACTCGCACGGGTCGATTTAACGGAAACTGACTGCGTTGGTCTCCGCAGAAGTTGATGGTGAGGGTGGTTTCCGAATTGATGAACGTGACTGCCGTGAGGGTGACTTTCGTGCCCATGGGATCTTGAATGAATCCGAGATTCACTATGCTGACCGTCCCGCTGACGCTCTTCATGCCGCCGGGATTGGACACGAAACCTACAAAGAAGCCGCTACAACCCGCGAGCATGAAACACAATGCGACACATTGGATAAGCGCGAAGCGCATCACGGCCTACCATCCACGGACCCCACTGGCTCCAGATCCACTCTAGCGTGGCCCTTGCCGGAATGAGCCCGAGCCCTACACTATTGCCAGATACATCCGATTGTTGGAGGCGGTCGTTATTGTCAGCCCGCGGCTACCGCTTTAGTGTTGGAGGTTGATCGTTGTCGGATGCACTCTCCGTATCCTTGCGGCGCAGAGTCAGGGGGTCCATATCCTCGTCGTTTGTGGGCCGACGGCCTTCGTAAATAGCCAGGCGCAATTTCACATCCTCAAATTCCGATGTCGTCAGAACATAAACGTCTCGGTTCGGAAGTATTCTGGCAATCTCCCGCTGGGTTTTTTGAATGCGATTGGCGGTTGGCGGATGACTTGCGAAAAACTTGGTTATGAAGCCCAGGTTATGATCCTCCAGGACCTGGACCCGTTCAAAAAAAGAAATATAGGCCTGAGGATCATATCCAGCTTTATATAGATACTCGACTCCGAGGTAATCCGCCTCCGTCTCGAATCCTCGCGAAACTTTTGGCATGCTCAGCTGCTGCACGGCAATTCCGACTCCACCGCCGAAGAAAATCAATGGCATCGAAGCGAAGTTGAGCAACTGAGAGCGCGTGATCTGGCGCGTCCTATGGTGGGCTGCTACGTGGGCAATCTCGTGTGCCATCACTCCCGCCAATTCGGCTTCGTCGTCCGCAGCCAGGATCAAACCAGAGTTCACATACAGGAACCCACCAGGCAGCGCGTAGGCATTTATGTCCCCGCAGTCAATGACCTTGATAGTGAAAGGCACCGTCGCGTCGGAGTTACGTATCAGATTTTGCCCAATCCGGTTCACGTACTCCGTGATTACTGGATCGTCGACGAAGCTTGCACCGTTCTCAATGGCATGGGAGTATTCCCGCCCCAGCTTGATTTCCTGTTCGGGCGAGTACCAGTTTCCAAAACCTCTCTTGCCAATGGTGCGGTTACCAATCGCTTGAATGTCGTCCTTGCCGCCTGCGTGCTTTACGGTCCCGAGCGCAACGGATTTCGGGCTTTGGGTCTGATCTTGGCTCAGAGCTATGGGCAATCGGGAAAGAAAAACTCCTATGGCAAACAGCAACGCCCATTGTTGGTAATTGATGCGCACAGCCACCACCTGCTCTGTCTGCCAGCCTCGCAAGCTTCCGCCCGCAGGCAGGGTCCAGTGCAGATTTCCATGTTGCACAGGCACCTGTTTCACGTGAACTGTCAAAATTGCTAGGTTTAGTCCGTTCGGCTGAATCAGCATGTGCTCTTCTGCGTGAGAACAAGCTTCTGCGACCCACTCTTTGGGCGGTCTTACCGGGAACTATCATTCTTGACAGTTCAACGATGGTGCCATTTGTACCTAAGCTGAGTTGTACGCGTAGTTGTTCGCTGTCAGGAGAGAGCTGGGGAAAGGTTCTTCAATACCGCGAAGTCTGACGAAAACTACATCTAGTTCACTGCCACTTAGGAGGACACGACGATGCGAGACAACGTACGAGGTATAGGGTTGCTTTTTGCGCTCATACTCTTCGGGGTTGGAACTATGCCGGCGCAAGTCGTGAAGCGCCAGCACCGGACACTGGTCGTAAATGGGCAAACCGGGCCAGTGGCGGTTGTGGAAGTTGATGGCCGTTCCTACGTTGACCTGGAGGCGTTAGCGCAAATGTCGAATGGCTGGCTGCGCTCCAAAGAAAATAGCATTATCTTGGCAGCACCACCTGCCAGTGACGCTTCCACGCCCGCCGCCATCCCAAATCCGGTGAATGAGTTCGGCCTCTCGCAGGATTTCATGCGCGCAGGAATCGAAGAAATTGCAGAAATGAGAGAGTGGGCCACTACGCTGGCATCTGCCATCCAGAATGGATACCAGGTTACCGAGGGCTGGGTCGCCCCCTACCGCGAGCAAGCTGGAAGCAATCTCAAACTGGCAAATATAGCAGCCGCTACGGAAGGCGATCGGAATGCCTTCCAGCTACTCAACAATGAATTCGACGCAGTAAGCCAGTGGAGCAAGACACTGGTGGAGGCACGACAAAACATGGACACAGCCAAGTATGTAGTCTCACCCAACGCGTTACGCGAGGATCCCCTGTCCCAGAAAATCATTGCCTGTGGACGCTTTCTGTCGTCGATGGTGGCCAGTGGAAATTATCAGGACGATGCCTCTTGCCACTAAGTTTCGCTGGAGTTAACCGAGACTCCGCTGCCATGCCGTTTGCCGATGAGACCCTCCCTTGCAACGTGTGGCTGGCACTGATCCAGGGTCATTTCATAGCTTCGCGAGCCGAGACCAGCAATTCATCGGCGTTCTCCAGTCGGATCAGGCCCGCGCGCGGGTACTCGACGTCGAGCATGACGTAAACAATAACTACGGTGATGATTGTGAAGCTAAGGACGTGGAGCCAGCTGCGCCGGCGTCCACTCGCCATCCGGTACCCAGCCAGCAATGAACACAACAGACCCAAGCCAAACAACAAGCCGTAAATGATTTTTGGGGGATGGCTTTGCAGAGCCATGGTGCGAGTTGTGCTGATATCGATCATGTTGTTGAGCGCGGGCAGAAGCAATTTGCCCGCGTCGGGATGAGAATTCGGAGCGCGTGTAGCGGCAACTGCGTTGATCCAAATTTCTTCTTGGAGCTTTTTGGAATTGACCATTGATCTCGCCGCCGCCCTCATATCTGGAAGCATACGGTAGGTTTGCAACCGAGAGTCCACGTATTGACGGAACAGCTCCTGAAGCGCGGGCTGTGCTTCGAGCGTCACCAGGTGAAGCCGTAAATATGCGGTCTCAATGGTGTTGGCTTCCTCGGCGATCAACATCCGTTTCTCGCCAAATCGCAACGCTGCTCCGGAAAAAGTAAATGCCATCAGCAAGCCGAACAGAGCGAAAACCGCCCCTTCGATCGTGCCCTGGCTTCCGCGCTCACCCTCCGACTCTTGCGGACGACGTCTGATAGCTTGACGCCGACCAACTTCCAGGAGGATCTGCATGCCCATAAAAAGCAACACAGCATAAAGTAGTGGTGAAATCGGAGGTTCCATCAGAGCTACTCCTTTTCGTGAAATGCTGTTAGTTTGGTCTCCCCAGCCAGGAGTACTGCCATCCAAAAGACACATTGTTGAAATTGCCACCGTAGCGGATGTAGGCACCACGGCTGTAGCTGAATTTCAGAGACTGATGCGTGCTGACAGGAACCGACGCCGTGCCGCCAATACGCGAATTCTTCAGCAAGGTGTTGGGGTTTTCCACGCCGTTCAGTGTGGTGCGGCCACCCATCCAAAAATTGCCGTCCAGAGAAGCCCAAAGCCGAGGTTTTACATCGCAGCTTAGGTGCCCTTCGAACGCAAAAATTGGGCTTTGTGACTGGGTATTGGTACCAGGCGAAAATTGATTGCGCGAGAAGAAATCCTGATTGTGGGTAAAAAACCAGATCGCACTGTAGCCGTCCACCAGCCAATGTCCCCAACGTCGAGACACGCCGACTTCCGGTTTGAATGCCCAGCGATTGCCGCCATAGTTGATCAGCTTCGTGGGGTCATACTGCCCCGTGGGAGACACCATTTTGAAACTTATGCCCACCAGTGTCTTCTGCTTCCATTTGCGAAATTCTTGAACGTCCATAGCCGGGCCACCCTTCAAGTTGACCGAAACCCGGAAGCCGGAATCCAACAAGCCTGAACGGTAAGCCTTAGTCTCAGCCTCGTTTACTGTTCCCTGAAAATTTGCCACGCCGTAGGGCAGGTACACTGTGAAATTGGCCGAGCGTCCAAGAGTGCGGAAGGAATGGGAGTAGCTGAAGGCAGAAACGCTGGCTGTTGCCGTTGCGCCTGTGATTGGGACCGTGCCATCGAAGAGAAGGTTACCGCTGAAGAACGAATTCGTTAGGGTAATGGCGTTCGAATGAACAGGTGTGATTAGGTAGGCCCGGGGGGCCAAGTCTTGCGCGCGGGAGAGGGTAGACCCAATGAAGAAAACCAACAGCAGAGACCCCCAGCATCCCTTCAAGACCGGGGATCGCGTGTCATCCTCCTTCGCCAAGACAACCTCCTCTACACCCGCTTAATGACCACGGCCGTCAGGTCATCTTGCTGCTTCGTTCCGCTGGAAAACTTGGCCACGGCGTCGTAGAGGTTGGTGATGATCTGCGAAGGACCTAAGTCCCGGGACACACGAATTACAGCTTCTGTTCTCGACACGCCAAATTGTTCGCCTTGGTCGTTTTCCCACTCGAAAAAACCGTCAGTGGCCAGCAATATGAGATCTCCTGTATCAAGCTCGATGGTTGCAGGAGGATCCGACGGAAAAGTAGGCAGAATCCCGAGCGGGAGTGCTTGTGCGTTCATCTCCGTAAACCGGTCCTCAGGGCGGGAATAAACTAAGAGAGGACCGTGACCGGCAGAAAGCATGTTGACCTGCGAACATCCGGCACAACAAGTGGCCGCAACAAAGGTAACGAAGCGACCTGTCGTGAGGTCAGCTCCGAGGTCCTGGTTGATGTGTTCGAGGGCAGTTGGGAGGTCATGGGAAGCGCCGAAGCTCGAGCGGGCATAGGCGTGACATAACGCCGCCAGCAGGGCAGAACCTATCCCGTGGCCAGTTACGTCGGCAAGGCTGATGACGAGGTTTCCGTCAGCGAGGGTCTGCCAGTCAAAGTAGTCACCCCCAGTGTCATCAGCCGGTTGATTCCAACCGGCAATCTCGAAGCCTGCAATTTTGGGCAGTTCTCGTGGCAGGAGCGACTGCTGGATGGAGCGCGCGACCTGCAGGTCGTGTTGGATCGCGTCCAGTTTTCGCTTGGATTCTGCCTCGCGAAGCGCTGCCTCCACATGCTTGCGGATTTGTCGCGCGACTCCGCCTGCGACTAGCCCCCCCGCCAGAAGCGTGACCGCATACAGGCTCACGCTGGTTTGCGCAACCGGAGCGGGCGCACCGAGCGTAGGAGGCCGCCACCCGAGATACAACGCTGCAAGAATATAGGTGCCCGCCGCCACCGCTCCCGCTAGAAAACAGAGCATGGGGTTCAATCGCAGCGTGGAGATAATAATAAGGATAAAAAAGACGAGAATCGCCGGACTGGCCAACGGGCGATACGCGACCTCTACCTGCGGGCTGGTTAAAAAGGCGATCGCCAATGCAGGGATTGATGTCTCTAGAACTGTGCTTAGTACCCAGACCCACCCTGGAAGGCCTCGTTCCGCCGAGAGGGCTAGATTCACGGTACGCAACATCCACCCTTCGTAAGCAATGACAGCCGAGGCCAGAGCCAGGTTCCACGCCCACGGAGTGGTAAGCGAGGCTGTACGAGTCAAGAACACGCGTACGAGGGTCACGGCGACAAAGATGCCAATGAATCCGAACAGTGAGAAAATGCGCAGACGTTCGCTCTGCAGTGCAGCGATCTGAAAGGCAGGCGATTTGATCTCCTTTTGGATCACGATCCGCTCCTGAGCGTTCGATAAAGGCGGATCAGACTGTTGGTCGAGCTGTCGTGTCCGAGTTCGGGGTCTTCTCGACTCCCAAGCTCGGCGATGATTTGCTCAGCGAGTTCCTTGCCGAGTTCGGCTCCCCACTGGTCAAAGGAATCAATATTCCAGATCGCTCCCTGAGTAAAAACGGAGTGCTCGTAAAGGGCTATGAGCTTGCCCAGGGTTTCAGGGGTGAGCCGCTCCGCGAGGATCATGTTCGAAGGCCGGTTGCCTTTGAAGACCCGGTGAGGCACGAGCCAATCTCGAGTGCCTTCGGCCCTTACTTGCTCCGGTGTCCTTCCAAAGGCCAGCGCTTCCGCCTGTGCGAACGCATTCGCCAACAACATGTCATGCTGCCGCCCCAGCGGATTTAGCGGCTGTCCGAAAGCGATGAAATCGCAAGGGATCAGCTTAGTTCCCTGATGGAGCAGCTGGCCGAAGGCGTGCTGCCCGTTCGTTCCGGGTTCGCCCCAGTAGAGAAGTCCGGTGTCCCGAGTGACCTCTGTTCCAATGAGAGTGACGTGTTTGCCGTTGCCTGACGTCAACTGTTGCAAGTATGCCGGGAAGCGCTTGAGGTATGGCTCATACGGCAGGACAGCGATTGTCTGGGCTCCGAAGAGGTTGTTGTACCAAATTGCCAGCAAGCCGAGAAGCACCGGCAGATTGCGCTCAAAAGGAGTTGCCAGAAAATGCAAATCCATCTGGTGAAAGCCGTTCAGCATGGCGCGATAGTTTTGGGGGCCAATAGCCAGCATGGTCGATAGGCCAGCTGCCGAATCAATCGAGTAATGGCCACCTACCCAATCCCAGAACTCAAACATGTTTGCCGCGTTGATACCGAACTTGGCCACGAGCGCTGCATTCGTCGAAACCGCGACAAAGTGCTTGTCAATGGATTGTTCAACTCCCCCCAAGCCTGCGAGTAACCAGGCACGAGCAGCATAGGCATTGGTTATTGTTTCGAGGGTGGTGAAGGTTTTCGAAGAGATGATGAACAGGGTCTCTGATGCATCGAGGTCTCGAACTGCTTCGATAAAGTCGGCACCGTCGATGTTAGAGACGAAATGGAAGGTCATGGACCGTTCGCTGTAAAACTTCAAGGCTTCGTACGCCATCGCAGGGCCCAGATCAGAGCCGCCGATTCCAATGTTGATCACATGACGAATGCGCTTGCCGGTGTACCCCTTCCATTCTCCGCTGCGAACCCGGTTGCAAAACTGGCTCATGCGATCTAGGACCGCGTGGACCTGCGGAACCACATTCTTGCCATCGACGAATATCGAAGTCCCTCGTGGGGCGCGAAGTGCCAGGTGCAATACGGCACGGTCTTCTGTGAGGTTAATCTTTTCCCCCCGGAACATGGCATCGATTCGGGTTTGGAGGCCGGATTCTACTGCCAGTTGAATTAGCAGTTTGAGAGTATGATCCGTGATTCGATTTTTTGAGTAATCGAGGTAAAGACCAACGGCATGCGCCGTCATTCTTTCTGCTCGTGCTGGATCATCGGCGAATAAATTCCGCAGATGTAGTTCTCGCACCCGCTTATAGTTGGACTCGAGCGCCTTCCAGGCGGAGCGCCTGACTGGGAGGCTCCGGTCCATAACTCGTGCGTGCGATGCCATCTTTTCTTTCATTTCTTGGGTCACCCAGAACCAACAATTTCCAAATTACAAAATTGTTGAGTTCTGCGCTCCGGCAAACTCGACCTGGGAGCGCGTCCGTCGAAGTCTCGAGGCAACCCGTCTGATCAAGCCGCCCTTCTACTCGTCGAAACGATTGCGTCCGGCGTAAGGCGTCCCCAGGCCGAGGCGATTAGAGCCAGCACGATCGTCTGAAATAGTGCAAAAGCAATCGCCGCGGTAATCGCTGCCGTGCCGGGGAAGCTGCTGGATACGATGACAAGGCCGACTCCGACATTTCGCACTCCGGTCGTGAGCACCATGCTTTTTTGGTCCTCGTTCATATTTCTGCCGGAAACCCAGCCTGCCGCAATGGTGGCAATTACCAGGAGCAGCATCCCGAGGTAACTCACCAAACGGATTCCTATCAATACCCGGAACTGTACGAACAGAATTACTCCCAGTGTCAAAAGATTGAGCAGAGTGCTAAGCAGAGTCGCAGGTCTCTTCAAAGTGTCCGCCCAAGTTGGATACTGTCGACGTAGCCAAAGTCCTGCGCCCAGAGGCAGTAATTGCGCTCCCAGCAGCGTTCCTACTATCTTGGCAACATTGATATTTAGGGAAGCATCGCCGGTCACAACCGGAAGCAAGACTCGAAGGAGTATGGGGGCAACGATGGCCGACGATCCCGCCAGGATGACCATTAATCCAACAGCCACAGCCACATTTCCTTTGGCCATCGACGTAAAAGGCGGACCATAGGGCGCTCCCGGGCATGCTGCAGCGACCAGAATGCCAGCGGCGACCATCGGCTGGGCACGAAACAATAACAGCAAACCAACTGCAGCCGCAGGAACCAAAACGTAGTTTGCCAATGCGCTGCGAGCCACCAGCCCCCCCTTCCTTCCCACGTTTAGCACATCGGAAAGGTTGACCCCGAGACCAATGGTGACCATCATTTCAACTAGAGTGATTGACGCGAGGATGTTGATTACGTAGTCGGCTGTCATCGCGATATCTCCTGGTCACAACCGCATACATATCTCCTAGGCGTGATCGGCGCTCGCACGCTCGTTGCGGACGCGATCTCCGTCATCCTTCACCTCTAGAGCTGCAACCAATGCAATCTCTCAAGGGATTAGCACGATTCGACCTCAACGCACGGATGACGACTGATCTTCTAGGGTATTTCTTCTACAACGAAAGGTTAGGAGCAGTAGAAAATCGCTGCTACTGCCAGAAGTGACAGTTGTAACCTGTAGCCTTCGCTTTCCAGTGGCCAAGAAAGAAGCATCGCGCCTCGTTGCTGAAACCATCCAGAACTCTGCTTCGCTTCTGCCTTGAGTTCTATGCGCTTTAGGCGTGCGCAAAAAGTATCTTTGGTCGGAGTGTTAGTCGGTACTCTGTGCTGCTCGCAGCCTGATCTGACTGATACCTGCAAGGACTAAGTCGACTAGCTGTAATTTTACCCAGTTCCGTACCTTAGCTACGGCCTGTCTTATTGAAGCTGTAGCAGGTGACGATATTGGACCGGCTGAGCACGTATCGAAAGCTGAGACGTTGGGCTGTGGCAGTCTCCGTCTTGCCATTCTTGTTGGCTGGAAGAGGCCTCTGCAAAGACCGCTCCAAAGCATCCCCATACATGAGCTGGGTAGCTACTCATGCACCGGCAGCAAACGGTAACCTGCTGATTTCGTCTACGCATATTGAAATGACAGGCCTGTTCTGGCCAGAACTGAGCGCCGCCCCAACACCGGTCACGGACATGACAGCGACAGGATCCACGACTTGGTCATCGAGCCGAAGCAATCTGTTCTTGACTCCTGCGGCTCCCGCTCCGGTGGTGCGAAATGCAATTCAAAAGCCACCTTTCCGGAAGGAAAGCTTCCAATGGCTCCCCGCCCTGAAACAGTCCGCCACCTTCCTTCTGGTTGAACATTCATTCCGAATCTACAAGGAAGGAACGACACGGAAGGAGTTGGCGGGACCTTTTTTTGCCGACTACGTGGAATCGGTGGAGGGTCTGGGAGGATGGGGCGACGGCGATGAATTTTACGTTAATTACGTCGGCCATCCAATGCAAGGTGCAGTCAGCGGTTTTATTGAGGTCCAGAATGATCCCCGAGGGCGAAAGATGCAATTTGGCGATCAGGGTTATTTCAAGAACCGGCTGCGAGCTATGGCCTTCGCCGCCGCGTACAGCGTCCAGTTTGAAATCGGACCGCTTAGCGAGTGCTCCATCGGAAACGTGGGCAGAGATCGAAGGCCAGACCTTCCCAACGGCGGACAGGGCTGGGTAGATCTGGTGATTACTCCAACCGTGGGCACCGGGTGGCTCATTGGGGAAGATATTCTTGACCGTTTCGTGGTTCAGAAGTTGGAAGCGAAGACCTCGAATCGATTTCTGCAAACACTCGCCCGAGGACTAACACCAAGCTACGCCTTTGCCAATCTCATGGCAGGAAGGGTGCCGTGGCACCGATACACGCGCCCGGGTATTTGGGAGGCCCGTTGAGTCCCAGCCGGTTGGGCGCACTTTTAAATTCTATCCATGGTCAAGCATTTAAATCCCAGGGAGAAACGGTAGGGTCAGTCCATTCCGCATTTGAACGTCGCAAGCCATTGCGGGGCTGCTAACCTCCGAGAGAAATTGTGATTCCCACCATGGCGCTACCGAGGATCACCATTGAAACACCCATTCTCCACGGACGATGCCCCGCGTAACGCCCGAAGCGAAACCCAACCAAAAACAACATGACGATGGCGATTATGTTCGAGAGACGCAGAGCGCGCCGGGGATCGCCTATGAAAGTAAATGGCAGTACCACCGGAAGTGTCGAAACAAAGACCATCAGAAACACTCCTAGGGCACCCAGCCAATCGCGCCGGCTAAGGCTTGGGCGAGCCGGCGGTTCCGGTAGTTGACTCAACCTCTGGCGCATCACCTCGAACTCCGCAGGAGACAAAACCGAAGCCACTATCGGCGGGAGGGCACGGGCAATTACTCCATATGCCTGAACGGGGTCTATCAACGTCCGCACCGCCCGTAATTGGAGGATGCCTCGTCCCTGAACGCTAAAACAAGCCAGCAAGTAGAAGACCGCATCGATGACGCCCCACGCCAGATTGCAGCCCAGAGCGCCAACCAGCATGGTACGTAGCTCTTCCCGGCCAGCCTGGGCGACGCTGAATGAGCAGGTAAAAGTGAGAACCATGATCAAACCGAACAGGATCTCGGAGATTCTGTCCATCGGATCGAGCAGATTCTCGGACGGGTTGGTCAGGTTATCGAACATGGCGGAAAAGCATTGCTATTGCTGCCAACCGCCCCCCAGTGAGTTGTAGAGTTGTACCAGCGCCAGCCGTTCATCGCGCTGGGCCTGTGCCAAGCCGAGCTGGGCATTGAAGTAGCGTGTGTCGCTGTCAAGGACTTCAAGATAACTGGTGGCGCCACCGCGGTAGCGAATATCTGCCAATCGAGTTGCATCTTGCGCAGCCGCGTTGAGCAGCGCCTGCTGCTCACGGAACTCCTGATTCTTACGGTAAGCAATCAACGAGTCCGAGACTTCACGGAAAGCTTGCTGGATGAACTGTTGGTAAGTGAGAACGGCTTCCTGCTGTTGGGCCTCAGTCAATCTTACGTTGGAGCGGATTTTTCCAGCGGTGAAAATTGGTTGAAGCAATTGGCCGCCGAAACTCCATAAGCCAGCAGGTCCCGTGAACAAGTCGGTGAGCGCCGGGCTCTGATATCCACCAATGGCGGTCAACGTGATCTGCGGAAAGTACGCGGCCTTGGCCACACCGATTCGTGCATTCGCAGCGATCAACTGTTGTTCAGCAGATTGAATGTCGGGCCGCCTGACCAGCAAAGACGAGGGCAGTCCAGCGGGGATCGTGGGCAAGATGGTATGCTCCACCAACGGCTTGCCCCGGGTAACGGGCGCTGGATTTCTGCCCAGCAAGACGCTTAGCAAGTTCTCCTGTTGCTCGATGCGGCGCTCCAGATCAGGAATAGCTGCGCCCGCCGTGTACACCAGTTGCTCGGACTGGCGAACGTCCAGCATCGAGGTTGCGCCCCCCTTCGCCCGGACCTCTATGAGACGCAAGGACTCCTTGCGGGAGTCGAGTGTGCGGCGTGAGATCTCAAGTTCAGCATCCAGTTCGAGCAATTGGAAATAGGAGGCTGCGACGTTGCTCACCAGGCTCGATGTTACCGCCTTCTGGCCCCATTCTGTGGCCAGTACACTGGCACGTGCCGCCTCGGTGGCCCTGCGAAATTTTCCCCAGAAGTCCAATTCCCACGCTAACGAAAGGTTTACTTGAGCCGGGCTTGTCTCGAAGGGTGGAGTGATCCGGCTCGCCGGGAAGCGTTCGTTGGTTGTCGATGCCCCCGCTGCAATGGTGGGGAACTGGTCAGCTCGCGTGATTCCTAACAAAGCTTGTGCCTGAAGCACACGGGCCGCTGCAATGCGTACATCGTAATTTTGGGAGAGCGCCTCACGGATCAGTTGCTGTAGTTGCTCCTCCTGGAAAACTGTCCACCACTTTTCATCGCCGAGCGATGAGGCGGTCTCAGGGCCGGCCTCAGGAGCAAGACCGCGATAGGTGTCGGGAACGACGACTGGCGGGCGCTTGTATTTTGGACCCACGGCACATCCAGTCAGCATCAGCAACGCGATTGCGAGGATCCAAGACCTGCTGATCATGACTAGTCTCCTACCGCCGGCGCGATTGTCGGCGCTGGCGTTGAGTGAGATTCCTTCTTCTTTCGGTGTGCGAGTCGCTCGACAACGTCGAAGCTCACCGGGATCAAGAAGATCGCCAGGATGGATGCAGCAAGCATGCCTCCGATTACGGCGGTTCCGAGCACGCGTCGCGAGATCGCACCGGCACCGGACGCGGTCCACAGGGGAACGCATCCCAGAATGAATGCGAAAGCAGTCATCAGAATCGGTCGTAGTCGCAGTTTTGCCGCGACCAGCGCTGCTTCTTCTGCGGACTTGCCCTTGTCAAATTCCATCTTCGCGAACTCGACAATCAGAATCGCGTTCTTCGCTGCCAAGCCGATCAGCATCACCAGCCCGATCTGCGCGTACACGTTATTTTCCAGGCCGCGCATTCGGAGGAACAAAAACGCTCCGAATACGGCGATGGGCGTCCCCAGCAGTACGCTGAAGGGCAATGACCAGCTTTCGTATTGCGCCGCCAAAATCAAGAACACAAAGAGCAGCGACATGGCGAAGATGACGGCTGGCGAAACTCCCTCCGCGGCTTTCTTTTCCTGATACGACATGCCCATGTAGTCGTATCCCATCTCGCTAGGCATGGTCTCGGCAAAGGTCTCTTCCAGCGCCTTCATCGCTTGGGATGAGCTGTAACCTGGTGCGGCATTGCCGTTGAGCTGAACACAACGGAAGAGGTTGTACCGCATCGTGAATTCCGGACCCGCGCTGGGCTTGACGGTCGTCAGGGCACTCATCGGCACCGGCTGTCCGGCATCATTGGTGACGTAGAACTGCCCCACGTTCTCAGCTTTGGTCCGGTAATCGCCTTCAGCCTGAACGTAGACTTGCCACTGCCGCCCAAACTGGTTGAAGTAGTTCACCAGCACTCCACCCATGAAGGTTTGCATGGTCTTGTACACATCCGAAAGCTGTACGCCCTGGGCAATCACTCTCGGTCGGTCCACGTCGATGTAAACCTGGGGGGCCGCAGGTAAGGCAGTCGTGGAGATTGCCCCCAGTTCCGGACGTTTGCGTGCCGCGGCCATGAATTTCGCAAGGTTTTGATTTAGAAACTGCGGATCTTTTCCGGCGCGGTCCTCAAGCATAAAGGTGAAGCCACCAGACGCTCCCACGCCCGGAATCGCGGGCGGCGGGAAGGAAAAGGCAACGCCTTGCCTGATCTTACTGAGCTCCTGGTTGAGGTGCAGCTTGATCGCTTCGTACTGCTCCTCCGGGGCCTTGCGTTCGCCCCACTCCTTAAGCGTGATCCAGAAGAAGGAACTGTAAGTATTCTGGGCGCCGCTCAACATGCTGAAACCGAGCACCGAGGTTACGGAGTGAACCCCAGGCGTTTTCAGGATCATCTCCTCAATTTGTCGTGACGCTTCGTCGTTGCGCTGAAGCGAGGCTGCATCCGGCAGTTGCAAGCCTGCGAAGACGTAGCCCTGATCTTCATCCGGCAGAAAACTCTGCGGCAGACGCGACCCGAACCACCCGGCCCCAACTGCTACAGCCAGGAGCAGAATCATGCTGAATGCAGCCTTGCGAATCAGCGCCCCGCACAGGCTAACGTAGCCGTCGGTGGCTCGCCCGAATACGCGGTTGAACCAGCGGAAGAACGCGCCCAGAGGCCCCCGGGATTCCTTCTTCGGTTTCAGCAACAGAGCAGCCAGCGCGGGACTCAAAGAGAGCGCATTAAACGCCGAGAAGATCACCGAAATAGCGATGGTAATGGCGAACTGTTGGTAGAGCCGGCCGGTGATGCCGGGAATGAATGCTGTGGGTATGAACACAGCTGAGAGAATCAAAGCGATAGCGACAACCGGCCCCGAAACCTCCTCCATCGCCTTGTACGCGGCATCTTTAGGAGACATGCCATGCTCAATGTGGTGTTCCACAGCTTCCACCACGACAATGGCATCGTCCACCACAATGCCGATCGCGAGCACCAGTCCAAATAGTGACAGGGTATTAATGGAGAAGCCCAGGAGAGGGAAAACTACGAACGTGCCAATCAGAGACACTGGCACCGCCAGAAGAGGAATCAATGTTGTCCGCCATCCCTGCAGAAAGATATAGACGACAAGGATGACGAGCAGGATGGCCTCGAACAGAGTGTGCTTGATCTCGCTTAATCCTTCCGTAACCGCCAGTGTGGTATCCAGCGCGACATCATAATCGAGATCCTGCGGGAAACGCTGTTTGGCTTCCAGCATCAGCTTGCGGACGCCGGCGGCTGCCTGTACGGCATTGGAACCGGGGAGCTGGTAGACGGCGACGACCGCTGCCGGCTTGCCGCTATAGCGGCCGATCAAGTTGTAGGTTTGCGCTCCTAACTCCAGACGAGCCACATCCTTCAAGCGCAGAATCGAGCCGTCGGTATTGGCGCGTATGACGATCTTGCCGAACTCGTCGGCTGAAAGCAAACGGCCCTGGGCCCGCACCGCGTAAGTGAAATCCTGCCCTTTTGGGACCGGCTCGCCGCCGATCTGCCCGGCGGGATTAACCGTATTCTGCGTTTGTATCGCCTTGATGATCTCGGGAACGGTGACGCCGAGTTTGGCCAGCTGGTCAGGCTTGACCCAGCAGCGCATGGAATATTGGCCGGCGCCGAAGACCGTCACGCTGGCGATGCCCGGGACGCGCGTCAACTGGTCATTCAGATTGATATAGGAATAGTTGGCCAAGAAAACGTTGTCGTAAGTCCCCTTCGGAGAAAAGAGATCGATCAGCATGAGCGGGGCTGATGTGGATTTCTGTACCGTAACTCCGTAGTTGACCACGTCAATGGGCAATTGCGAATTCGCCTGGTTGGTGCGCATCTGAGCCAGGATCTGATCGGTGCTCGGATCGGTCTTGATGTCGAAGTTGGCGGTCAAGGTCATCTGACCGTTGTTGGCGTTGTTGGAGTACATGTAGTTCATGTTGTCCACGCCGCTCATCTGCTGTTCGATCGGTGTGGCTACGGACTGTTCGACCGTTTGGGCATCGGCTCCCGGATAAGTCGCTTTCACCTGAATTTCAGGCGGCGCGATGTTCGGAAACTGCGCCGTGGGTAATCCAGCCATGGACACGAGGCCCACGATTACCATGAGGATGGCAATCACCATGGCGACAATCGGGCGTCTAATAAAGAAATTCGCCATGGCTTACTCCCCTTGTACCCTGGTATTGGAAAGCTTGGGACTCACAAGC
>Ga0157378_10001905_pt1 | contig 18716 bp, 14 predicted proteins | sample M65metaG_FD_115309 | JGI IMG/M metagenome (GOLD analysis project Ga0157378, IMG submission 115309) | Miscanthus rhizosphere microbial communities from Kellogg Biological Station, Michigan, USA - M6-5 metaG | ecosystem: Host-associated > Plants > Roots > Rhizosphere > Soil | place: USA: Michigan...
CCCATGGCGCGCTCTGCTTTCACGTGCTTTCTTTCTTGGTGACTTCTTTCTTTACACGAGTACTGCGCCGCAGGAGCGGCGCGAACAGCGGAGCTGGCCCCGGAGGGGCGGAGGGCAGGATGCCCGGAGTCAAGAAAGAAGTTACCCGCTCCTCCGCAGGAGGAGTGGAACGCTTTGGCTCAAAACAACACAAGAGACAAGAGCAAAGCAAGCACTGGATTCCAGCTTTCGCTGGAATGACGAGCCTAAGAGCAAGCACCGGATTCCCGCCCGCTTTCGCGGGAATGACGAGCATGAGAGCAGGAACTGATTCCCGCCTGCGCGGGAATGACGAGCAAAAGAGCGGAGCGCAAGTCGGCGGCGCAGCCGCCCCCCTCGTGTCAGCGCAACCCCGTCTCGTTGCGCGCAATCACCAAGCGCTGGATCTCGCTGGTGCCCTCGTAGATCTCAGTGATCTTGGCGTCGCGGAAGTAGCGCTCCAGCGGCATCTCCTTCGAGTAGCCCATGCCGCCGTGGATCTGCACGGCCTGGTGCGTGATCCACATCGCGGCTTCGGATGCGGTGAGCTTCGCGACCGCCGCTTCGGTCGAGAAGCGGCCGCCCTGCTGCTTGGTCCACGCCGCGCGCAGCGTCAGCAGCTGCGCCGCGTCGAGGCGGCATTTCATGTCGGCGATCTTCTGCTGGATCATCTGGAACGAACCGATCGACTGGCCGAACGCCTTGCGGTCGCGCGCGTAGGTCAGCGTCGCATCATAGGCGGCACGCGACAGGCCCACCGCCTGCGATGCAATGCCGATGCGGCCGGCATCGAGCACGCCCATCGCGATCTTGAAGCCGTGACCTTCGTCGCCGATCACGTCGCTGGCCGGCGCGTGGTAGTCGGTGAATTCGATTTCGCAGGTGGCCGAGGCGCGGATGCCGAGCTTGGGTTCGGTCTTGCCGCGGTGGAAACCTGCGCGCTCGGTGTCGATCATGAACGCGGTGATGCCGCGCGCATGCTTGTCGGGTTCCGACATCGCGAACAACAGGATGTACTTCGCCACCGGACCCGAGGTGATCCAGCTTTTCTTGCCGTTGATGATGAAGCTGCCGTCGGACTGCTTCACCGCGCGGCAGCGCATCGCCGTGGCGTCGGAGCCGGACTGCGGTTCGGTCAGCGCGAACGCGCCGATTGCCGTGCCGTTCGCGATCGGTGTGACGTACTTGTGCTTCTGCTCCTCGCTGCCGAACTTGAGCAGGCCGTTGCAGTACAGCGTGTTGTTGACCGACATGATGGTCGAGTGCGAGCAATCGGCCGCAGCGATCTCGATCATCGCCAGCACGTAGGCAATCGAATCCATGCCGGCGCCGCCGTATTCGTGCGGCACTTCGATGCCCATCAGGCCGAGTTGGCCCATCTCCTTGATGTTGTCGAGCGGGAACTCGCCGGACTTGTCGAACTCGGCGGCCACCGGCGCGATGCGCTTCTGCGCGAAATCACGTGCGATCGACTGGATCGAGAGCTGGTCTTCGGTGAACTTGAAATCCATGGTGGTTCCTGCGCAGGTATCGACTCGATGCCGTCAGCCACGCCAGCCAAGCAACAGCGCAACAACCACCGGCGTCATCCCCGCGACAGCGGGGATCCATCTTGATCTTCATCGCCGAAGCAAAATGGATTCCCGCTTGCGCGGGAATGACGACAATGATGGCTGTCGCGCGAATTCCCCTTCGCTGGCCTTGCGTGCTGCGGTTCTGAAGACAATTCTACCGTTTTCGCCGCGCTTCCGCGCCTTCCGGCGGCAGATTCGAAAAATCGCACGCCGCCCCGCGCAAGTGCTGGTCGAGCAGCCATGGCAACAGCTCCGCCGTGGCATAGGCATGGTGCCAGATCACGTGCATCTCGTTCGGATATTCCGTGTAGTGCGGCTTGGCGCCCATCGCGCGCAGCGCGCGCACCACGGCGCGCGAGCCGACCATCGCGCCGTTGTAGCCGGTTTCGACGTCGGTGTCGTTGTCCTTGGCGCCGTGGAAGATCCACTGCGGCACGTCGCGGATCGAAGCCAGGCCCGCGATCTCGGTCATGCCCGACATCGGCACGCCCGCGGCGAAACACTCGGGCCAGGTCTTGAGCGCGTCCCATACGCCGGTGCCGCCATCGGAGATGCCGGTCAGATAGATCCGCCTCGGGTCGATCGGAAAGCGCGCCAATGCGTCGCGCACTACCGCGGCGACATTCTGCGGCGGCCAGTATTCCTGCTCGACCTGCGGCGCGATGTAGACCAGCGGGATCGAATCCAGCTGTGCGGCGTCGACGAGCTCGAGCGAACCGTTGCCGTAGCCGGCCAGCTGCGACTCGTTGTCGCTGCCCTTCTGCCAGGCGCCGTGCAGGAACACGATCAGCGGCAGCCGCTCGCCGTGTTCGCGCCCCGCCGTGACGATCGCGCGGTACGGCACATGCAGTACGTCGGGTGTGACGAATTTCTCCAGCGCACTCGGTTCCACGGCATGCGCGACGCGCACACACCCAAAAGACACCGCCAGCAGCACCGCGAGCAAACGCAAGAGCATCGTTCCGCCGAAAAAACCCGCACAGCATAGCGTGTGCGCCGGGCGATTCGACCGGCCAGCCGCGTCGAAGGTTGCGCCGCCGCGTCCGGCAGGCGCCGCCCGACATTGACGCTACCGCCGCGCGCTGCTAATTTAGCCATCTATCTCTTGATCAAGATATAAGGATAAACGTTGGATCTGGCTGCTACATCGCTGCTGCTGCGCCTGTTGTCGGACCCGACCCGCGTGCGCCTGCTGGCCCTGCTCGAGCGCGAGGAACTGACCGTGGCGGAACTGTCCGGCGTGCTGCGCCTGGCACAGCCGCGCGTGTCCACGCACCTGGCCAAGCTCAAGGATGCCGGCCTGGTGCGCGACCGCCGCGCCGGGGTATCGGCCTACTACCGGTTCAACAGCGACCTTGATACCAAATCCGAAACACTGCTGCGCGCGCTGAGCGCGAACATCGACGACGCGCTGATGCACGACGATGCGCAGCGCCTGCCCGCGGTGCTGGCGCAGCGCGCGCGTGCCGAGGGCTGGGCCGACAGCGTCGCCGGCGACATGGAACGGCACTACTCGCCCGGCCGCACCTGGGAAGCGCTGGCGCGCGCGATGACCGGGCTGGTCGAAGCCGGCGATGTGCTCGACATCGCCTCCGGCGATGGCGTGCTCGCCGAACTGCTGGCGCCGCATGCGCATGCGATCGTGTGCGTGGATGCGAGCGACCGCGTGATCGCCGCGGCGCGCACGCGCCTGAAGGCGTTCCGCAATGTCGAGGTGCGCCAGGGCGACATGCATGCGCTCGACCTCGGCACGCGTCGCTTCGACCTGGTGCTGCTGATGCATGCGCTCACCTACAGTGCGCAGCCGGCCGCCGCGGTGGCGGAAGCCGCGCGCGTGCTCAAGCCCGGCGGCCGCCTGCTCGCCACGACGCTCGGCCGTCATGCGCATCGCGCCGCGGTCGAGCCGTTCGATCACCGCAACCTGGGCTTTCGCGTCGAGGAGTTGCGCGAGTTCGCCACGGCTGCCGGCTTGAAAGTGATCAGTTGCGAGCGCATTACGCGCGAGCGCCGCCCGCCGCATTTCGAGGTGCTGAGTCTGCTGGCGAGAAAACCCGCACGATGACCTGTCGCATTCGCCTTTGCTTTGCTCGTCTTCCCGGCGCAAGCCGGGATCCAGTTCCTTGCCTTGGTCCCATCAAAGGCACTGGATTCCGGCTTGCGCCGGAATGACGGATTACTGGATGTAGCCATGAACCAACTTCCGTACATCAATCCTGTCCGTACCCAAAAGCTGCTCGACGCTCTCGCGCAGCGCATCCTGATCATCGACGGCGCGATGGGCACGATGCTGCAGAGCTACAAGCTCGACGAATCGGGCTACCGCGGCGCGCGCTTCGCCGAAGGCCGCGACGCACACGCGCTGCACGAGCACCACGGCCCAGGCTGCGACCTGAAGGGCAACAACGACCTGCTCACGCTGACCCAGCCCGAGATCATCAAGGCAGTGCACAGCGCGTACCTGGACGCCGGCGCGGACCTGCTCGAAACCAACACCTTCAACGCAACGTCGGTCAGCCAGGCCGATTACCACCTCGAGCATCTGGTGTACGAGCTCAACCGCGACGGCGCGAAGATCGCGCGCGAATGTTGCGACGCGGCCGAAGCCAAGACACCGGACAAGCCGCGCTTCGTGATCGGCGTGCTCGGCCCGACCAGCCGCACCGCGTCGATCTCGCCGGACGTCAACAACCCCGGTTTCCGCAACACCAGTTTCGAGGAACTCGCCGGCGCCTATGCCGAGGCGACGCGCGGACTGCTCGACGGCGGCGCCGACACGATCATGGTCGAGACGATCTTCGACACGCTCAACGCGAAGGCGGCGCTGTACGCGGTCGGTGAGGAGTTCAAGCGCCGCGGCGCGCGCGCGCCGATCATGATCTCGGGCACGATCACCGACTTGTCCGGTCGCACGCTGTCGGGACAGACCGCCGATGCGTTCTACTATTCGACGCGGCATGCCAAGCCGCTCTCGGTCGGACTCAACTGCGCGCTCGGCGCGACCGAACTGCGCGCGTACGTCGACATCCTCGCGCAGGTCGCCGACTGCTACGTGAGCGCACATCCGAACGCGGGCCTGCCGAACGCGTTCGGCGAATACGACGAAACGCCGGAACAGATGGCGGCCACGATTGGCGAGTTCGCGCGCAGCGGCCTGGTCAACCTGGTCGGCGGCTGCTGCGGCACGACACCGGCGCACATCCGTGCGATCGCCGAGGCAGTGCGCGGCGTGAAGCCGCGCGAAGTGCCTGGCAGTAGTGTGGAACAAGCCGCATGACGAGGTTGGCCATCCCGCTTCCCACACGTCTCGTCATCGCCGCGAAAGCGGGGATCCATATTGATCCTGCTCTTGGAGTCGAACCCAAGATGGATTCCCGCTTGCGCGGGAATGACGTCAAGAAAAAAACAAAGCGCAACCAATGAACCATTCCGTCCGCCACACCCGCCTCTCCGGCCTCGAACCCCTGGTCATCACGCCGGAGCTGCTGTTCGTCAACATCGGCGAGCGCACCAACGTCACCGGTTCGGCGCAGTTCAAGAAGCTGATCAAGGACGACCGCTACGACGAAGCGGTCGAAGTGGCGCGTCAGCAGGTCGCCAACGGCGCGCAGATCCTCGACGTCAACATGGACGAGGGCCTGATCGATTCCGAAGCGGCGATGACGAAGTACCTGAACCTGATCGCGTCCGAGCCCGACATCGCGCGCGTGCCGGTGATGGTCGATTCGTCGAAATGGAGCGTGATCGAAGCCGGCCTGCGCTGCCTGCAGGGCAAGGGCGTGGTCAATTCGATCTCGATGAAGGAAGGCGAGGAAGTGTTCCTCGAGCACGCGCGCAAGGTGCAGGCGTACGGCGCCGCGGTCGTCGTGATGGCGTTCGACGAACAGGGCCAGGCGGACACGAAAGCGCGCAAAGTGGAAATCTGTACGCGCGCCTACAAGCTGCTGACCGAACAGGTCGGCTTCGCGCCCGAAGACATCATCTTCGATCCGAACATCTTCGCGATCGCCACCGGCATCGAGGAACACAACAACTACGCGGTCGACTTCATCGAGGCGACGCGCGAGATCAAGGCGACGCTGCCGCACTGCCACGTGTCCGGCGGCGTGTCGAACGTGTCGTTCTCGTTCCGCGGCAACGAGACCGTGCGCCAGGCGATCCACGCGGTGTTCCTGTATCACGCGATCAAGGCCGGCATGGACATGGGCATCGTCAATGCCGGTGCCCTGCCGATCTACGACGACCTCAATGCCGAGCTGCGCGAGCGCGTCGAGGACGTGGTGCTCAACCGCCGCGCCGACGGCACCGAGCGCCTGCTCGAGATCGCCGAGCGCTACAAGGGCAAGAAGGGCGCGCCCGAGGCCGAAGCGCACGCCTGGCGCGAACTGCCGGTGCGCGAGCGCCTGAGCCACGCGCTGGTGCACGGCATCGACCAGTACGTCGAGGGCGACACCGAGGAAGCGCGCCAGCTGTCGACGCGGCCGCTCGACGTGATCGAAGGCCCGCTGATGGACGGCATGAACGTGGTCGGCGATCTGTTCGGCGCCGGCAAGATGTTCCTGCCGCAGGTGGTGAAGTCCGCGCGCGTGATGAAGAAGGCGGTCGCCTACCTGATCCCGTTCATCGAAGAGGAAAAGTTGCGCACCGGCGAAGCGCACAAGGCGAACGGCAAGATCGTGCTCGCCACGGTCAAGGGCGACGTGCACGACATCGGCAAGAACATCGTCGCCGTGGTCCTGCGTTGCAACAACTTCGACGTGGTCGATCTGGGCGTGATGGTGCCGGCGCAGAAGATCCTCGATGCAGCGAAGGCCGAGCGCGCCGACATGATCGGCCTGTCCGGACTGATCACCCCGTCTCTGGAAGAGATGAGCCATTTCGCCAAGGAAATGCAGCGCCAGAATTTCCACGTGCCGCTGCTGATTGGCGGCGCGACCACGTCGCGTGCGCACACCGCGCTCAAGATCGAGCCGCACTACAAGTCGCCGACGGTGTGGGTGAAGGATGCCTCGCGCGCGGTCGGCGTGGCGCAGTCGCTGATCAGCAAGGAGCTGGTGGATGCGTTCATGGAGAAGATCCGCGCCGAGTACGCGGATATCCGCGAGCGCCACAAGGACCGCGGTCCGGCCAAGCGTCTGGTGTCGCTGCAGCATGCGCGCGGCCAGGCGTTCAGTGGAAATTGGGAAACGTATACTCCGCTCGCGCCGAAGCAGCCGGGTATTACCGTGTTCGAGGACTACCCGCTGGCGGAACTGATCGAACGCATCGACTGGACGCCGTTCTTCAACACCTGGGAGTTATCCGGCCACTACCCGCAGATCTTCGACGACGCGATCGTCGGCAAGCAGGCGCGCGAGTTGTTCGATGACGCGCAGCAGATGCTGCGCAAGGTCGTCGCGGAAAAATGGCTGACTGCGAAAGCGGTGATCGGGTTGTGGCCCGCGACGCGCGTCGGCGATGACGTGGAGATCGCTTCCCCTCTCCCATCGGGAGAGGGGCCCAAGACCACCATCCACTTCCTGCGCCAGCAAGTCGACAAGCCGCCCGGCCGCCCCGACTTCTGCCTTGCCGACTTCATCGCGCCGCAGGAATCCGGCGTGCGCGACTGGATCGGCGGATTTGCCGTGACCGCAGGCGTCGGCATCGAGACCAAGCTGGCCGAGTTCGACAAGTCGCACGACGACTATTCCTCGATCCTGCTCAAGGCGCTGGCCGATCGTCTGGCCGAAGCGTTTGCCGAACGCCTGCACGAACGTGTGCGCAAGGAATTCTGGGGCTACGCCGGCGACGAGACGCTGAGCAACGATGATCTGATCCACGAGAAGTACCGCGGCATCCGCCCGGCGCCGGGATATCCCGCGTGTCCGGATCACACCGAGAAGGGCACGCTGTTCGCGCTGCTCGATGCGACGAAAAATACCGGCATCGAACTGACCGAAAGCTTTGCGATGTATCCGACCGCCGCAGTTTCAGGCTGGTACTTCAGCCATCCCGACAGCCAGTATTTCGTGCTCGGTCGGATCAGCAAGGAGCAAGTGGAAGACTACGCGAAGCGCAAAGGCTGGACGCTGGCCGAAGCCGAACGCTGGCTGGCGCCGAATCTGGATTACGATCCGGAGTGAGCCAGAAGGCCGTTCGCGCTGAGCGTAGCTTGCGAAGCAAGCGAAGTCGAAGCGTCGTCGCGGACCCTTCGACTTCGGCGCTGCGCGCCTACGCTCAGGGCGAACGGACAATATCTGTGCGTCGAATCGCTCACGTCTCCTCCGCGCTCCCCGGCTCGATCACCTCGGGTTTGTGATGACGCAGGTGGATGATCACGTTGTACGCCGAAACGAACATCGGAAACGCGTTTTGCATGATGCCGACGGAATCGTTCTTGCCCCAGATGAAATAGGCGAGCGTCATCACGCTGCCGACGATCGACAGGTACCAGAACGCCATCGGCACCGTCACGCGCTTGAGCTTCTTGGTCGCGTAAAGCTGCACGAACCAGCGTGCCGTGAACAGGAACGTGCCGACATAGCCGATCAGCTTCCAGGGCGTCACGCCGAGGTGATGAATGTGGAACAGGACTTCGTTCATGGCCGCTCCGATCAGATCAAGCGGTCGCGCGCAGCGCGACGACACTCCCCCTCCCGCCTGCGGGAGAGGGCAAGGGGTGAGGGAAACACAGTTAGCCGCGCATTTTAGCGCAAGTACGTTCAGGGAGACTGAAGGTCAGGAGTACGCGGCAATCCGTTCCATCCAGCGCGCCTTGTCGCCCGCCGGCAGGAACGACGCCTCGATCGAATTCGCCGCCAGCTTGCGGATGTCTTCGCGCGACAGGCCCAGGCCCTTGTGGATCGCCTCGAAGTTCGCCGCCACGTAGCCGCCGAAATACGCCGGGTCGTCCGAATTGACGGTCACGCACAAACCTCGGTCGAGCAGGCGCTTGATGTTGTGATCCTCGATGCGCTGGTACACGCGCAGCTTCACGTTGGACAGCGGACAGACCGTCAGCGGCATGCGCGTGCGCGCCAGGCGCTCGACCAGCGCCGGGTCTTCCTCGCAGCGCACGCCGTGGTCGATGCGTGACACGTGCAGTTGATCCAGCGCCTCGACGATGTACTGCGGCGGCCCTTCCTCGCCGGCGTGAGCGACGGTGAGCAAGCCTTCCTTGCGCGCGCGTTCAAACACGGCGGCGAACTTCGACGGCGGATGGCCGCGCTCGGATGAATCCAGTCCCACCGCCGCGATCTGCCGCTTGTACGGCAGCGCCTGCTCCAGCGTCGCCATGGCCGCGTCCGCGCTCAGATGCCGCAGGAAACACAGGATCAGGCGCCAGCTGATGCCGAACTCGCGCTCGCCGTCGCGCAGCGCGCGCAGGATGCCGTCGATCGCCGTGGCGAACGCAATGCCGCGATCGGTATGCGTCTGCGGGTCGAAGAAGATTTCCACGTGCACCACGCCATCGGCATGCGCGCGACGCAGATACGCCATGGTCAGTGCGTGGAAGTCGTCTTCGTCGCGCAGCACCGCCGCACCGGCGTAGTACAGGTCGAGGAACGATTGCAGGTCGTCGAACTGGTAGGCCGCACGCAGTGCTTCGACCGATGCGTACGGCAGCTGCACGCCGTGCTTTTTGGCCAGGTCGAACATCAATTCGGGCTCGAGCGTGCCCTCGATGTGCAGGTGCAGTTCGGCTTTTGGAATGCCGCGAATGAAGCTTGCGTCGTTGCTCATGAGATCCCCATTGCCTGGCCTCGGTACACGCGAGCGCCGCACTCGAACCGTTCGCCCCGAGCGTAGGCCCCGTCGAGACGGGGCCGAAGCCGAAGGGGCATCGCGACGACGCTTCGACTTCGCTCGCTGCGCGAGCTAGCGCGAACGGACTGTGGTTGCACGCAGCCGAACCGCGGTACCGACGCAGACTCTATTCCATCCACCCGCTTGCGCTCAACGCCATAGTCGAGTACACATGCTCAGATCACAATCGACCAAGGCCAGGTCTGCATGGGCAGACTGACGACACACGTACTCGATACCGCTTCCGGCGTTCCCGCCCAGGGCATGCGCGTGGAGCTGCTCCGGCTCGACGCCGCGCCGCAGGCGCTGGTCACGATCGACACCGACGCCGACGGCCGCGCTCCCGCGCCGCTGCTCGATGGCGCCGCGCTGCGCGCCGGCAACTACGAGTTGCGTTTCCACGTGGCGAGCTATTTCCGCGCGCGCGGCACAGCGCTGTCCGATCCACCGTTTCTCGACGTGATCGTGATCCGCTTCGGCATCGGCGATGCCGCCCAGCACTATCACGTGCCGTTGCTGGTTTCGCCGTGGAGCTACTCGACCTACCGCGGCAGTTGAGCATGGCAACGTCGAAGTCCAATCCTCCTGGCGCGCGCGACGCAGTGCGCTTCGTTCTCGACGGCAACCTGGTCGAGGCCGCCGGCCTGCCAGCCACGACCACGGTGCTCGAATACCTGCGCGAGCACGCCGGACGCACCGGCACCAAGGAAGGCTGCGCCGAAGGCGACTGCGGCGCCTGTACCGTCGTGCTCGGCGAACTCGCCGGCGACGGCCAGCGCCTGCGCTACCGCGCGATCAATTCCTGCATCCGCTTCCTGCCGACGATCGACGGCAAGGAGCTCGTTACCGTCGAAAGCCTCGCCACGCCGGATGGCGCGCTGCATCCGGTGCAACAGGCGATGGTCGACGAGCACGCCTCGCAATGCGGCTTCTGCACGCCCGGGTTCGTCATGTCGCTGTTCGCGCTGTACCAGCAGGATCCCGTGCCGAATCGCGATACGGTAGTCGAAGCGCTATCAGGCAACCTGTGCCGCTGCACCGGCTACCGGCCAATCATCGACGCCGGTTGCGCGATGCGCGGCTACGCCGAGCCGGCGCGCTGGAGCCGCGCCGACGCGCAGGCGCCGGGCCGCGCACAGATGCTGCAACGTATACAACGTGCGCAGGCACTCGCACTCGACGGCTTCGCGGCACCGCGCAGCGTCGACGAACTGGCCGCCGCGTATCTGGCCGCGCCGCAATCGCTGCTGCTCGCCGGCGGCACCGACGTCGGACTGTGGGTCACCAAGCAGCTGCGCGAACTGCCGCCGATCATCTACCTGGGCGAAGTTGCCGAGCTGCAACGCATCGAGGCGGACGCGCGGAATGTGCGCATCGGCGCCGCGGTGCCGCTCACCGATGCCTGGACCGCGCTGGTGCAGCGCGTGCCACAGCTGACCGAACTCGCTCAGCGCTTCGGCTCGCCGCCGGTGCGCAACTCGGGCACCTTGTGCGGCAACATCGCGAACGGCTCGCCGATTGGCGACGCGATGCCGGCGCTGATCGCACTCGGCGCACGCGTCACGCTACGCCGCGGCGAGCGCACGCGTGAGATCGCGCTCGAGGATCTGTACCTCGGCTATCAGAAGAAGGCATTGGACGCGGGCGAATTCGTCGTCGCGGTCGACGTACCCGTGCCGGACGCGTCGACGCGCGTGGCCTTCCACAAGATTTCCAAGCGCATCGATCAGGACATCTCCGCCGTGTGCGGTGCGTTCGCGCTGCGCATCGAACACGGCATGATCGCGCAGGCGCGCATCGCCTACGGTGGCATGGCGGCGATCCCCGCGCGTGCACGCCAGGCCGAGGCGGCACTGTTGGGCAAGCCGTTGCACGCCGACAGTATCGAAGCCGCAACCGCCGCGCTGAGCCGCGACTTCACGCCGATCAGCGACATGCGCGCCAGCGCCGACTATCGCCTGCAGGCCGCCACCGCACTGCTGCGCCGCTTCGAACGCGAGCAGCGCGACGACGCACAGGCGCTGCGCACGCACGAGGTCGCGCGCGCATGAACGACGTCGCCGCCAAACGCACTCGCATCGCCGGGGAGCCGGTGCGCCACGAAAGCGCGCACCTGCACGTCAGCGGTCAGGCGCTGTACGCCGACGACATCGCGCTGCCGGCCGACACGCTGCACGCGTGCTTCGGCATCAGCCGCATCGCGCACGGCAAGATCGCGGCGCTCGACCTGGAGCCGGTGCGCGCCGCGCCCGGTGTCGTCGCGATCGCCACTGCCTCTGACGTACCCGGCGAAAACAATTACGGCAGCATCCTCAAGGACGATCCGATCTTCGCCGCCGAGTTCGTCGAGTACGCCGGCCAGCCGCTGTTTGCGGTCGCGGCCACCAGTTACGGCGCAGCGCGGCGCGCCGCGGCGCGCGCGCAGGTCGAGTACCTCGAATCACCGGCCCTGATCGACATCCGCGCGGCGCTTGCCGCGAACAGCCTGATCATGCCGCCGAAGCAGCTGGTGCGCGGCGATCCGGCGGCAGTGCTCGCGCGTGCCACGCGCACGTTGTCGGGCACGGTCGTGATCGGCGGCCAGGATCATTTCTATCTCGAAGGCCAGGTCGCGATCGCGCTGCCGCAGGAAGACGGCGCGATGCTGATCCACAGCTCCACGCAACATCCGACCGAGGTGCAGAACATCGTCGCGCACGCGCTGGGCAAGTCCGCGCACGCCGTCACCGTGCAGTGCCGGCGCATGGGCGGCGGCTTCGGCGGCAAGGAAAGCCAGCCGGCGCTGATCGCGGCGGCCGCCGCGGTGCTGGCGCACAAGACGAACCGGCCGGTGAAGTTGCGCCTGGATCGCGATGCCGACATGCTGATCACCGGCAAGCGCCACGACTTCCTCGCCGATTACGAGGTCGCGTTCGGCGACGATGGCCGCATCCAGGCGTTGCGCGTCATGCTGGCTTCGCGCTGCGGCTATTCGATGGACCTGTCCGCGCCGGTCATGGACCGCGCGATCTGCCACGTCGACAATGCGTATTTCCTCGAACACGTGCAGATCGACGCGTTCCTGTGCAAGACCAACACCGTGTCGAACACCGCGTTCCGCGGCTTCGGCGGGCCGCAGGGCATGCTCGTGATCGAGCGCGTAATCGACGACATCGCCGTCACGCTCGGGCTCGATCCGCTCGACGTGCGCCGCCGCAATTACTACGGCATCGCCGAACGCAACGTCACGCACTACGGCCACGTGATCGAGGACAATATCCTCGACACGATCACCGACCAGCTCGAAGCGAGCAGCAGCTACCGCGAACGCCGCGCGCAGCTGCGCGACTGGAACGCGCGCAGCGAAGTGATCAAGCGCGGCATCGCGCTCACGCCGGTCAAGTTCGGCATCTCGTTCAACGCCACGGTCTACAACCAGGCCGGCGCGCTGGTACACATCTATACCGACGGCACGGTGCTGCTCAACCACGGCGGCACCGAGATGGGGCAGGGCCTGTACACGAAAGTGGCACAGGTGGTCGCGACCGAATTCGGCCTGCCGCTGGCGGCAATCCGCACCTCGAGCACCGACACCAGCAAGGTGCCGAACACTTCGGCCACGGCGGCTTCGTCCGGCGCCGACTTGAACGGCAAGGCCGCGCAGGCCGCAGCGCGCACGCTGCGCGAGCGATTGATCGCGCACGCCGTGGCGGCACACGGTGCGAGCGCCGAATCGATCCGTTTCGCGGACGGCCAAGTGCTGCTCGGCACGCGCAGCATCACGTTCCGCGAACTCGTCGCCAGCGCCTACGCCGCGCGCGTGTCGCTGTCGAGCACCGGCTTCTACGCCACGCCGAAGATCCACTGGGACCGCAGCCGCATGAACGGGCGGCCGTTCTACTATTTCGCCTACGGCGCGGCGGTGTCGGAGGTGGCGATCGATACGCTGACCGGGGAAACGCAGTTGCTGCGCGTGGACATCCTGCACGATGTCGGCACGTCATTGAATCCCGCGATCGACCGCGGCCAGATCGAAGGCGGTTTCTTGCAGGGTGTGGGCTGGCTGACCAGCGAGGAGCTGTGCTGGAACGCGCGCGGCGAGTTGACCACGCATGCGCCGTCGACCTACAAGATCCCCAGCGTGCGCGACTGGCCGCTGGACGCGCGCGTCGAAATCCTCGAACACGAGCCGAACCGCGAAGACACGATCTATCGCTCCAAGGCGGTCGGCGAACCGCCGCTGATGCTGTGCATCTCGACGTTCCTGGCAATTCGCGACGCGGTGGCGGCGTGCGGCGACTATGCCGTGCTTGCCGATCTTCCTGCGCCGGCGACGCCGGAAAACGTGCTGTGCGCAATCGATACTGTTGCTATCGGCAGAAAAAAGGCAACTGTGTCGTGAGCGCCGCTACCTTCACGGCCGTCATTCCCGACGCGGCGCAGCCGCGATCGGGAATCCATCTTGACCCTGGTTCTTGGCTAGCCGAGCAGATCAAGATGGATTCCCGCCCACGCGGGAATGACGGCATTTTTTTTGCGCATCGGCAATGACAAGCGCATGATCCCCTACCTCCTCGACTGGCTCTCCCTGCTCGGCCGCTGGGCGCACCTGATCACCGGCATCGCCTGGATCGGCGCGTCGTTCTATTTCGTGTGGCTCGACAACCACCTGTTGCCACCGACGCGCAAGGAACTCATCGACGCCGGTGTCGGCGGCGAAGTCTGGGCGATGCACGGCGGCGGTTTCTACAATGCGCAAAAGTATAAACTCGCCCCGGCGCAGCTGCCGTCGTCGCTGCACTGGTTCTACTGGGAAGCCTATTCGACCTGGGCCACCGGGTTCTTCCTGCTGTGCCTATTGTATTTCGGCCAGCCGCAGGTCTATTTGATCGACCCGGCCGTGCTGCCGCTGGGTGCGCCCGCGGCGGTCGGCATCGCGCTCGCGTTCCTCATCGGCGGCTGGCTCGCCTACGACGGCTTGTGCCGCTTGCTCGGCGGCAACGAGCGCGCGCTGGCGCTTGCCGTCGGCGCGTTGTGCTGTGCGATCGCACTGGCGCTGTGCGCGCTGTTCAGCGGCCGCGGCGCCTACATCCTGTTCGGCGCCACGCTCGGCACGATGATGGTGGCGAACGTGTTTTTCGTGATCATCCCCGGCCAGCGCGAGATGGTGCGCGCCAAGCAAGAAGGGCGAGCGCCCGATCCGATGTATGGCCTGCGTGGCAAGCAACGTTCGGTGCACAACACCTATTTCACGCTGCCCGTGCTGTTCGCGATGATCAGCAATCACTACGCGATGGCTTACGGCGCGGTGCATCCGGCGCTCGTGCTGATCGCGATGAGCGTGGCAGGCGCCCTGATCCGCGCCTGGTTCGTGGCGCGCCATCGCGCGCACGAGCGCGGCGGCAAGACTTCGCCCGTGCTGCTCGCTGTCGGACTGCTCACGCTGGCGGGGGTCGCGTTTGCGCTCGCGCCGCATGCGCCAACGCCGACCGGTGCTGCGGCGGCTCCGGCAGCGGAACGCTTCGCGCACGTGCAAGCCATCCTGCAGCAGCGCTGCGTCGCCTGCCACGCGCCGCAGCCGACGTTCGCGGGTTTTCCGGCGCCGCCCAAGGGCGTGCTGCTCGACACGCCCGAACACATCCTCACTCACACCGTGGCGATGCAGACGCAGCTCGTCACGCGCGTGATGCCGGTCGGCAACCTCACGCAGATGACCGAAGCCGAGCGCGCCGAAGTGCTCGCCTGGCTCGGCGACGGAGCACCGCATTGATCGCAAGAACCCGGAACTTGCGTGGCCGGCTTCCAGTGGCGCGAAGCTATACTTGCACTGGCGCTTGTTCCGCGCATCGACACACAACCCGACGTCATCCCCGCGAAAGCGGGGATCCATCTTGATTTCTTCAGCTGACAACAGAGCAAGATGGATGCCCGCTTTCGCGGGAATGAGGTCCGCATAAAACAGGCGTCATCTGCGTGACTAACCAAACCTATCCACGCGACCTGATCGGCTACGGCCGCACGCCGCCGCATCCGCGTTGGCCGAACGGCGCGCGCATCGCGTTGCAGTTCGTGCTCAACCACGAGGAAGGCGGCGAGAACTGCGTGCTGCACGGCGATGCCGTGTCGGAGACGTTCCTTTCCGAGATCATCGGCGCGCAGGCATTCCGCGCGCGTCACATGAGCATGGAATCGCTGTACGAGTACGGCTCGCGCGCCGGCCTGTGGCGCGTGCTGCGCGCGTTCGAGTCGCGCAGGCTGCCACTGACGGTTTTTGCCGTCGCGTCCGCGCTGCAACGGCATCCGGAAGCGGTCGCCGCCTATCGCGAACTCGGCCACGAGATCGCCTGCCACGGCCTGCGCTGGATCAGCTACCAGGACATCGACGCGGCAACCGAGCGCGCGCACATCGCCGAGGCGGTCGCAATCCTCACGCGCCTCACCGGCGCCGCGCCGCTCGGCTGGTACACCGGCCGCGACAGTCCGAACACGCGCCGGCTTGTCGTCGAGCACGGCGGTTTCGTCTACGACGCCGATTCCTACGCCGACGACCTGCCCTACTGGAGCGAAGTTGAGGTCGCGCACGCCGGCGAATTCCGGCGCGTGCCGCATCTGGTCGTGCCGTACACGCTCGACAGCAACGACATGCGCTTTGCCACCGCGCAGGGTTTCAATTGCGGCAAGCAGTTCCTCGGTTACCTGAAGGACGCGTTCGACGTGCTGTACCGCGAAGGCGATCCGACCGGACTCGACGCGCCGAAGATGCTGTCGATCGGCCTGCATGCGCGCCTGATCGGCCGGCCGGGACGCATCGCAGCCCTGGAGCAGTTCCTCGACTACGTGCAATCGAAGGATCGCGTCTGGATCTGCCGCCGCATCGACATCGCGCGGCACTGGATCGCGACGCATCCGTTTGCGACGAAGGCGCCCGCGTGATCGCGCTGGCGGATCTCAACGCGCTGCCGGCCGCGCAGTTCGCGACCGCGCTCAACGGCATCTTCGAGCATTCGCCGTGGATCGCCGCGCGCGCCGCGCCGCGACGGCCGTTTGTCTCGCGCCTGGATCTGCTCGACGCGCTGTGCGCGGTGGTGGACGCGGCAACCCCGGACGAACAACTCGCGCTGATCCGCGCGCATCCCGAACTTGCCGGACGCGCAGCGGTCCGCAACGAATTGACCGCGGCGTCCAGGCACGAACAGCTCGGCGCCGGCCTCGACGCCTGCACACCCGAGGAATTCGCAAGGCTGCAGGAGCTCAACCGCGCCTACAACGACAAGTTCGGCTTCCCGTTCATCCTCGCGGTGCGCGGGCACGATCGCGCCTCGATCATCGCGGCGTTTGCCGCGCGTCTGGACAACGACGTCGAGGCCGAGCGACGCACGGCGCTGGATCAGATCGCGCGCATCGCCGAATTTCGCCTCGCCGCACTCGTCAACACGCCGCTCGGCGACGAGATCATGGCGATGCATGAACGCCTGGCGCGTCACAGCGACGAGGCCGACGCGCTGACCTGCACCTATCTGCGCCCCGCGCACCGCGCCACCGCGCAGCGCATCCGCGATTTCATGCGCGCCGCCGAACTCGACACCGAGATCGACGCGATCGGCAACGTGGTCGGGCGCTGGCGCTGCGGCGTGCCCGGTTCGAAAATGCTGATCACCGGGTCGCACTACGACACCGTCGTCAACGGCGGCCGCTACGACGGGCGCCTCGGCATCCTGCTGCCGATCGCCTGTGTGATCGAATTGCGCCAGCGCGGCCTCGCGCTGCCCTACGACCTGGAAATCGTCGCGTTCGCCGACGAGGAAGGCGTGCGCTACAAGTCCACGTTCCTCGGCAGCAGCGCCCTTGCCGGCACGTTCGACATGCGCCTGCTCGATGCCGTGGACGACGATGGCATCGCGCTGCGCGACGCGCTGCGCCAGGCCGGACATGAGCCGCAATGCATCGCCGCGATTGCGCGTGATCCTTCCAGCGTCGCCGCTTACGTCGAAGTGCATATCGAACAAGGGCCCGTGCTGCTCGACGCGAACCGCGCGCTCGGCGTGGTCACCGCGATCGCCGGCAGTGTGCGCATGCTGGTCTCTATCCACGGTCTGGCCGGCCACGCCGGCACGGTGCCGATGGCGTTGCGCCGCGACGCCGCCGCCGCCGCCGCCGAGATCGTGCTGGCGGTGGAGCAGCGCTGCGGCACGGCCGCGGGCCTGGTCGGCACGGTCGGCAAGCTCGACGTGCCCGGCGGCGCGATCAACGTGATCCCCGGGCGCTGCGAGCTGTCGATCGACATCCGCGCCGGCGACGACGCGCTGCGCGACGCCGCTGTCCGCGACGTGCTCGCGGCGATCGAGCGTATCGGTGCGCACCGCAACGTGCGCATCGACGTGCGGCGCGTGCTCGAAGCCGCCGGCGTGCCGTGTGCGCCGGCGTTGCAGCGGCAGTTTGCCGCGGCGATCACGCGCCTGACCGGCTTCGCCGATCCGCTGCACCTGCCCAGCGGCGCCGGCCACGATGCGATGAAGATGGCGGCGCTCGCCCCGGTCGGCATGCTGTTCGTGCGCTGCGGCAACGGCGGCATCAGCCATCATCCGGACGAAACCCTGAGCGCGGCCGATGCCGAAACGGCGGCGCGCGTATTCAACGACTTCCTGCTGCGATTCAAGAATCCAACCCCATGACGAACCCGATTCAAACCACCATCAGTTCCTTCGTCGACGCACGCTTCGGCGACGAAACCGCGCTGCTTGCCGAACTGGTCAAGGTGCCGAGCGACAATCCGCCCGGCGATTGCGCCGCGCACGCGCGGCGCGCAAAAGAGCTGATCGAAAAACTCGGCTTCGCGGTCGAGGCGCATCCGGTACCGGAAGCCGACGTGCGCGCCAACGGCATGATCTCGGCGATCAACCTGATCGTGCGCCAGCGTTTCGGAAGCGGCGGCCCGACCATCGCGCTCAACGCGCACGGCGACGTGGTGCCGCCCGGCGAAGGCTGGACGCACGATCCGTACGGCGCGCACGTCGAACAGGATCTTCAGCACGGCGCCACCATGTACGGCCGCGGCGTGGCCGTGAGCAAGTCGGATTTCGCCACGTATACTTTTGCACTATTGGCGCTGCGCGAGTTGGCCGCCAAGGGCACGGCGCTCAACGGCGCGTGCGAACTGCACCTGACCTACGACGAGGTAGCCGGCGGCGAAATCGGACCACGCTGGCTGCTCGACCAGGGCCTGAGCAAGCCCGACCTGCTTCTCGCCGCAGGCTTCAGCTACCAGGTGGTGACCGCGCACAACGTCTGACTGCAGATGGAAGTGACGGTCCACGGCAAGATGGCGCATGCCGCGATTCCAGACACCGGCGTCGACGCGCTGCA
>Ga0157378_10001908_pt1 | contig 18700 bp, 16 predicted proteins | sample M65metaG_FD_115309 | JGI IMG/M metagenome (GOLD analysis project Ga0157378, IMG submission 115309) | Miscanthus rhizosphere microbial communities from Kellogg Biological Station, Michigan, USA - M6-5 metaG | ecosystem: Host-associated > Plants > Roots > Rhizosphere > Soil | place: USA: Michigan...
AACGATACGAACACGGCGGAAGACGGGTGCCGCGGCGACAATTTCAACGCCGTCAGGAGCGCTGCCCTTGCTGAGCGCTGACGCCACGGCCGCAAGAGTGTCTTGATCCGCAGTCGGCGGCCCCGCGCCGCGCCGAGGAGGAATCACGAAGACGCAAACGACACCAGGTATGAATTTGCCGGGGAACGCAGGATGGAACCCTGAAACGGCTTTCGCGCGAGCGACAAGCGCTCCGGGAAGGTGTGACGCCAAAATTTCATAGTCGGCAGCAGCAACCGCGCGCCCATGCGCGCGGAGTTCTTTCGGCCCTCGGCGCTTGGCATTATCCTGGGATTCCGCATCCATCCCGCCTGTGGCTGCCGATGGATTCGTGACATCGGCAAGAAACGGAATCGAGTTCACCGGGCCGCTGATTTTTTTTGCATCGACAGCGCCGGAAGCGCCTCCACCAACCTGGTAGCTTGCTGCGCGGACGTTTCGGAATCCGGCAGGCACCGCCTTCCCCTGCTTATTATTCCCAAATTTGACTTGGCCCGATCCTGGATCAAGAACAAAGACTTGATCGTCCGGGCCAAATGGCGTGAGGTCATCCACTTCCGTCCAGCGAGAGCCTGTGGCAGTAGCCCCTGTCGAGGAAATAGCTGCGGTGGAAAAATCCGCCGAGTCCTCCACTTCCAAAATCAAAGTTCCCGGCAGGACGGGCAACTGACTCAGACTCCAAACAGAGCCGCCCGTTCCCGTAACCGGATTCAGGATTTCATCGCGTATCGTGCGCACTGCCGTGGAGGAAACCATGTTGAGCCTGACGGAAAGAATTGTGGGCGGGCTCAGAAAAGTTCCGTAGACAATCTGCAAGCGCAACCAGCGCAGCGGAACGCTATCGGCTGAACCTGCCGGAATCGCTGGCGTCCACGTTTCGGGAAGGCCCAGGACCACGACCCCGGTCTGCAACAGGCCCTTGGTGTCATCCCGAACGACTTTCAATTCCCTGAAGGTCGAGCCATCGAGGGCGTCCCATTTCAAGAATGGCCCGAGCGGAACGGGGAGCGGCACAACTCCGCCGGCCGAAACCGGTGGAGGCGCGCCGGCTGTTCCCTCTAGCTCGACACCGAGCGAAAGTTGCGAACCGAAATCGACCGCGTCCAAGGCGGAAATTCCGATGAAGAAAGAAAGTCCGGGCCGGGGGCGGTCTCCAAACGGCCGGAATGGAATCTTATCTTTGGAAATGTCGATCGACCGATAGAAGCCTCGCTCGAAGGCGTAAAACTCCTGTATTTTTCCCGGTACCGCGTACAAATCCGCGGAGGTTTCGAAAATCACCGGATCGCCTCCGCCCGCGGCTGGTGCAGTGACCTGAAAACCAAGAGGGATAGGCACAGGCAATACCGCCGCGTCCGAAGCCGTAAACTGCAGAAGCGCTTTTGCGGGAGTGGGCGGCGCGGGCTGAATGCCACCGCTTCGCAGAAATTCGACGAATGCCTTTTCCGGAAGGCGATTGGTGCGCTCGAGTACCGGCTCCATCTCTTCTCCAAAAAGTTTCACGAGCGCGACACCCGCGTCGCTGGCGCGCCGGTTCGTCCAGTCCTTGGTGTAGCCGTCGATTCGGGCATTCAATTCCTCGATCACGGCGGCGCGAGTTGCCGAAACGAGCGTGGGCTCTATGGCAGGAGGGGCGCCCCGAGGCACGCTGTGGCCGCGCTCGGAAACCGATGCCTCTTTGCCCCACCAGGCGCCGCTCATCGCAAACCTCCGGCCAGCGCCACTCGGATCTTGACGCGTACTTCCACCTGCTCGAGCTTTGGCAATTCGTGCGCGCCAATCGCAACGTCGAGGCAGTTCACGGCGGCATCCATGCCCGAAATGCGCACCCAAATCCGGTCCACATCAGCGGCATCCGCCAAAACGATCTGCGCCTCGCGGATAAGCGCCGTCGGCCGAATGGGGTCGCCAAAAGGCCAGCCCTTGCCGTCCGAACCACCAACCAGAGGATCAAGAAATTTGCGCAGGCGAAAAGCGATCTGTTGGCGCAGCGTCGAGGAGAGCGCCCTATCGGCGGAGACATCGACTTCAAGCCACACGGACCGATAAACGGGAGGGAGTACGTGTACTTGTGTGCCGATGAGCCGCGCGCCATCGAGTCTCGTACGCGCAGCGGTTAGTGCGCCGGGATCGGGCTGCGGCGCAGGCACGAACAGGTCCGCATCAAACTGCTCCCCTTCCTCGCGCGATGCGTAAGGCACAACAAATACGGAAATCGCTCCGGGCACGGTCTGGCAGGGAAATTCTGGATCGAAGCCTGCTTGTGCGTACGCCCTGACAAACCCAACCCCGGGAGTTGTCTCTGCGAGAAGTTCGTAATCGGGACCTGTTACTGCGCGGTTTCGCTCACGCAAAAGTCCTCGGACGCGCTGCTGAGCATCCGCAAGGGACTCAGATTCCGCGCCAGAGACTGCGGGGACCAGATTGACCCCGGTGAGAGTAGGAGATGGAGCTGCCTCACTGCCCTTGATCGCCGTCCATTCCAGTGCGGCCCCTATGTTTCCGCCTTCCCCTCCCCCAGCGAGATACGTCACTTGAATTTCGCTGTCTGTTCCATGGAGCAGAACCGGCAGTCTTCCCGTAAGGCCGTCGCCAAACCGAATTTCGCAGCGCTGGCGGTCCACAACGAAGACACGATCGGAAGGGCCCGAAAGTGAAAAATCACTGACTCGCGTCCAGTCTTCGTGACCTTGGCCGTCGCGCTCCACGACGCGGAGCTTTACTGAATCCTCAATCGGAGGAAATTCAGGAAATTCGGAAGAACTCGAGAGTGAAGAAAACGAGATTACATTGCCGGGCAGAGGGAGCCAATCTTTGGTCTTGACTTGCTTTACCCGGGCCCAGGCATGCCGCGCTAGGACTGCGTTTGGACAGATTCGCACAAGAAGCGGAGTAGTTGCGTAGGCAGCATTCCGAATGTCAAGTACAAGCGTGTATTCGGGCTTCTCGTTCGGCGAGTTCGCCGGGTTCGGCTGCCAATCTTTGAGTAGGGGGAGCCGCACGATTCCCGAGCGGCGGAGTCCGCCCGTGCCGTCCTCTATTTCTGCGGATGGAATGACCGTCGGCTCGTCTTGCGGGAGAGCGGCGTAGGACCACTCGAGTTCCGCTGGCGGAAGGACCGCAGCTGCATCTTCGGCAAGCCATTGGGGCTCGATGTCGGCAGGGTTTTCGAGCTCAATGAAGAGGGCAAGCTTTCCCGCGGGCGTGCTTGCGGGAATCTTTTCCTCCAATACCAGAGTGATTTCGAGGGAACCGGAACGAGCTCCCCGAGGCAGCAGCGCGACCGCGCGTCCACGCTTCAGATCTTCTGTGCGATCGACGCCGTTTAGGGCGACTCTGACGAGCAGATCCGTGTCCGAACTGTCGTTCTCTATAACTACCGGCAGAATCGTGACTTCATCGTCGAGAGTGAAGAGCAACGGAGGATTCACGTTTCCGCGCCGCATCACCGTGCCGGCGGGAGCGACCGTGTACGTGCCGGGAACGCGCTTGCTTTCGCCTAACTGAATCACGGTGATTGCAGGCTCGGCGGCGGTTGGCGCTTCGCCGAGTAGCCTCAGCGTCGCAAGGAGCAATGCATCTGGAGTCTGATCCATCCAGTAGATGCGCTGATCGAGGATCCATGCGAATAGTTCAAGCAGGGTAACGCCCGGGTCCACGGGTGCGTGCAGCGTCCACTGCCCCTGAGAATTTGCGGGAATGCGAGTCCGGATACCGGTAACGATCTGATCCCAATTGAGCGTATCGAGTTGGACGCGTTCGAGAGCCATCAGAGTTCCCTGACCGTTCCGAGATAGAACGGAAACACCAGGTTGTTGCGCGTGTTCGTGCGCCGCACCGTATAGCTGATGGAGACATTCACTTTGTATTCCGCCTCCAAATCCGCTTCCACAAGGACTTGTGTCAGATCGATCCGAGGTTCCCAATCGCGCACGGCCTCGCGAATTGTGTTTTCGAGCAGATTCAAATACTGGATACTGCCGGGCGAAAAAACGAGCCGCGGAGCTTGCGTGCCGAAGTCAGAACGCATCACTCGCTCGCCAAGCTCGGTCATCAGCAAAATGTGCAGAGACTGTTCCACGTTAGCGTCCCCTTCGACGTAGCCGAGTGAGCCCGCCCTGTCCGGCATGATCGGAAACCTCCATCCCGTTCCCAGAAAGCTTTCAGCCATGGCTTAACCCGTTTTCGTAATTTGGGACAACATCAAGGGAGTCATCGGCACAACCGGAGGACCACTCGGCGAAGCGGGCGCCGTGCACAAGTGAGTGTGCGTATTGAAATAGGTTGAAAACAGGTCTCCCAGCACCAGCGACTGACTCGCACCCGTGCCGAGCGACACCTTCCCGGCATCGATCACAACCTGTTGCGCCGTAATCTTGATCTCTCCGGAAGATCCATCGATCGAGATGGTTTTTCCGTTCGTCTGAATGGTTACAGTTTTGCCGGAGTCATCCAGAACGACGGACTGTCCGCCGCTAGTTTCTAGCGTCACCTTTTTTTCAAAATCGCTGAGATCGGCACTGTGGCCGCCGTTGGTTTTTATACGCACGCGCTCTTTCCCTTGGGAATCGTCCAAGAGGAATTCGTGCTTGCCCTTGGTGCGAATCATTTTTTGGTCCTGGGAGGATGAGCGATAGGAAGGGGGCTTGTCTTTCCCGTTGTAGAGCCCTCCTAGAATGACGGGAAGCCGCATGTCTCCGTGTATGAACGCGACAAGAACTTCGTCGCCTTTCTCCGGAATGAAAAATGCCCCGTAGCCGTTCCCCGCATAGAACTGCCGAACGCGGCACCATTCCGTTTCCATTTGATCGTCGAACCACGGAAATTGCACCTTGACACGGCCTTCTTTCTCCTGCTGGTCTTCGACATCGGTCACGATTCCCTGGACCAGGCCGTAGAACTTCTTGTCCATGGCGCGAACTTGCGGGATTGCTGCGGCGGCGCTCATTCTTTGGTTCCTCCATCCTGGTAATTCCGAACGTCGAAGCTTGTGGTGTAGCCGGAGCTTCCGAGCGAGTGCTCGACTTTTGTGACGTAGTAGGTGCCGCTGAAGCGCTTGCCGAGACCGACCAGCTCGACGTTATCTCCCGGCCGAAGATCGGGAAGCCCGATGGTCTGACCGGAACCGGTGATGTAACTGTAGGCGCGTTCGCGGAGCATGCTGATGGCAAGGTCCTTTGCTTCCTGCTGGCTGGTGACCGGGTGATCGATCACGATGTCTTCGCGGTCGGCGAGTCGGCTCTGAATCGCGCTCGGACCGTTTTCTCCGCTGCCTGATGTCGGCAAGTCCGAGGGTCCAGCGGTGTACTTGATGATGGATTTGCTGTTCGGATCCCAGCCTTTCACCGTAACTTTGCCAACCTGTTTGTTGAGCGACAGGGTCGGATTGAAGTTAACCAGGCTCTTGCCCCACTCGAAGACGTACACCCGAACTTTCGAGCTGTCTCTCTTGTCCGAAGGCGGCTGGAAGAACAGCGCGTCTTTTCCGCTGTCGGGATCCATGCCGATGAAGCAGTCGTAGTCCACCCATTTGGCGCGCTCTTTGACGAACATGAGGTCATCCTGATTCTTCTGAATGACGATGTCGTGCTTCGTCCCCGGATCCTTGATCTGTGGCACAAGCTTGTTTCTTTGCGCGATAACGCGGACGATTTCCGCATCCGTCATGTTGACGAATTTTTTTTGTTCGCCGTCTTTCGGCTTCCGGTCCTTCAGCTTGACCAAATTGTCCTGTCCGCTGATGGCCAGCGTTGGCGGTCCGGATTCGGGGAATTTTGGCGCGAGACTAGTGATAATCCCCTGCACCATCGATTTGAGCTCATCGGCATAGCCCATCTGCACGTGCACGCGATTGCCTACGTCGAACGTGCTGGTATCGCTGTATTTGAAGGCGAGCTTCTTGTCATCCCAGTTGTTGATGGTCATATCGAAGTGCGCCAGGTCTTTCAGATCCATCGTCACTTTCACTTCGAGCAAATCGCCTTTCGATTCCGGATCGAGCTCTTTCCCTTCCACCTCGATTTTGTAGTTCGGCGCGTAGTAGTCGACCGCGGGCAATCCGGACGCGAAAATGGACTGCGATGCCATCGTCAAACTCCGTTCACTACGCGTGGGATTTGCAGTACCTGGCCCGGGCGCAACGCTCGCGGATCGCGGATATCGTTGTTTTCGGCAATTTTTCGCCAGACACTCGGGTCCGCAAAAAGCGCAAACGCAATCCGGGAAAGAGTGTCGCCCCGCTGCACGACATAGCTTTTCTCGAAATCCGGGGAAGCCGTCGGGTTCTCCTTCACCTGAACTGCAACGGGACGGTATTCCTTCAGAGCGATGCTCAGCTTGGCGCGAATGGGGACGCCCAAAGGGGTAAACAGCACGTAGGTGATGTTCAGGCTTTCAAGCACTCCCTTGAAAACCTGTTTGTCCCACGTAAAGCTGACAATGGGTGGCGCGTGCAATTCACGGTTCAGGTTCATAAGTCCGCGCAGTTTGTCCACATACGCGGTTCTTACATCCTCGAGCGTGTCGGAGGTGTCAACGAGGGCTTCTGTCGTTAGCTTTTCGGCTGCGCCCCGGACAAATTGAATCGGCGGGGACTCGAGCCCTGGAATGGCAATTTCCGCGAACGAATTCGCCTTTTGAATCTGGTACTCCGTTGGATTGAACTTCAGTGGAATCACCGGGTCGGGCACCGTCGGACGCAAAATTTCCAGGTAAGCCTGCACGAGACTCTGTCCTGCACTCAGAACGGGAGTGGGAGCACTGGCCACTTAGCACTTCTCCTCGGAACTCGCGCCGCCGACAGACCTGTGCTGGTCCGCAAGGCGCTGCCGAACTTTTGCTTCTTCCATTTTTCGACTCCACTGCAAGACATATTTTTCGAAATATCGTGCGAAGACCGCTTCGTCGCCTTCGCCTTCTTTTTCGAGACGCACTTCGAGATGCCGAATCGTGACCATGTCAGGGAGTCCCCGAGCTCGAAAGCGTTACCGCAACGAGGCCCTGATGAGCGATTTCGAGCGACTCCACGGCGACCGCGCTTTGCATGGCATTCAGTTCCGGCCCGACCCACTTCGCGGCAATTCCACCCTGGAAGGTCCAACTCATCGCAGGGGTGCCTGCTGCGGTCATCAAGATGATCGTGCCGTCGCGTCTCGCGCCGAGGGATTGCGCGAGTCCAGCCAGATACCAGGACCAAAGCCCGGGATCCCTTACAACTCCGCGCTTCAGCGAGATGCGGCTCCAGGCGTGTCGCACCGGCAATTGGTGCACGTGGTCGTTGACTCCGCCTTCCGGGTAGGCCGTGACTTCGAGGTCTGCTCCGAGACCCTTCACTTCCTGAAATTCCCCACCCGTGAATTGCCGGAGCAGCGACTGCTGCGCCGGCGGCAAATAGGCGTCGCCTGGGAGCAGCGTTACGACAAATTTGTAAGAAGGGATCGGATCTTCCATCACGATTCAAATACCTCCAGCGTCCCGTCTCCGCTAACCGCAACGCGCAGCGTGATAAATTCCATCGGCACAGCCGGGGCTAGTTTCACTTCGCAAACGCAGAGTCCGTTGTCCACTTGCTCGGGAGGGTTGGTTTCAGCGTCGCATTTCACCTGAAACGCTTCCTCGGGGCGAACACCTTTAAGTGCGCCGGCCCTGTATGCTTCGAGCAGAACGGAAGTAATGCTGCGCACAAAGGCGAGCCATAGCTGCGGCCCGTTGGTATCGAAAACGAGTGGTTCCGCAACCCGGCGTATGGCGCGCACAAGAACATGGATGAGGCGCCGGTGCGCGAGAAAACCGCCAAGCTGATTGTCGAGTGCGCCAAGAACGCGACCGCCCCAAACCAGCAAGCCGCGCCCCGGAGAGCACTTCAGCAAATTGATCCCGCCGTTATAAAGGGCTGTTTGCTCGTCCGCATTCAAGGAACGGGAAAGGTCCACCGCCTCGTAGATTTGCGCATTTGCGGGCGTTGCGTACGGACCGAGTTGCTTGTCTAGCCTGCTGATGACACCGGTGACGAGCCCTGAATTCGGCACGAGACGCAACGGCTCTTCCACCGTTCCGAGCGGATCAGGCACGAATAGAGATGGATGGTAGACGGCCGCATGTCGCAGCAAATGCTCATCAAGGAAATACTCGCGAAGGAACTGCGTCCATTTGAGAGCGCACACCGTGGCGGACTTCTGGGGGGGAACATCCAGTATCACCTGGCGGTCATGCAGGTCCTCCGCCTGCTTCAACATCGCTTCCATCACATCGATCTGATCGTTTGGCGTGAGCGGCAGCGTGGAATTGTAGAGGTCCGGCGAAACAACAAGCGCGACTTCAGCTTCATCCCCGAGCGCCGCGACCGCCTCGAGAAATTGCCTCTTGCTCGGAAGTTCGGAAGTTCCGTTCGACAACGCTACCGGTTTCCAAGCGTAGTATCGTGGACCGCGCGGATTGCGCAGATCGCCAGGTGACAATCCATTCGGAAGGGGGTCCGCCGTTAGCTCCACATAGAGAGAGGCGGCATTCACTTCTTCCACGACGGTTTCGGGATGGATTCCCGTAAGCAACTCCGCCGGTTCATCGGGTGGCTTGATTTCGATTTCGAGTTCCGGGCTTCCTGAGGCTCCGCGCGCCCAATAGCGCACCTCGACGGTCATTCCGTTTGCCCAATCGCCGGGGCTGCTTGCCTCGAGGGCAAAGGAAAGAGCGGGGAGCCGACTGTCTCCCACCCAGTTTTGATCCGGACTCTTGCCCGTGCTGTCCAAAGTTCCAGCGATCCATTGCCCGGAAGCTGCCGTCGAATCTTCGCCGAGCAAACTGACGACATGGGCGGACTGCGCCCAGTTCTCGAAATAACCTCGCACCGCATAAGGAGTCGAGGCTTCCGGAGTGAGACCGCCAAACACGTTGACGAATTCACGCCAGCCTTCCACACGAATGGCTTCTATGGGCTTGCCTCTGTCGGCGAGTAGTCGGCGTTGCGGTCCTCTTTTCGTCAACCCGAAAAAGCCTGCCACATCCGTGCGCAAGGGGGATTTCTCCTCCGAAGAGCGCACGAAGGAGTAGTACAGGCCCGGAATTGCCGTAGAGGAACTCATGCTTGCCCGTCAGTTTCCAATCCCTCATGGCAGATCTCGAGCGTTTCCATGGCGATCTCATTGTTCTTGGCATTCATGCCCGGGCCGGTCCACTTGCAGGGCCAGCCGCGTTTGAAATTCCACCGCATGACTTCCTGACGGTTTTCGTTCAGAAGCACGACTGCGCCTTCCGTGCGTTGCGCAAGGCCGTTCATGCCTTCCACAACCCAATTCCAGAAGGCCAGATCGCCGGTGACGCCCCACTTGAATACGAGATTGGTGAACTTTTTTAGGCCGGGAATCTTGCGGACCGTGATGTCTTCGCTGCCGTTGCGGTATTCGATCGGCGGCAACTCGACTCCAAGCCCGGACACCTCCATGAACGAGCCTTTGACGGCTTTGCCGTCGTCGCTGATGCCTGTGATGACCACCTCGAAGTTATATGCTGGGTACGGATCGTCCCGATATTGTGGCGGCATTTTTGTCCTCTCTCTTTAGATCCCTTAGCTGGTCTGAACATCCATGGTCTTCTGCTGAATGCGGAAGATCACAAACTCTGCGGGCTTTACGGGAGCAATTCCGATGACGCAGATGAGCCTGCCGTTGTCGATATCGTCCTGACTCATCGTCGTGTGATCGCACTTGACGAAGAACGCCTCGTCCGGTTTCGCGCCCTGCAGTGCGCCGCTGCGCCATGTTGACGTCAGGAAATTGCTGATCGATTGGCGGACGCGCGCCCACAACGGTTCGTCATTCGGCTCGAAGACCACCCACTGTGTTCCGTAATCGATCGAGGCCTCCACGTAGATGAAGAGCCGCCGAACGTTCACGTATTTCCAGGAGCTGTCCGACGTTAGTACGCGCGCGCCCCACACGCGATTGCCGCGATTCGGGAAAAAGCGCAGAGCGTTGATATTTTTTGGATTGAGAATGTCTTGTTCACGCTTGTTTACGTCCTGGGAGATCTTGGTGATGGATTCGATGACTTCATTGGCGGGAGCCTTGAACACTCCGCGCTGTACATCGACGCGGGCATAGATTCCGGCCATATGGCCGGATGGTCCTACCTGGACATTCCGCTGCACCGAAGGATCCCGCACCTCAATCCACGGATAGTAGATTGCGGCGTACTTCGTATCGATCGGTTCACGAAACGTCTGGATCCCTTCGATGCTCAAGCCGTCCTGCGGATCGAGAATCGCGAACCGGTATCGGAGCGACTCGCAATGATTGATCAGCGCCGATTGCACCGTTGTCGACCAGATGTTTGGAACTGCGCAAATACTGATCTGATCGATGTCCTCCATCGCCTGAATTCCGGTTCGCGCGCCGCTGCCGCGGTCCACTCCCACAAAATCGTCCACGACCAGCGCTTCAAAGTGATTGTCCCCGCCATCGAGGCGCTGCCAAAGAACGTCCGGCTGGCCTGCCGCAGGCGGAGGCGCGACGGGAAAGTCCGCAAAAATGGAATCGGAAAAACCGGGTTCCGTGGCAACGTCCACAAGCTGGGAACGCGTATTGATCTGGGTGACGATAAAGTTCGGCGTTCCATCATCGGACAAATGCAGGTTCTGGAACCGTTCTTCGAGCTCTACGACTCCGTCTACTTCATAACGCGTCAATACTTCGGCTTCGATCACGCGCAGGCGATTGCCCTCGAGGTAGGGCTGCGCGAGATTTTGCGATAGCGTGACAAGATCCCCGACCACGGAATCGACGGTTCGAATCTCTTTGTTTGTCCCGTTATCCAGTTCTACAAGCGCATTCGGGTATAACTGATCCGCACCTTGTAGGTGAATCGCATCCGGTGCGGCTGCGTTGTTCGCTGGGCGCAGACGCAAAACGGGCGTTCCGGCAGGCCAGGTAACTCCGGCAGGAACCGCAGGATTGATGTTGATGGTGTTGCCCGCTGGAGCCGCGTTAACAGCGAAGACCCGCCCGCGAATCAGAATTTGATCTCCATTAGCGAATCCCGCAATGCTGCCCACTGTCAGCGCGGCCGCCGCAGGTCCCGCATCCGCAGTCAGAGAAGTTTGTGCAGCGTTACCGCCGGTGGCCGGGTCACCCACGATACGGTACGTGCCACCCACCATCGGCCGTACTCGCACCCGCACTCCATCGAGGGGAAAGTCTCCCGCTAAATTGCCGCCCCAATCTCCAAACGATTTCGCTGTGAAGTTTAGTGTCCTGGTGTCCGGTACAACAGGTGGACCGGCCGCGCCGGCTACGGGAGCTCTCCGCGCAATGGCGACGACGAAATCCCGTCCTGCTTTCAGTTCCTGGCCGAGAGCCTGATTCAGCCGGATCGTTCCTGTGGATGCGTCATAGCCCGTAACGTTGAATCCTGCCGCGAGTACATTGCCGCCAGCCACAATCGTGATTCCGGTACCATTCTGGAGCCCGAATAGATGCTGTACTCGTACGGAGGTGTCCGCAGCCGCCGCGTCGTGTGTTACTTCCGATGTCACGCCAGCCCCAAGCATCGCCGAGGCTGCCGTGGCTCCAGCTACGCCCTGCCGGCCTGCAGCAAACGCGCGCTTCACATAGAGCCGCTGGCCACCATTATCAAAAAACCCTTTTACCGAGAGCGGAAACAGCCACCACCGGCCCCCTTCCAAGGGATCGAGTGCCCATCGGTTGACGAGATTCGCAGGCGGCTCCGGCAGAAATCCTCCGAAGATCCTGGTGAACTCGGCAAAGCTGGTAACGAGCACCGGCTTTCCACGATTCGTAGTGTCGCCAGGCGCAGTTCCGCCGGATGGACCGCGCTCGGTGACTCCGACCATACCCGTAGTGCTCGTACTTACACCTTCTATAGGCTTTGGTCCTGCATCCACCTCTTCGACATAAACTCCGGGACTCAAGTATTCAGGCATGGTCTATTCCTCTCAGTGGATTTGAATCTTGATGTTCTTGTTCAGGTCCTGGGGGAACTGGATCGTGGTCGTTCCAAGTTGTCCGTTTCGATCGTTCGCAGCATCGATTGGGACCTGCGTGTTTGGCTTCGCCCAACGAAGCGGCAGCGCGAACAATCCGCGCTTGTCCGTCAGAACTCTTTCTTTCACGCCTTGTGTCACAACTGCGTTCGGCACTCGCTTGCCCGATCCGTCCACGACTTCTCCCCGCGCAACACGAATGTGTCCCTGAAACGGGTAGTTCGGTGCGGGAGTCAAAATGGTGTCATCCGGCGCTTGCTTGATGGTCTGCGGCGGATGATTGTTGTCGTAGGGAAACGCGGTGCAAAGAATGCCATCCTGGTTTCGTTGGTAGAGCGGAACATAAAAATCCGGCTCAAGCCGAACGCGAAACTGTTTTGGCTGTTGCCCGGTTGCGTCGGCGTGACGTTCGAGACCCGGGTAGGTCACGGTTCCGGTGGGCGTAATCACCGCGTCGATGTGGGTGTCGCGCCAGATTCCGGCGGGATCTTGCCGTTCCAAAACTACTTTGATCCGCCCGATCGGGGCCTTTCCGGTCAAATCATCGATCAGTCGCAATCCAATCGGGCTGAACACTTGCGCCGATTCTTTGACAGCTTCGATCCAAACCCTCACTGCGCTGCCTCCGGTCCCAAATACCGGTTGCTGCGTTGCGAAGCCACGTGCAGCTGCTCGGCCGCAATCGCGTCGAGATTCACGACACGTACTTCGTAAGTGATCGAAAGCCGGTAGGGTTTTTGAATGGCGTACCACACGCGCGCCCGTTCCTCGATGGTGAGCGGCGAAAGTGTGACTTTGAGGGCCTGATCGGTTCCCACAAGCTGTCCCAGAAGTTGTGTGCCGCTCAGAATCGCCCCGTCATAGAGGACCTGCATTGCCCTTCCGAGCATGCGGTGGTCTGTCAATCGATCGCCGCTCCTCGGAATGAGCATGTAGCGAAGCAATAGAGCCATGGGCGGTTTCTTGAGCGATACCGTCGGAGGCACGGTCGGCGGCACCGAAGGAGAGAGAACGCGCGGACGGTTCCGTGCGCTGGCATCTTCAACGACTTCAAACAAGAAAATCAGAACCCTCGCAGGGTTCGCTGGCGGGTCAATCTGGAGATCACTCACTTCGGCGGTCGGAGGGTTGAGCGGATCGAGAGTCAGCAAAGCGTCTGTCAGCACCTGTCGCAGGGTGTCTGAAACATCCGCGATTGTTCCGTAGTCGGGCACGCCTGGTCCCAGTCTCTCTCGGTTGAGTTGCGTTCTCCGCGCACTCACCTGATGTTTTGTTTCGAACTGGACATGCCACAAGCAAGAGGAGGTCCGCGATCGCTTGACGGGAAGAGCCCAGCTTTTTCAGCGACTTGAATTTTTTCAGTAGAGCGACGTGCTCATCGCAGGGCGGACAAATTTGTCCGCGTTGCCCGATTTCCGTTGGCAATGTGGAGGTAAAAACTGCTTTGAAGAAGCCGGAACAGGTTCGACTAACTTCTACTCCGGCACTGGGATGCCGGATCTAGCTGGAAGCCATCGGTCGTCGAGCACAGGGTAGGTTTTGCCCCTTTGCTTGTGCCTTCGGATGATTCAGAAAGGAAAGCCGCCGACGCACGAGAAAATATTGCCGGCCGTCTGGGGACCGGATGATGGCGGGGAAACCCGGGAACCTCCGCATGGTAATCCATCAACTGCGCAATAAGACCCGGAAGGATAGAACGCGTTCGCGCCAGGTTTTGACCGAACCGCGGCCGGGATACCGATTTCCCACCGTCGTCTCCGAACGGATTCGGCGCCGCAAATCCCAAATCTCATCACACGGGGATGAACGGAATCGAGATCGAGATTCAATTCCAGTTGTCAAAGCTCACGGATCCAGTGGGAATTGGCGGGGAAACCTCGCCGGATCCGGATTGATTTGATTGATTCTGTCTGACTCCGGACGCTAGAACGACGAACGAGGCGACGACGTTCTCGAAGAGCGTGCGCCACGAAGGCTGTTACAGTGCTTGAGAGGCGTAGATTTTAGCAAACCTCGCTGTCGCAAAGAGTTAGCCGAAACTGAAATGTGAGCTTGTGACAATCATGTGCGCGAGAGGTTGAACCGCTCGACTGTCACGAAACTGTCACTAAAAATGGTCGAAAACAGGCCAAAATCAGCCAAATCCAAAAAATTGAATTCGGTGCTATCTGGCGGCTGGCAAAGGGATTAGTTGAATTTTCAGCCAGATAGCAAAGTGGCGATTTTATTTTTCAAGACCGCCGGTTTCAACCGCTCACCCACTCCTTCATTTTCGATTCTAACGTATTCCGTGAGTTAGCGGCCAATCCGTGACACTTTTGGTGCTACATGCTGCAGTTTCAGGCTCACTGTAGCTGGCGCTTACCGCGCAGTGATACCATGCGCATTCGTCAATGCCTGCCAGCAAACAACTCTTTGACGCGGTAATTGTCGGCTCCGGCGCCAGTGGTGGCTGGGTAGCCAAGCAACTCACCGAGCAGGGCATGAGCGTCCTGATGCTGGAGGCCGGACCACCCCGCATGCCGACCCGCGACTTCACCGAGCATGTGCGTCCGTATCAGGTAAAGTTCCGCGGTTTCGGCAACCGCCAGTCACTCCTCGAACGCCAACCCATTCAACGGCTGTGTTTTGCCTGCGATGAGTACAGCCACCAGTTCTTCGTCGATGACCACGAAAATCCCTATACGTTTCCTATCGACAAACCGTTCATGTGGATTCGAGGTCGCCAGGTTGGCGGCAAGACCTTCTGCTGGAGCCGCGAAAGCTACCGTTACAGCGATTACGAGTTCAAAGCCGCCGGCCGTGATGGTTACGGCGAAGACTGGCCCCTCAGCTACAAAGATCTCGCGCCGTACTACGATCTTGTGGAGTCCTTCATCGGCGTCAGCGGCTCGCGCGAAGGCCTCGAGCAGATGCCCGACGGCAAATTCCTGCCGCCGATGAATCTTTCCTGCGGCGGGGAGTTGGCTCGTGAAGTTATTGGCAGGAAATTCGGCTGGGTAGTCATGCCCGATCGCGTGGCCAATCTCACTACCGTGCATCGCGGCCGACCGGCGTGCCATTACTGCGACCAATGTCAGCGCGGCTGCCACACTGCGTCCTACTTCAACAGTCCGTCTGTGACGCTGCCCGCCGCCGCGCGCACGGGCCGCCTAACGTTGGTCAGTGACGCCGTTGTCAGCCACGTGATGATCGACGGGAAGGGCAAGGCCAAAGGCGTCTACTATGTGGATCGCTTAACTCACGCTCATCGCGAAGCGCGCGCGAAGGTTGTCGTCCTTGCCGCCGGTGCGCTTGAATCCACTCGGATCCTCCTCAATTCGTCTTCCTCCCGCTTTCCGGCCGGCCTCGGCAATTTCTCAGGGCAGCTTGGGCACTATCTGATGGACCACTTCACGCTGGAAGGCGCTGGCGGGTACCTTCCGCAATTCAAGTCTTCGCAGCGCGCGCCCAGCGGCACTCCCTGCGGCTTCCTGATTCCCAAGTACGTGAACACCGGCAAGAACGTGAACAAAGCTTTCCTGCGCGGCTATCGCTTCGACGGCGACGGTAGCCAGGAACTTTACGCGCACGCATTCGGGCTCGCGGGTTTCGGATCGGCCTGGCGGGAGAAAATCCGGTCGGAAATTCCTTACTATTTCGCGCTTACTGTGCAGGGGGAATGTCTGCCTCGCTTCGACAATTACGTCACGCTCGATCTCGACAAGAAAGACGCCTGGGGAATTCCGGCACTACGCATTGTGGCCAATTACGGAGAAAACGAACACGCTATGGCCAAGGCCATGCGCCAGGATGTGTTGGAAATCCTCGACGCGATGAAGCTGGATCGCCCGCAGCCGCCGGGCGAGCAACTGAGCGTTTTCGGCAAAAACATCCACGAGTGCGGCACGGCCCGCATGGGCGCTGACCCCAAGAAATCCGTGGTGAACGGCTTTGGCCAATTGCACGACGCCTCGAACGTCTTCGTGACCGACGGCGCAGTCTTCGCCACACAAGGGTGTTATGAGCCCACACTCACCATCATGGCCATTTCTGCTCGTGCTGGAGACTATATTGTCGACGAATACCGCCGAAGCAATCTGTGATTCGGGATTCTTATGAAGCATGATGATCGTAAATTCGAGCAAGACCAGCGGGTCGCGGGGCTTTCCCGCCGCGACTGGCTGCTGAACTTCGGCAGCGCGGTGATTCTGTCCGGCTTTGCGGGCATGCCGGGCGAATCGCAACAAACAGAGCACGCCGTCGCCACAGCACTTCCTCCGGGCCTCTATACGCCGTCTATGGACCACGTGACGCACGCTTTGAACCACGAGGGGCTTTTTTTTTCCATTCCGCCCGGTGCCGAAACCGAATTCGTGCGTCCGCGCTCGGGACCATTTCTTCCGCAGGCGTTTTCTTCCGAAGAGTTTCCGGTCATTCGTCGGCTGGTCGAGCTGATTCTCGGAGAAAACCTGAAAACAGAACCGGCACAAACGGCAGTGGGAGCGCCAGAGACCCTCTACGACGAAGTGGCAGCGTGGATTGACCTGGTTGTGTTCAGCGGTCCGCGCGTCCGCGCAGCTGCACGCAACCTGACGCCCGAACAACGGGCGCTCGCTGTCGCATACTTCACTAGGGAAGAACCGGTACACAAACTCGAAATCTTCGAGCCGGAGCGCATCTGCAAAGAAGGTCTTGCGTGGCTGCAGCAAGAAACTGAGCTCAGATCCTTCAGAACGTTCCTCACGGTCCCGCCCGCAATGCAGTTGGAACTGGTCTCCTCCATCTGTGACAGCCGTCCTAATCTAGCGGTAAGTCATGCTGGTACATGGTTTTTCGATTTTCTTAAAGCGGAAGCCATCAGAGGCTACTACACGTCGCAGCTCGGTCTTAAGGAACTCAACTACACAGGAAATTCTTTTTATGGCCAATCCCCGGGCTGCCGACACCAACCGTCGTCCGATCATCCGTCGGACAAACTCTGACGTGTAACGATTGAACTTCGACATTCAATCAAGGGATGCCGAATCATGGGGAGCAAGACGTGACTTACGCCGTTGAGCTTGTGACACTCGGGTGCGCGAGGGACAATGAACAAAAATGAAGCAAATCCAAAAAAACACAAATTGTCGCTATCTTACGGCTGCCAAAGGGATTTAGTGGAATTTTCTGCGAGATAGCAAAACGACGATTTCATTTTTCAAGACCGCCGGTTTCAACCGCTAACCCACTCCTGCGTTTGTAATTCTAACTCACTTGTCAGGCCAGTGCGGATTTGGCTGTTGCTCATTCTGTTTTTGATCGGAATCGGGTTCATTTTAAGCATTGCTCACGGGATGATATTGGGCCGTACTCGTCCGTGAAGACGGTAGACACTAAAATCCTTGCGGTCCACGGTGAAGATTTTTCGGATGCCTTCACGCTCAGCAACCCTAACGAGTGCTGCATCGGCAAGGTCCATCGGACGGTCGGCGTACTTGCTCATCAGCTCGCGCATTCGAGGGACGTCAGTGAGATCGAGTGGTAAGAACTGTAACACCCCTCGCGCGAGCATTTCCCAAAGAGCTTCCTGGGCTTTGGGCAAGTCACCTAGCAAGTACATCGCTTCCGTCACCGGAGGCCAAACCGTGACCAAAGGTTCTCGCAGTACCTTCAGGGTGGCGACGCATTTCTTATGAAACTGATCATCCGCATCGACCAGAGCAACGAGTGGCCCAGCATCTACCAGAATCACGCCCGTTTTCCTTGGCCCTTCAGGATTTCTCTAAAGCGACGGCCTGTTTCTGTCGAACGCCGCGGGTTCCCACCGTTGACAACCCCGATCAAATCCGCCATTGCTTCATAGGGCGCTGCGATCGGTTCCTGCCGTTCCACCCATGCCTCGATCGCTTGCCGAATCACTTCGGATGTGGAAATCTGCCTCCGGCTTGCTATGCGCGCGATGCGTTGCCGAGTTTTCTTTTCGAGTCTCAATGTCAAAGGAGACGGCATAAATCACCTGACGTGAGTTTAGCGTATTACACTGCGTAATACAAGATACGTCATCTGGTCGGCATCCCAGAATCGACCAGCCTGAACCGGAATGGCTCTTCCTGGAACGGGATATACGCATCGACCGCCGGGCCAAGCTCACGCGCGGCACCTGCGGCGTGAAGCACCCGACTTAACAACGGGTCTCCGTCGTAAAGACCGCTAGAATTCCCCGCCCGAGAACCTCCAATTGCGAATCGGCTCTTAATTTTTTTAACCGAACTCTGGATCTAGTGAGTTGCCCAAATCGTTGCCCAATTGCGCGCCGAACCCGCCCGAATCATGCCGAATTGTCCCGACCAGGACCCGTGTAAGCGGCTTAAAACATTCGAGCCGATTTCTTCCGACACGTTTTCAAGACCGCCGGTTTCAACCGCTCACCCACTCCTCCGCTTCTAATTCTAAGGTACTCTGTGAGTTGGCGGCGGATGTGTAACATTTTGGATTACGACTGCTGCGATTTGGTGCATGGCGTAGCTGGATAGTAGAAGTTGCCCGCGAGTTTTCCGACGGCCCACAGCTTGTTTTAGTTGCCTGCCCTTCACTTGCGGACACCGCTGACCGGAAGCGGCGTTCCGATGGTTCCACTGGATCTTTGGCTGTCGTTCCGCAGCTGCGGCTCACTTAGTGAGCTTTCGCTCTGTTCCGCGATCCGAC
>Ga0157378_10001911_pt1 | contig 18693 bp, 17 predicted proteins | sample M65metaG_FD_115309 | JGI IMG/M metagenome (GOLD analysis project Ga0157378, IMG submission 115309) | Miscanthus rhizosphere microbial communities from Kellogg Biological Station, Michigan, USA - M6-5 metaG | ecosystem: Host-associated > Plants > Roots > Rhizosphere > Soil | place: USA: Michigan...
AGCAACTTCCGGTTCAATGCCTCTAGCAGCGCGGGAAGGCGTTGGATTGGATCGTCGATCGTCATCGGATCGACGACTCCGGCGCGGTGATCCCGGACATTCGAGGCGGCGGACGCATAGGGGCAATTGCCATCGGAGCCGGCACCGGTCACCGTCACACTTACGCCACCCTGGGTCGGAGGCGCGATCCGCGTACCAGGGGCCTCACCACGATGGTCGCGTACAACGACTGTGGGTGTGGCATGCGCTTTCACGACCAGGTTGCCTTCGAGGGTCAAGGCTTGCAATGGACTGACATTTTGATAATCGGTGTGATCGGGGTCCCCTCCGAGCCCTACGATCGTTTCATAAGCATTCTGCGCGAGTTGGAGCGCGCCTTCATCGATCGCCTCCTGCCATACGTAATCAAACGCAATCTGGAGGTTGTTGAAATCGTGAAATGCTGGGGTGTCCGCAGGACTTGGAGTAAACACAAACGACTTCACGCTGTTTTGGACGGAATCGCGAGTGGCGATCGGCATCAGGCCTACGACGAGTTCTTCCTCGGGCGCGGTCAAAGGCTCCATCAACCGGCCAAGAAATCGCGGAACGTCAGCCTGTGTGATCGGTGTATCGCCTGTGCCTGGCTGGGGTGTGGGTGACGAGACCGGCGGTGTCGGATTCAGGATTGCGTCCGTACAGTCTACGTTCGGAGTTGAGGGCTGGCAGAGTGGGAGACGCTCGAGAGATTTGACGAATGTCGTCGGTGATGGCGAGCTATTTCCCGTCACGGTTGCAAGTGCGTCGGAAGAGACTGTGCCATCAGGCGCGGCTTGGGCCTTCAATTGTGTCACCTGATCGGAGGTGAGCGAGACAAATCCTCTTACCGGAGCTCGCTTCGTCGGATCGTTGATCGTATTCGTGACAGTGGCCGACGAAAGCGCAGTGCTCTTGGTGAAGACGCTATCGCCGGGTTTCACCAGCCGTTCCGGAGCGATCGCGGTCGTACTCACCTTGGATAGAGTGCTCAAGAGCGACGTCTTGAAATTGCGATTGAAGTTGGACACGCGGGTTCGATGTGCCGTAACCACATCTTGGGCAGCACTCACCGCACCATCGACAAACTGGTTTTGGCGAGCGGCCATATCCTTGAGCCGTGTGATCAGATTTTGCGATGGTTCAAGATCTTCGGTAACGCCCGATGGCTGAGAAATGGCCGCTTTTTGCAGCTGTGCAGTGGTCAAGCGAATCACATACTGCTCGGTCGTGCCAGCGTTCTGGCGCGGGACACTACTGGCGAAGAGTACGAGCGCGTCCGCCGAGACGCCGGGCTCCTCCGGAGCCAGGACTGTCAGATGCAGGTCAGGTCGCTTGGCAGTGCCTGAACTCGCCTGAAAGCTCGCGTCATCGTAGGTAAGGGAGAACTTTCCGTCATGGTCGGTCAGAACGGATCCAATTCGCTGCGCAGGCGGAGCAACGGTTCCAGGAGGTGCCGTCGGAACTGGAACCGAACCACTGTTAAGCTCTACCAGCAGATTGGGAACGCCAACGCCTGATTCTTTGAGAATCACTACTCCAGAAATTGTGCTCACTGCTATCTCCCCTGTGACAAAGTCCTCAAGCAGGCGGACTCGCGATCGAAGATATGGTGTGACTGTCGTTGAAAACGTTACATATTGCTCCTGTCTCTCATCGACGAACAAGAAGAACCGGCGAAGCAATACTGGCTATCCTGGGCAACCGAAGACCGACGAGAGTAGACTCAGTCGCGTCGTGGTCATCTGGTTGATATGAGGTGGACGTCTTCCCTAATGTACTTTCCCGATACACTCACCACGTTAGCGGTGGAGATCGCCGATCAATTCACAGCACACGCAGTGTGGACTTGGCGAAAGTAAGTGGCAGCTTAGGATTATCCGACCGCAATGTCAACCGAAAATTGCTGCGACTTTTTAAGTCGGCACGAGTCAATCCCCGGCAAGCAGCGAACCGATTACCAAGGCCATTGCAAAGGCTCGCTCCTGGTGCGAACTGATCATGCAGGGTAGAGTTTCGGGCTTGCCCGACATATCAATCTGTGGACCGCGAGTACTGTCTCAGTAGGTTCCTTTTTAGGGAATTGAGGTTTGTCGCCTAGGGCAATTCCATGTGATACCGCCTTGGATTGGCAGGATCATAATGAACCAAAACCTTGCTGCCACTCATATATTGCTTTGGCTTGCTCAAAAGCGCTTCGCTCTTAAATATGTATTGCCTTGTAGGCGATTCTCCATACAGGGCGATGACGCGGTAGCGGGTCTGAAATTGCGTTTGATATTCAGTTTGAAGCGACGATTCTAATCTTCTGCTAACCGGATTGTATCGCGCTTTTGGCACCTGACGCGGAACTTGGACGGCTACTTGCTCCGATGCAATCTCGCTGACGATTGCCTGAACATGTTTCCCGTGCGCTTTCAGCCAATTTATTCTTTTGCGTCTCTTGACGGCAGCTACAATGCCTATCACCAACACGACGAGAGCGAAGAATGCGAAGATTGAAAACGGGGCAATGTTCATAAAATCCCCTCTCGCTTCTGGAACAGCCTTGTCTGAACGAGCCGAGAGAATTGAGGCACCATTTCCGCTTTGGTTCCCCAAGGTGCAACATCTTAGCGCGTGTTAGACGCTTCCGAGCATAATTTATTTTTCTTTGGGGAGGCACGCAAGGCTGGAACAGGGTCCCGTGCTCGCTGCTTGGTGCCAACCTAGAATAAAGCCACGCGGGAATAGCGTGGCCAGTTTCGCGAGCCACTCTCCGTTAGTTGCTGTCGAAGGGGCAGCGGCTGTCGCTTGCTGCCGATTCTTGATGAACTGTTCCCGAAGCCCTGATCCCACCTTGACTGGCCTACGATGAGTGGCGTTCTGGCCGGTATGAGTGCTTCCTTAGATCGGTTCTTCGGATACATGGCAACAAGCTCTGGAAATCTGCCTTCGCACATTGAACGCGCCAAATGAGGCGCGTCGTGCTTAACAGCAAGATATTGCCCGTACATAGATCTTGCCCTTATCCATTGCTGGATCGATAGAGAATGTCTCCTGCCAAGGGTGGAATAGAGGATCATCTTTCTCGGACATTTGGGGACCGTCCCAGCTTCGATCAAACACAACGTGCTGGCTACTTGGAAGAGCCTCGCTCCCGGTAACGAACTGCATACGGAGATGCCACACATCTTTGTGGTGGGTGAAGTGGGTGCAAACTTGAGCTCCGAAAGAGCCGCGGTCTCCTTGAAGAGAGACGTAGAAGTTCTTCAATTCGCAGTCTCCGAGTTTCCAACTCTTCGACAGGTCCTGGGCAGTATATTTTGGAATTTCTCCGTGTTGAAACGATGCGCCAAATCCAAGAAGTTTAGTCTCGGAACTGCAATCACCAAAAACTTTAAGGGGGCGGAAAGTCATAACAGTCAAAACAAGGATGGAATGCTTTACGAATAATCGTCTAGAGTCTGGCATACTCGCCTCCTTACTAGTTTTGGATACTGGTATGTACGCGCCTGAAAGGCTACCACACCATTACGTTTTGCGAAAACAAACTGCTTTCGAGGAGAAATCAAAGGTGACAATAGGTGAATCCCGTGTCGTCGGAGTCGGGGCAAGCGTGCGACCCCTGAGCACCCACGCCCCAGGAATCAGCTGAGTCGTTGCTGATGTGGCCAACGAGTATCAACTCGCACTTCACCAAGATGTTACATCGCCTGCAGGACCGTCTGGACGAGCAGATACTCGCTCTCCCCATTTGACATTGCTTGGACATGGCGAAACCCATTATCACCGTTCACCGAACACGCGTCTCGATCACGAGTGGCCCCAATTGGATCTCCGGGAAAATATGCAGCTTCCTGATCTCCGATCAGACTACTCCTTTGGCGCTCTCCGTTCGGCGGCTTTAGCCGCGGGCATCCCGCTGTATGAGGCGTGAATGCTTTCTGCAATTTTGCGGCCGTTATGTTCCGTGTACATAACAATTACACGGTCGCCATTCTCGAGTCTCGATCGGGTTATCGCTGCCTCGAAACCGTCCGGAAGATCGAAGTCAACTCGGCCTTGGTCGTCTGATTCAAGAAGGAGGATCTGCGCCGAATGAGAAACAAGGACACCTCTCGCCTTATGCAAAGCGACAATCGCGAGGCCGCCAACCGCTTTCTCCGCGGGCCTGTTGGCCTGCAAAATCTCAGCTTGCGGAGTGGCAGTCGCGACTTGCCGCGAAGCAGTAGCCGCGCTTTCACGCTGAGAAGACTTCTCAGCGCTCGCTCTCGATGCGTCCGCAGGTGCTGTTGAAGCCTGCGTTTCACGGTCTGGGAGAGGTCGAACGACCGCTTCCTCCGCGGGCCTGTTGGCACTCGGCGGCAAAATCTCAGCTTGCGGAGTGGCAGTCGCGACTTGCCGCGAAGCAGTAGCCGCGCTTTCACGCTGAGACGACTTCTCAGTGCTCGCTATCGATGCGTCCGCAGGTGCAGTTGAGGCCTGCGTTTCACGCCCTGGCAGTGGTCGAACGGCTGCTACCGCCGCTGGCTCTTTGCTCGGAAGATCGCGATGACGAAGGATCTTCCAGATGAGGCCGATACCGAGCGCGGCCACAAGGGCAGCGAGTAACCAAATCTTTGATTTCACTGCGCACCTCCTAGGCTCTCTACCTCCAACTTCTGCACACGGGAATCGTCACGCGTAGGGTACCGCGCCAATAGAATCGTTCTAGCCTAAACCGCAGGGCCTGTTTTCTCCGCCCTTCTAAGCTTGATGTCGTCTGCCGCAAGTTCGTAGCTCAAGTGGATAAAACAGGCAACCAGCGGAAGCACAAAGTCTAAGTAGTATCCCAAGGTCACGAAAGCGATGTACGCGCCCATTAAGGGGAGTAAAAAGACACTCAGAACGATATACCGTCCGCGCGTAGTGTTCGCTTTGTGATAGCTCGAGTAGAGCAGTGCGCCGACGCCCAAATCGAATAGCAGCGCGGGTAGCGGAGAGATCTCTCTCATAGTTCGGTCGTCCAGAAGCGCCTCAATATAGTTTGCGTGTAGATACATCCCCGCCATGGCCCCTGCAGAAGTTTCGTGAACGTCCACACCTCGGCCCTGTCCGAGAGCCTCGTGCCATTTTCCACCGATAATTACGATCCTCGTGCGGCATGCTCTCATCGCCTCGGGTTTACCCGCCGCCAGTTCTCGAATAGGAATCGTCTGAAACTGCGCTTCGCCGAGGAAGCCGCCAAACACATATTCATGGTGACGGATTTCTTCTGCGATGGTCTTCTTCTCGCTGGTCAAGGGCCGGCGGTAGGTTGCTTGCTCATAAGCTGTGGTGGCGGCCAACGCCAACGAATCTTCGCACTGGCTGCTGACCCCGAGTTCCGTGCTCAACGGTATCTTTCGCTCATCGTCAGCAGGGTTGACGTTGCCTCGACGGGCACACGCAAGATACGCGCAATCGCTCCGACCGTGATTTTCTACAGACAACGGGAGCATCCAGTCAGGATAGATGCTGGGAATCACTGTCTGCTGGCTGTAACTCCGGTCAATCCAACAAGGCACGATGACAGGTACGCCCAGCTTGGCAGCGTCAAAGATGGCGTTTCTCAGATCTTCGTCCATTTCCTTCCGCTCTAGGCTGTCTTCACCTTCGCGGTGACCTTGCGGTACCGTAAGCGCCACATCGAGGACGATCACTGCGGCGTCGCCTAGCGCCGCGTTCCGCACGAGCCTAGCTAGATATTTCCTGTCTGTCGGCTCCTTAAGCTCTTGATGGAGCTCATCATCAATCACGACCATACGCACCCACTTAGGGCTCGCAGGCCGCGGTAACATCCAGAAAAGAAGCTGATGGGACTTAAGTTGCAAAGAATGTAGCCAGGGGAGCAAGCTCGTAAGCAATCCAAACTCGATAACCAGATTTGCAGCGAAGACAATCAATAACACCGTCAGGGCTCGTCCCCAAAACCCCTTCTGCCCTAAGACGCCAAGTCTCGGTCGTGGTGCCGGGTTCTGCTTCTGTTCCTCGTTGATGATGTTCATGGGGCCGAGATCCTGGCGCTCGATGCCCTTCCTTTTACACATCTCAGAACGCCGAGAGTGGTCAAGAGGCGAAAGGTTCAAAGGCTTTGACGTTGCACACTATTTACTCCCGGAACGATGGAAGTGTCAATGTCAATAGAATTCAGCATGGTTCGACCAGAGCGCTTCGCTGTGACAGCTACTAACTACTAATAGTGACATCAGCGAAGAAACCGTTTCATCCACCGCGCGGAATATGTTTGTGCATTGACATTAAGGCAAGGAGTCGCGGGACTTTCCGCTACGCCGATCTGTATCGTGCGCGAAATGAGTTATGTAGTCGACTTCCAATGGCGATGCGAGCTGTAGCGGTCCCAGGGCATGAATACCGGAGACAACCCCAACCACGCGCGTTCGTCGGCGTGATAAACGATGCGGCGAAGTAAGTGTCGGTGACCTGGAAGGGAACAAGCAGACGCAGACCTAAAAAATGTTGGTCATTACGTCGCGGAACGAGAGAGCACCGCAATTGAGAGTCTCTATGCTGAGCCGCCGCCCCGTGTTACATCAAGGTGGGAGATATCAGCCGCCGATCATCACTGTCGGTAACCCAAACACGATCACTCCTCCGTGGGCAGTGGGATCACCCATCCTTGCCGCGGGCAATCCGCCAATCATGACAGTGGCGGAGCCCTTCAAGATGACATCTGGCGGTCCCACACAAAACGCCATATCGGTAGCACGCGCGGCGGGAAGGCCACCAATCAAAACAGTCGGAGTTCCCGGGGGGAGGATGGGGCCTCCCACATGTGGTACTAGCACTGTGACCATGGGACAAGTATGCATATCGGATACGCGTGCTGCCGGTGGCATGGCTGTGTCGACCTCCTCACATTTCCTGAGAGTGTCTCTCAAAGTTACGACTTTGTCGACTAGAACATCAGTATTCGATGCATCGCAGCTGGTTCGGGCTTGTTCTATAGGAGAAGACTTCTCATCCAGAGGGGAGCCCGCGTGGAACGTACTTAGTAGACACCTCATCGTGTTAAATGAAGATCAGTAAATCGCAGAAGCGGATTACTTATTCCTCCACAGGCTCCATGCTTATTCGCGCACTGACGTTATAGGTCGAAACATTAACTGGAGCAAAGCCATTTTTTCCTTGACCTAGAAAGCCATCTGTGGGAAAGTTCTCCTGCGTTTTCTTCAATTGGTCGTCTGCGTTCTGGCAGAGCCTCAAGGATTGAGTTCTTCTCCGTTCATCGATCTTAAGAGTCAGATTTCCGGGCGCACGATGTGCGCCCCCGGTTCTTTGTCTCGAAAGAGAGGGATCATCGATGCCCCCCGTCCCCCGAGCTGCCGCCGTTCCTGCGCCTCCAGATGATGCCGCTAACCTCGACGTTAAGCAGAAACAACTGGATGCGATAAACAAGCAAATTGCCGACACGACCACTCAGGCAAAGAATCTGGCCGTCGAAATCAAGGCTATGCAGGCTCGCATTGCGGAGATAAAGAAGGCTACTGATTCCTTTAGCGCCGCGGCAACGGCACAGCAGAATGAGTTAGATTCTGACAGGAAAGTGATCGAGCAGAAGTCGGCGATGGCATCCGCAGCCATCACCAAAGAACAGGCAACGGCCGTCGCGCAAGTCGTGGCCGCTGTTGACAAGGATATTTCCACCAAGAGCGACCAAGTGACTAAAAGGCAACAAGCAGCGGACAATGCCGCAAAGGAATTGAGCACAGCCGCTGCCGAGGCCAAGACCAAGCGGGAAGCCTATGCCGCATTGCAGCAAGCGCCCAAGGACGCGGACACGAAGTTGAAAGCGATCAAAGACCTGATCACGAAGGCCTCTGTATCAGAAGGACAAGGAGACATCGTTACGATGTATTACCTAGTCGTGAACGAAGCTGCCACGGCGTTGAAGGATATCGCGATCATGTCTCCGGGTGAGTATGCTGCAAAACTAAAAGCCGCACAGACGGATGACCAACTGGCACAATCAGACCTGCCAGCCAAGCAAGCCGCGAGCGATGCGGCTTCAAAGGACTTGGTTTCAGCTCAAGCCGATTTGAATGCCGCTGAATCTGGACGTCAAAACAACATACTTGCAGAGTTGAAGAAGGTCACTGCGCCAGCCGCTCCGCCTGTTGCGCCTGTACCTGCGCCTGCTGGCGTAGGGCCTCAGGCTCCAGCGGCGGAACAGCAGCCTGGTCAGGCCGCACCCAATCCTTAGTTACTGTGTGCACGTCGCTGGTCTTGGAAATGCAATCCTTGATTTGCGAAGTTGGAGGCGGAAAGGAGGGGAGTTGAGTGACTATACGGTTGTCGCGGCGGTCAGCGAAGCTCTTCGCCTGATTCTCTGGAAGGCCTACAGTACCGATCCGACCACGTTGCAGATAGTTGGAGCCGAGAGCGCCATCGCGCTTCGCAATCCGACCGAAACTGCGCGCGACTCCGCGAATCGATTGTCGCTCTGGCTATACCAGATCACCGAAAACGAGTTTCTAAAGAATCAGCCCGCGTTGCGGACCGCGGATCCGCAGGTGGACAAGTTTCCACCCCTCGCGCTGAACTTCAATTACCTGATTACTCCTTTCGCTACTTCTGGAGACGGAGATCACTTGCTTCTGGGAAAGACCATGCAGGTTCTTTACGACAACTCGACCATCATCCTTCGCGACTTGGCAAATAATGTAGCCGAAGAGTTGCGAGTGATAATGTGCAACCTCAATCTAGAGCAAATTACACGCATCTGGGAGGCTCTACAGCAGCCTTACCGGCTGTCAATCTGTTACCAGATCCGCGTGACGGAGATAGACTCACGGCGCAGCAGTACTAATGCGCGCGTCATTGAGCGAAGTACCTTTTCCAATCTGGGATTACAGCCAACGGGGAGTGCCGCTTGACCGCAGCCGGAGTACAAGTAACTCGCGCGTTTTTCACCCTGGACCTGCATGACCAGTTCGCGCTCAATCGCGGGCTCTCAGGTGTGCGTCCCAGAGTGCTTGGCGGGATTCGGATTTTGCTCACAGCGCAGACCGACCAAGCGTCCGGTGAATCTGTTTCGTTTCCGCAGCCGCTGGAAATGAAGGTTGTGCGCAATCCCACTGGACACTTTGTGTTCTTTGGCAATGTCGTACAGCCGAACGGCCAGGTCCGCGGGATCGATCCGCAGAGTTCCCCGTGGACCATCCGCATCGTGAGCGATTATTACCAGACGGTTGAACAGACAGCCGCAGCAGCTCCGGATAGCTTCAATGCGCCCACGGCTCCGGTCGGCGCGCCACTCCAACAATTCCTTATTCAGGCGGCGCTAGCGCCGGGGCCGGCCTATCCCTTTCCCAACGAGCCGCCCGGTCGGACTGATGGACGCCTGCGCGGCGCATTGCGCAATCCAGACGGGAGCGCGGTGGCGGGAGCTACAGTCGAGGCGCTCGATCCGATGAACAACTCCCTCGCTCCTGTGGTGCGCACTGCCGATGACGGGCAATGGGTCCTAGTGTTCGCTGTTCTTCCGTCCAGGGCTGTTGCCACTGTCCGGTTCACCTATCCCGATGGAACCGTCAAGTCGGTATCCAATGTAGTAGTCGCTTCGGAACGCGAGAACAATCTGCCCCAGACTGCTTTGCGCGGCAGGGTTCGTCTTCGCAAATCCGGTGTGTCGGGGGCAACCATCCAGGTAAATCAAATCAAAGGAGAGCAGGCGCTATGCGATTCCAACGGAAGCTGGTTCTACTACTTCTCTCCTGATGATCTGGGAGGCCCGGTCAACGTGACAGCTAACCTGCCCGATCGGAGCGCCAGCAAGAGTTCCGCAAGCATCGTGATCCCACGCGCTACCGTCGTGGTTCCGACGTTCGATTTTTAGCCAAAACAAGGTGAGGAGGTCCTAGCATGCCCGAATATCTCGCGCCGGGAGTCTATATCGAGGAAGTGGCCACCGGGCCGGTGCCGATCGAGGGAGTCAGCACGAGCACGTCCGGAATGGTAGGACAAACGGAACGAGGCCCGACTGCTGTCACCCTCGTGACCAGCTTCACACAATATCAGCGATGGTTTGGGGGGCTGATTGATGTTGGTGTTTCCTTCCTACCGTTCGCTGCACAAGGCTTCTTTGCCAACGGTGGCCAGAGGTTGTTCATAGCGCGCGTTGTCGGTGTTGGCGCTTTGCCGGCGGCTGCCCCCATTGGAGGTGGAAATCTTACGCTGACTGCTATTGGTCCAGGAAACTGGGGCAATCATCTGTTCTTCCGAATTCAAGCAAGCTCACTACAAAAGAAAGATGTAACTGGGGCTTCGTCTCCGGTCGGCTTCCGAATCACGATAATTTATTACGCCACGCTTCCCCCGCTGCCATTAGTGGATCCATTTGACACAAGTGCGCTGACCGATCCCGCCCGTCGGCCCAACCGTCGTGACCCGGACGCGGTGGAGGATTATGACAATCTGCGCATCGACTCAAATGACCCGGAATACGTTCTGACGGCGATCAACGGCTCGTCCCAGCTGATTCAAGTAGCACTGACCAATAGCGCCAATCCCGTGACAATCCCCGCCGCAGCTCCGTTTACACAGATGACTGGCGGAGCCGAACCTGCTGCCGCAACTGAGACCGAATACATCGGCACGGTTTCGCTGACAAAGTCCCCTGATCAACGCCTAGGCCTCGCTGCACTCGACACGATTGACGAAATTTCGCTCCTGAGTGTTCCGGACGAGGTGAGATTTCCCAATGTTACCCCGGAAATCATTACGCAGTGCGAGAGGCGAAAAGATCGATTTGCCGTTATGCAGGTTGCCGAAGGAAAGGGATTGGTGCAAAACATCCGTCCGCCAGAAGACACTAGTTACGCAGCCTTCTATGCGCCCTGGATCCGCGTGTTCAATCCGACCAATGGGGATTATCCCTTGGTTCCGCCCGGTGGTCACATCATGGGAATCTACGCCAACACGGACGTGGAACGCGGCGTCCACAAGGCTCCCGCCAATTACGAGATAGCCGGGATGGTAATTCGAGATATCGACAGCACACGCAAACCCCTCGAATTCGCATTTACAAAAGGAGAACAGGACATCCTGAACCCGAGGGGCGTGAACGCAATTATGGATTTTCGCAGTCACGGCCGGGGCATCAGGGTCTGGGGCGCACGCACCATGTCCACCGACGGCCAATGGCGCTATATCAATGTCCGCCGACTGTTCATCTTTGTGGAGCAGTCCATTGACCGCGGCACGCAGTGGGTTGTCTTTGAGCCCAACGACGATACCACCTGGGCGCGCGTGAAGCGCAGCCTCAGCAATTTCCTGACGTCGGTGTGGAGAAGCGGCGCACTGATGGGCACCACCGCCGAAGAAGCATTTTTCGTCAAATGCGATCGCACCACGATGACCCAGGACGATATCGATAACGGACGGCTCATTTGCCTGGTCGGAATTGCTCCGGTGAAGCCAGCCGAATTCGTAATATTCCGCTTCAGCCAGAAGACTATTGAAGCGCAGCAGTAAAGAAGGAGGAGCACTCGCATGCCAGCTACCGGGAGCAGGAACGATCCTTTTGCAGCATTCAACTTTCTGGTGGAGATCGATGGAGTCACGGTTGCAGGCTTCTCCGAGTGCACCGGACTATCTACCGAAAGCGACGTCATCGAGTACCGCGAGGGCAAGGAACCAATTACGGTGCGTAAGCTCCCCGGGCTCGACAAGTACACGAACATCGTGCTCAAGCGGGGATACACAAGCAGCAAGGAGTTATGGAACTGGCGCAAGCAGACTATCGACGGCAAGACGCAGCGGCACTCCGGTTCAATCGTGATGCAGGACGAAAGCAAGAAGGAAGCTCTGCGCTGGAACTTCCGTGAAGGCTGGCCGAAGAAGTGGGATGGACCAGCTTTTAACGCCAAAACCAATGAGGTGGCAATTGAAGTCCTGGAGATCGCTCACGAAGGTCTGCAGTTGGCATAAATCAATCGCGTGAAAACTGCAGGAGCAAGGGATGCCCAAATACCACACTCCCGGCGTGTACTTCGAGTGGCAGGATCGCCGCTTCGATTCGGCCTCACTTGCCCGGGCGGATGTGACGGGATTGGTGGGCATAGCTGAACGCGGGCCGGTTGGCACCCCTGTTCGCGTAGAAAGCTGGAATCAGTTCACAAGTATATTCGGTAGCCACACGCCAGCTGCCCATCTACCTTGGGCGGTAGAGGGGTTCTTTGCCAACGGCGGCCGCAGGTGCTGGATCGTGCGCGTCGCGTCCGCGTCGGCAAAAACAGCTTCCTGGATTTTGCCGAATGGACGGGGTAAAGCTGCGCTTTCCCTCGTAGCCACCGGTCCCGGCTCATGGGCACGAGACCTGCAAATCTCGACCATCTCCCTCGGCAGCGGATTGTTCACCCTGATATTTCGCCTACCCGATGGGTCGCGCGAGACGTGGCGCAATCTCGACATGCAGCGGCCATACATCGACCTTTCAATCTCATCTGGCCAGGCGATCCGCATGAGTCTCACATCGCCGGATTTCTGGCAGTCTCCTCCTCCACTCACGGTTGAATCCCATGGCGCTAGCGCGTTTAGTTTAACGGTCGGGGGAAAGTCGGCTTTAATCGCTCTCAACAGAGACTCCGAAATGATCTCTGTTAAGGCCACAGAAGGGGCCCATTTCCTCAGCGCGCAACTCATCCCCCAAAAGGCGTCCGATGCCGACCCGGGAAGGAGCGCCGCTGAAAGCAAGTCCGGTGTGCTTCACTTCGTAACTCCCGAGCGCTTCGCCGGCACGGTCCTTAACTTTGGTCCAGGTGCGTCCACCCTCGCGCGAGTTCTCGATATCAATGACGTGCCTGACTCTCGTAGGGGAAAAGTATGCATTCCCGGAGAAGACGGGATCAAGGATTTGACGGAACAGGATTTCGAAAAGGGTCTGGCAAAGCTCGAGGACATAGACGAGATCGCAATCGTTGCCATGCCAGATATCTATGACAAACCAGCATCCGTATTTAAACAAAGAAAACGTCCCGTATTGTGTACCAATCCGACGCCGGGTCCCACGCCTCAGGTTCCCTCATCAGTTATTGAGATGCCACCACCCCTAGCGCGCGATGCGGTCGTCCGTTTGCAACAAGCGATGATTGCACAAAGCATTCTCCATCGCGACCGAGTCACGTTGCTTGATGCGCCCTCGCCACTCGACAGTCGCGCTGCGCTCAAGGATTGGCGCAATGGCTTCCGGACCCCGTTTGCCGCCTGCTATTACCCATGGATTCGCGTGCCCGATCCCCTTGGAAATCCGGGCGCGCTGCGATCCATCCCGGCTTGCGGACACATGGCGGGAATCTTTGGAAGAGTCGAACAACTCGTTGGCGTGCACAAGCCTCCCGCCAACGAGATCATTCAGGGCGTGGAGGATGTGACGATTGAAGTCGATGACATTATGCATGGGTTGCTGAACGACGAGGATGTGAACGTCATTCGCCCATCCCACGGCCGCCAGGTGCGAGTCCTGGGGGCTCGCACTACATCCGAAACCAATGACTGGCGCTACATCAACGTGCGCCGCCTGTTCATCGCCATGGAGCGTTCGGTGCGCTCCCAGTTGCAGTGGACCGTATTCGAGCCTGCCAATCCGGCCCTGTGGTCGCGCATCCATCGCGTGGTTAGCAGTTTTCTGGAAGGCCTGTGGCTGCGCGGCTTTCTCGATGGCGACAGCCGTGAGGCTGCCTATAGCGTGATCTGCGATGCCACCACGAATCCGCCTTCCGTGACAGACGGCGGAAAAATAGTCTGCGAGATCGGCGCCCTGCCTCCATGGCCAGCGGAATTCGTTGTCGTGCGCATTGGCATTACTGAGGGAGGCGTGGAGATGCTCGCTCCAGCGGAGGCGCAAATTGCCTGAGACCGCACAACGTAACGATCCGTTTCTTTCCTTCAGGTTTGAGATCGACCTGGACGACTTTGCAGTGTCCGCCTTCTCCGAATGCTCGGGACTGCAGCTGGAAACCGAAGTTATGGACTATCCCGAAGGCGGATTGAATACCTACGTTCGCAAGTTTCCGGGACGCACAAAGCAGATAAATATCCAGCTCAAACGCGGTATTGCTGACCGTAAAATCTGGGACTGGTACTTCGACGTTACTCAAGGGAAAGTGGTGTATCGCAACGGCTCAGTGCGGGTGTTCGATACTGCGGGAACCCCGGTCATGGAGTGGCGCTTCCTCAACGCATTCCCGTGCAAGTGGATAGGGCCAAGCCTAAATGCGCTGCAAAGCAGCGTCGCTATCGAGGTGCTCGAACTGTGCCACCAAGGACTGCAACGAACCCAATAAGGAGAATGATGCCATTCCACATCGAGGAAGTGAAAAGCGACGTGACCGTGATTGATGGCGATTTGCCTTTAACGGAGGCTCAACTCGAAAAGCTTGTCCGTGTCATCGCGCAGCGACTGGAAGGAAAGCAGAAGGCCGCGGCCCTGTCTCACCAGGAGTCCGCCATAAGCCGGCACGTGGCCCCGCCGCTGCGAATCGGAGATTGACCCGAGGAGATCCTGATGTCCTTTACCAAAGCCAGAATCCAGATTCTCGACAAGGAGGCGATCGACCCGACACGGGGTCTGGATCAATTCATCGACGTGGAATTTAATCCCACCGAGTACAGCCTCGCCAAGAGCGCCCAGATCGCCGAAATCGGGATTCCCGGGCTCGATTCGCCGGTGCTGCAGTTCATCCGCGGACAAAACGAAAAACTCACGCTCGATCTCTTCTTTGATACCACTGCTTCGGGACTCGGCGAAAGCGGTGTCACGGACGTCCGTACACTCACGCGGGCCATCTACCAGTTAGTAAAAATTCAACCCAAGACGCACGCCCCTCCGCGCATCCTTTTCGTATGGGGTAGTCTTTCCTTTAAGGCGATCGTGGAGAGCGTGACGCAGAAATTCACGCTTTTCAATCCCACCGGGATTCCCCTGCGCGCTACGCTCTCCGTTGCATTTCGGGAATACAAGACTTTGCAGGACCAACTGGCCGAACTAAACCTGCAGTCTCCCGACCATACCAAGCGGCGCGTCGTGCGCCAGCACGATACCCTCAACCTCATCGCCGCTGAAGAGTACAACGATCCGCATCAATGGCGCCTCATCGCGCTGAATAACACTAGCGTGTTGACAAGCTTCCGCCGCCTTGTGCCCGGCACGGTGCTGATCATTCCACCGATTGAACTGGCTGGGAGATCGCCGAGGACCTCATGAGCACTGCTACTGCCCCGGTTTCGTTCCTTGGCGAGGATCTCTATGTCCCAACATACAAGGTGATGCTCGTCGGTCAGCCGCTTGCGTCAAATGTCGTCCACGACATCACCAGCGTCACTTACAAGGACAGCATCGACCAGATCGACAGTTTCGAGATAACTATATCCAACTGGGATGATGGCGGAGCCACTTACCGGGATGTGAAGCAACGCAAGTATAAGTACAGCGATCAGGATCTTTTCGATCCCGGCAAACGCATCGAGTTATGGATGGGCTACTACGGAAATAACGACCGCAACATGCGCAAGTTGCTCACCGGCGAGATCACTTCCATCCGCCCCGCGTTCCCGGCCTCCGGTCAGCCGACGATGGTGGTCGGCGGCCTCAACATCTTGCACACGTTGCGACGCGAGCCGCAGTCGGCAGCCTACGTGCAAAAGACCGATAGCGAGATTGCTTCGGCCATCGCCAAACGACTCAACGTTGACTTCACGCCCGCTCCATCCGCCTCTGCGGAGGAGCGCTATGCCTACCTCGTGCAGGACAATCAGCTCGACATCGTGTTCCTGATGGATCGCGCGCGGCGCATTGGATACGATCTGTTCGTCGAAGAACCGACCGTCACGGGCCAGAAACCCCGCCTGCACTTCCAGCCTTCCCTCACCTCTCGCACCCCAGCCTATCAATTGAACTATGGCAGTACGCTGATCGATTTCCAACCCAACCTCACGACCGCCAAGCAGGTGGGGGAAGTGACCGTTCGCGGATGGGATGCGGTGCACAAGCAGAAGATCGAAGAAACCGTCACCCGCAAGGACCTCAATCTCAAGGTTGAGCAAAAGATCGAATCGTCTTTCAACCAGCGCAAGGAGGTGCTGGCGACCGTTCCTATTCGTACGAAGGAAGAGGCAAAACAACTTGCCAAACAGACACTCACGAATATCGCGAAGGACATGATCAAGGGAACCGGATCGACTCTCGGCCTGCCCGACTTGCGTTCCGGCAACCGGGTCGAATTAGGCGGTCTGGGCACGCGCTTCAGCAAAACATACTTCGTCACGGCAACAACGCACTCCATTAGCGACAGCGGCTACACGACGCAATTCGAGTGCCGCATGGAAGAACAGGGTGGAGGGTAAATGGCACCAGGCAAAGTCGATCGCGACAACGGGATCGTTATCGGTGTCGTTGAGGATCTCGAAGACCCCGAGAAGCTGGGACGCGTGCGGGTGAAGATCCCCCATCTTGGCGACACCATGAGTGACTGGGCTTATCTCGTCACTCCCATGGCAGGCAAAGATCGCGGACTCTTCTTTCGTCCCGAAAAAGGAGACCAGGTGCTCGTGGCCCACGCCCAGGGCGATCCGCGGTTCCCCTACATCCTAGGTTCGATGTGGAGCAAATCCGACCCACCGCCGCCGGACGATGGAAAGCCAGCGGACAACAACTGGAGGTTCATCAAGTCTCGCAGCGGCCACATCGTCCGACTCGATGACACCAGTAACAAAGAAAAGATCGAGATCCTCGATGAGTCGGGCTCATTGAAAATCACGCTCGACAGCGCGAACAAGAAGATTCAGATCACGAATGATAGTGGCGATGTTGAAGTTACTTCAAGTTCCGGCAATGTCAACGTGTCCGCCTCCGGCGGGCAAATCAAAGTCTCGGGCCTGACCGTTGAAGTCTCGGCTCAAAGCAGTCTGACGTTGAAGTCGTCGGGCACCCTCACCATCCAGGGCACGATGGTGCAGATTAATTAGGAGAACAGCATGGCGACAGTGCCTCAGCGGGATTTCATTGGTCAAGGGTGGCCTTTTCCAGTCCGTCAGCAGCCGGACAATACCGTCGCGCTCATCGGCGGAGAGGAAAAGATCCGTCAGAGCATCATGATCATTCTTGGTACGGCGCGGGGAGAACGCCAAATGCGACGCGACTTTGGCTGCGGGATCCACGATTTGTTATTTCAGCCCAATACTTCCGCGGTACGCGCACTTGTCGTCGACAGCGTTCGCTCCGCTCTTACGCTCTGGGAGCCGCGAATCGACGTGGTGGGAGTAAGTGCCGAAACGCCTCCCGAAGGCCAAAACTATCTGCTCATCCGGATCGATTACCGCATTCGCAGTAACAACGCCTTTCAGAACATGGTTTACCCGTTCTTTCTCACGGAAGGAGTAGGGAAATAATCCATGCCGCTTCAAGCGCCAAATCTCGATAACCGGCTCTTTGAGGATCTGCTTGCTGAGGCTAAGCTGCGCATCCCCCGGTATAACCCAGGGTGGACTGATTTCAATGAGAGCGATCCGGGGACCACTTTGGTCGAGTTGTTCGCATGGTTCACGGAACTGATGCTGGTGCAATTCAACCAGATTCCCGACCTGAATTACGTCAAATTCCTCCAACTCGTGGGTCTCGAGTTGCGGCCCGCCCAGCCTGCTACCGCGCATCTCACGTTCAATGCGACTCCCGGCGCCGTCGTTGACCCGGTACCGCAGTACGCGCAGGTGGTCGCGCAGCCGGCAAACGGCGGCGACCCGCTGATCTTCGAGACCGAGGCGGGAGTCGATGTCATTCGTGTCCCGCTTACAGATATTCAGGTCTTCAACGGCTTAGCCTTCAACGTCGTGACAGCCGCCAACGTTCCAGGTTCACCGAATTTCTCCCCGTTCGGCATCACTGGACAACCCGGCAGCTCTTTATATCTAGGTTTCACTCCGCCTGACCCGCCCGCGACGGGCAGGCTCTTTCCGCAGGAGCTTCGGTTGCGAGTCTTTCTTCCCGATCAGTCCCAACCAACTCAGGCACAGGACGCCGGTGGCATGAAAGCGCATCTCTCCCCGCCCGTGACAGTGACCTGGGAGTATCGCCCAGCCGCCGATCCTTCGCGCTGGGCACCTCTCAACCTCTATAACGACGAATCATTGGCTTTTACCCGCGAAGGGTACATCCAGTTGGAGGGACCCTCCGATATCGTCATGTCCAAGGAGGGACAGGTCGCCGACGACGAACGTTACTGGCTGCGTGCCAGGCTGGCAGAGGGAAACTATCCGTCCGGGCATGTTCCGTTAGTTGACTTTCTCCGCTTCAATACCGCTCCTGCTCTGAATCTTGCCACAGTTGCCGACGAAGAACTCGGGCCCAGCAACGGCTTTCCCAATCAGACCTTTCAGCTCTTCAAGCGACCTGTGTTCCCGGATTCTCTGGTCTTGAACGTCGAGAGCACCACAACTGAAACGCAGACATGGCAGCGTAAAGACGACTTCTTCGCGTCCACGAACACCGATCAGCACTATACGCTTAACCCCAACACCGGGGTGATCACCTTCGGCGATGGAACCCACGGACTGATTCCTCCTGCCGGCGCGCTGATCGTAGCTTCCAGCTATCGTTACGGCGGCGGGACTGCGGGCAACGTGGGCGCAGCTAGCATCAACGGACTTCCCGGCAACGTCCAG
>Ga0157378_10001912_pt1 | contig 18693 bp, 17 predicted proteins | sample M65metaG_FD_115309 | JGI IMG/M metagenome (GOLD analysis project Ga0157378, IMG submission 115309) | Miscanthus rhizosphere microbial communities from Kellogg Biological Station, Michigan, USA - M6-5 metaG | ecosystem: Host-associated > Plants > Roots > Rhizosphere > Soil | place: USA: Michigan...
GCCCGGCGATATCTTTGCGATTCAAGACGAAATTTCCAATGAGATATCCGGGAAATTGCGATTGAAACTCACCCGGGCCGAAAAAAAGCGGCTGGCGAAACGCCAGACGGAAGATGCGGAGGCTTACCGGCTGTACCTGAAAGGCCGCCATCACTGGAACCAGTGGACGGAGGAGGGATTTTACAAGGCGATCGAATACTTTCAGCAAGCCGTGGAGAAGGATCCCGGCTACGCGCTCGCACATGCTGGAGTAGCGGATGCGTATGTGCTGCTGGGCTGGAACAGTTATCTGCCAACGAAGGACGCGTTTCCGAAAGGCAAGTTGGCGTCGATGGCGGCAATGCGGCTGGACGCTGAACTCGGTGAGGCGCACACGTCACTGGCAGCGGTGTTGTGGCTGCACACCTGGCAGTGGCAAGAGGCGCAGGTGGAATTCGAACGCAGCCTGGCGTTGAATCCCGCGTATCCGACCGCCAATCATTGGTACGCCGAGTACTTGATGACCATGGGGCGCCACGCGGAAGCGCTCGCGAGGATGAAAGCCAGCCAAGAACTGGATCCGTTGTCGCTGATTATCAGCGTGGCGATCGGATGGGCGTTTTACATGGGCCGGCGGTATGAGGAGGCGATCGAGCAGTTGCGGCGAACTGTCGAGTTGGATCCCAACTATCCGGTCACGTACTGGATTCTGGGTTTGTTGCTGAGGAAGATGGGCCGCTACGAAGAGGCTATTGTTGAGGGTGAGAAGGGCGTGAAGCTGTCTGGCGGGAGCCCGTTGATACGCGCGGCGTTGGCGCAAAGTTTCGCGGCGGCGGGCCGGAGTCAGGAGGCAGTGCAGATTCTGGGTGACCTGACAGAACTAGCAAAGCAAAAGTATGTTGCGCCTTACTTCTTCGCCGGGATTCATATTGGTCTTGGAGAAAATGACCGCGCGATGGAATACCTGGCGAGAGCGTACGCAGAGAGGTCGCACTGGCTGATTTATCTGCACATCGATCCGAGTATGGACGGGTTGCGGCCGGACGCGCGTTTTCAGGAGCTGTTGCGGCGGATTGGGCTTCCGTTATCTGGGGCGAGTGGTAGGGAAACGTGGGGCAAGGCGGAGTATGCGAGATGGCAATAGAGGCTGGCCGCATTTCTTAGTTGCCTAGACGCGTGATGCGCAACGTCGCGCACGGCGCGCCTTTCCAAAGGTATGCCTGCTTCACAAATACACGGGCGGGGTTGGCGCGGAAGTGTGATAGCGTCTACCGCCAAATGCTGTTCAGCGTGCAATCACAAAAAATCGGCGGCGTTGCGGTGATTCGTTGCGAGGGCCGGCTGGTGGTGAGTGAAGGCGTTCGCTTGCTGCAGGAAGAAGTGGAGAAACACACGCTGGAAACCAAGAAATATCTGCTGGATCTGGGTGCGGTGAGCTACGTGGACAGCGGAGGCTTGGGGGCGATAGTCCGGCTACTGGGCACGCTACGAGCGCACCGGGGGGACCTGAAGCTGTGCCGGGTTTCTCCCTTCGTGCAAAACGTTTTGCGCGCCACGAACCTGCACGGGGTGTTCTGCAGTTACAGCACGGAAGCGGAGGCGCTGGCCGAATTCGCGCGGCCGGCGCGGGTGGAAGAGCACGCGTGGTCGTCGAACACCAAGGTCTTGTGCATCGATCCGTCGAGCGATGTGCTCGCGTATATGACGGAAGTGCTGAAGGGCGCCGGCTTTGAAGTGAAAACGGCGCGCTATCTGAGCGATGCCACCACGCTGGCAGGGGTGATGAAACCACGGATGATCGTGTGCGGGCCCGCGGTGCAGGCGAGCGGCCCGGCGTTCGAAAAGTTTCGCCGCGTGGATCCGAAGGTACAATTGCTGCTGCTGAGTGAAGATTTTAACAGCTTCGATGCGTGCGATGCGGGCCGCGACCTGGTCCATCGCGTCAATGAGCTGCTGCGGACCAACCCTGACCTGCCTGCGAGCCCCGGCGCACCGTGAGGCGTGGAGGTGCGCGGAAAATGCAGGTGTGACTCGACGGTTAGGGCTTCCCACAGGCTGAGTCAGGCGTTGGCTTCTCGGATGTGATCCCAGCTCACCGGCCTGTTTATCAGGCACATATCGTATGGCGCTTTTTCGGGTGGTGGGATGCAATCTCGTCATGTCCCTCGACAATGCCGCGCTGGCAGGTGTGATCGTAATCGCGATTGGTTTGATGCTGGCGATTCAACGCTATCTCAGTAACTATCGAAAGAAAGAGCGGCAGGTGAGTCGAAAGTTGGAAGACAACGAGCCTGTTTAATTGGCCATGCATGGCGTTCAACGAGCTTGTTTCTTGGCCGCGGTTGCAGCGAAGGTGTACTTGCAGCCCGATCAGGTTTATTTTCTGTGGACCTCGAGGCTGATAGTTGGCGCACCATCAAGTCCACAGGGGAACTGTTTGACGAAGCGGATGGTGCCGGACTCATCTTTGAATTCGAGACCGTAGGAACCTGCGCCGATGTAGTCGCCCCAGCCTTTCGGGACGACGACGGCGCAACGCGCGCTTTGGTCCTGCGGCGTCCGAGGACTAGCGAGCAAACGCCCGACGCAGATCGTCGCGGTTGCAGCGGCAAGAATCAGTGCCAAACGGATGATCGATTTGTTGGCCATGCAATTTACCTCATGTGATTTGTGCGGTCTGCAGCCTTCACAAACCTGAAAAGATGGAGTGCCAGTTCTGTACACGATTCTGCGCGTTAGTTTCGGGCAGTCGAGACGCAGCGCCGATGCTCATCCCGCAGAAATAGCACTTGCAGCCATTGCCTGGGCCGAATTCGGGGAGATGGAGAGCTGCAGGTTTTGGGATGCGTAAGCTGAGACCTGATCCGCTTCGCAGCGCATGCCGCACAGTCCGATATAGCCGTCCGGACGGATGAGATAAAACGAGGTGAGAGGAACGCGCGCGCGCGTCAATTCGACGCCGTTGGCGGGATCACCGGGAACCGCGTGGACTTGCAGCAAATCGCCGAAGCCCAGGGCGTCCGCAGGTGGTGGCGGCTGGCCAATCACGATGAGATGGAAGCGCGTGTCGCTAAATTTCTGAAAAAGATCCTCGGCAGGGCCGGTAGCGCCGAACTTGAGCCGGAGCCACGGAAAGCGATCGCCTGCTTGCGGGGCAGTGTCCGGCAGGCGGTCCAAAGATCTTGACAACGAACTTTTCGGGTAGCGGATGCCGGTCTGGGAGACGGTGCGGAAGGCCAGCCTCTGGACGGACTTGCGGTTGACGGCGAAGGCGGCAATTCTGGCGAGGATTTTGGTGCGCAGCAATCCGGCAATCCAGAGGTCGGAGACGACCAGGCGGAAGGCGCGGTCGGTGCCGTTGAGCAGGGCGGTGGCGACGGGGATGCGCTCTTGTTCGTAGGAATCAAGCAGCGCGGGTTTCGCCTGTTCCTTGACGACGAGTGCCAGCTTCCATGCCAGATTGTAAGCGTCCTGCAGGCCGGTGTTCATGCCCTGGGCGCCGACGGGGCTATGGACGTGAGCGGCGTCACCGAGGAGGAAACAGCGATGCTCGCGGAAGCGCACGGCCCGGCGATGGTGAATTCTGTAGGTGGAGAACCAGGAGCACGACTTGATGGACATGGTGTTGCCGGCCTCGCAACGCAAGGACGGAATGACCTCATCGAATGTCAGGCCGGGCTTATTGCGCAAAGCCGGAGGCAAAATGCCGGCGATGCGCCAATGGTCCTTGCCGCGCATGGGGAACAGGAGGTGGAAGCCGTCGCGGAACAGGTAGACGTTGACTTCGTCGGGAACCATGGTGCCGGTCATTTCGGTGTCGGCAACGAAGAAGACGTGCTCGTAGGGAGCGCCGGCAAAGATGATGCCGTTGGAGTCGCGCACAATGCTGCGTGCTCCGTCGCATCCGGCGACCCAGGCGGCGACGATGTTACGCTGGGAGCCGTCAGGCAGCTTGAGGACGGCGGTGACCGAGCCGCGTTGCTGAGTGAGGCTGACGAGTTCGGTGCTCCACTGGACGGACGATCCCAATTGACGAAGGTGGTCGCCCATCAGGCGTTCGTTGTCGTCCTGGCCGAGGACGAGAAGATAAGGATAAGGAGTGACCTGGTCGCCGGCGTCACTGAGGGCGACGCGCGCGCGGCGTTGTCCATCGGCCCAGATGTTACCGCCGGTGCCGCGCTTGCCGAGTTGAAGGGCGCGGTCAACGATGCCGAGGTGCGAGTAGATCTCCAGAGTCCGTGCTTGCACTCCGATCGCTTTGGTTTCCACCGATGGACCGGAGTGGCGGTCGATGATGAGCGTGCGGATACCACGGCGAATGAGTTGATTGGCGAGCATCAGGCCAGTAGGCCCTGCCCCTACGACGAGAACATCCGTGTCCATGTGGGCCTCCCTATCAGCGTGCTTGCACACCGCTCTGGCGGAGCATTGCGGCCCCACAGCTAGATTTTTTGAATCCGGCCTACGCGAGAACCTGGGGCCCGTGCTGCTTCGGTGACGGAGGGAACCGATTACGCCCAAAATAGCAGTAGTCGAGCTTTTATCAAATCCTTTTCATTCGGATGCGGTCTGAGAAGCTGTGGCCTGATTGTGTGGCTCACCAATGGCCTGGGCCGAGGACGAAGAACGAGATGGCTCCGAGGACAGCGCCGAGGAGAAGGCCGACGATTACGTCGCTTAGGTAGTGCATGCCGAGGAAGATTCTGGAGGCGCCAATGCTGAAGGCCACGAACAGTACGGGGAGCGCAACGTGAGGATAGGCGAGGCTTACCGGAACGGCGACGGCGAAGGCGATGGTGGTGTGTAGCGAGGGGAACGCGAACTTGTCGGGAGGCAGGAGGGTGGCCCAGCAATGCGCGGCAATTTCAGACGGGCGGCGGCGATTGATTGCACGCTTCATGATGCGGCAGATCGCGCTGCTGGTGAGTCCGGAGACGAGGCAGGCGCGGAGGGTGGGCCAGCCCGCGGGTCCTCCGAAGCGGTCGAGGAGCAAGACGGCGGGGATGTAGATCCAGAAGTCACCGGCGCGAGTGGAGGCGAGCATGTACCAGCGGAACCAGCGTGGCGGGAGCCACTGATTGATGCGGCGCATTAGATGGTGGTCGGTGGCGGAGATGCGTTTGCGCATGCGGTGGAATCAGTATCGCAAGGTTTTGGTGAGTTCGTGTCTGGGGGTTATGGATCGATAAGAAAAGGATTCACGGATGTTGATGGTGAAGCAGGGTTCGTGGTCATTGGTGGATGCGATTGGTGCCGCGTGACGTTAGAGAACTGAGAACCCGTGGTGCGGTTACGTTTATGCACGGCGGATACAAGACGGCGCGGGCAGGGCCGGCACAGGCAGAAATCCCTGTGCCACTGGTTTTAGCGATGAGGCGGAGGCTAAAATCGATAGCGCTTTGTAGTGTTTGGCCCGATTCTTCGCGCGGCTGCTAAGGAGAGCATGAATAAGCTGATTAGGTTGTGTGTGTTTGTGGGCTTGATGTTTGGTTGCGCAGCGGCGTGCTTTGCGCAGGAGACGAAACTGCCTGCGGACGATCTGGCGCCTGACTTCAAGGCGCCTACGCGGCCGAGTGACTTTGAGAAGCGTGTGGTCATGGTGCCGATGCGCGACGGGGCCAAGCTGTACACCGTGATCGTGGTGCCCAAGGGAGCGAAGAACGCGCCTATTTTGTTGACGCGCACGTGTTACAACGCGGTGAAGCGCGCGGAACGTTCGAAGAGCGGGCGGATGATCGAAGCGCTGCCGCTGAGCGATGAAGTGTTTGTGGAGTCGGGATACATCCGCGTGTATCAGGATGTGCGCGGCAAGTACGGGTCGGAGGGCGTGTACCTGATGACGCCGCCACCGGTGAAGTCGGGGTACAACGCGTCCGGCGCGGACGACACTACGGATGGATACGACACGATCGATTGGCTGGTGAAGAACGTGCCGGAATCGAACGGGCGCGTGGGCATGATCGGATCGAGCTACGAGGGATTTACCGTGGTGATGGCGATGTTGAATGCGCATCCGGCCCTGAAGGTGGCGGCGCCCGAGAGCCCGATGATTGACGGCTGGATGGGCGACGACTGGTTTCACTACGGCGCGTTTCGACAGAACAACATCGATTATTTCGTTGGGCAGACCACGAAGCGTGGCGATGGCGTGGAGGTGCCGCACGAGGGGCGCGACGACTATTCGAATTATTTGCGCGCGGGTTCGGCGGAGGGATTTGCGAAGGTTCAAGGAGCGGACCAGTTGCCGTTCTGGCGCGTGATGGTGGAGCATCCGAGCTATGACGGTTTCTGGCAAAGCCAGGCGCTAGATAAGTTGATGGCGGCAAAACCGCTGACGGTGCCCACGATGTGGGAGCAAGGATTGTTCGACCAGGAAGACATGTGGGGAGCTATTCATACGTATCGTGCTCTGAAGGCGAAGGGGGCTCCGGACGCGATGAATCACCTGGTGATGGGGCCGTGGTTTCATAGTCAGGTGAATCGCGAGGGCAGATCGCTGGGGCCGTTGATGTGGGCTGCGGATACTACGGCGCAGTGGCGGCGCGATGTGCTGTTGCCGTTCTTCAATCAATATTTGAGGCCGGGAGCGCCGGATGCGCCGGTGCCCCCGGTGCTGATTTACGATACCGGCGCGGATCGCTGGGATAAGCCGAAGGTTTATCCGGCGAGTTGCGAGCAGGGTTGCCCGGTGGCGTCGAAGGCGCTCTATTTGGCCGCTGGGGGTGGACTTTCGTTTGCGCCGCCGGCAGAGGGGAATGCAGCGAAGTTCGATGAGTATGTATCGGACCCTAATAGGCCTGTGCCATATCGGCCGCGGCCCGTGGAGGATAACGATGCACATGGCTGGCGCACGTGGTTGGTCACGGATCAGCGTTTCGTGGATGGGCGGCCCGATGTGTTGACGTATGTGAGCGAACCGCTAACCGAGGCGCTGAAGCTGTCGGGAGAGCCGGTGGTGCATCTGGTGGCGTCGACGAGTGGGACGGATTCGGACTGGGTTGTGAAGCTGATCGACGTCCAGCCGGACCGCACCGCGCCGCCGTTGGAGATGAGCGGCTATGAACTACCGATCAGTCTGGATATTTTTCGCGGGCGGTATCGCAACAGCTTTGAGCATCCGGAGGCGATCAAGGCGAACGAGGCGGAGAGCTACGTTTTTGCGCTGCCGATGGTGAATCACACTTTTCACGTGGGGCACAGCATCATGGTCCAGGTTCAGTCTACGTTGTTTCCTTTGTATGATCGGAACCCGCAGCGGTTTGTACCGAACATTTTCAAGGCGAAAGCGGACGATTATCAGAAGGCAACGCAGCGGGTGTGGCATCAGCGTGGAGCGGCGAGTTTTATCAGCTTGCCGGTGGTGCCGAGTGGGGAATAGTGGGGTGACGAATTGACAGACGGAGAAGGCGATGCGAGGCTCTCGACGGCGTCAGGATAGCGGCGGTACAAATCGCGTGTTGGTGAGCGTCCTGGCGGGGCTCTCGTCCAGTGTTGCGGTTGTGGAGATCAAGCCACGGTCCCTCCACTGCGCGACCCGGCACGCAAAGGGCGCGTGCAGGAAAAAGCCGGGTCGCTTCGGTCGGGATGACAGAATTTCTTTGCGATATCTCGTGCTTGACGTGGAATCCAACGCGCGGCAAACGGGCGGAGATTCGGGAGGACGGCGATGAGGCGATTCGTTTTGAATTTGCTGGCGAGCAACGTGGTGGCCTTGCTGGCAAGTGGCCCATTGGCGGTTGTGGGGCTGGCGGCGGCTGGGGATGTTACCGCGCCGATTCATCAGTTCATCGATGGGTTTAATAGCGGCGACACGAAGTCGGCGTTTGCTACTTACGCGAGCGGCGACATTGTTATTGTGGACGAGTTCGCGCCTCATCGCTGGGTTGGTCCGCGTGCGGCGCAGGAATGGGCTGCGGATTATGACAAGCATGCGCAGGCTACTGGGGTTACGGATGGGATCGTGAAGTATGAGGAGCCTACGCGTACCGAGATTGAGGGTAAGGTGGCCTACGTGATTGTGCCGACGGTTTACAGCTACCAGGAGCATGGGAAGCCGATCGCCGAGGAAGGGCAGATGACGTTCGTTTTGAAGTTGGAAGCGGGCGGGTGGAAGATCAGCGCGTGGACTTGGTCCGGGGGTAAGCCGCACCCCGCGAAGTAGGGGCGAGTAGCGCGCGAATCTCGGACGAGAACGAAGTCACCGCAAAGGGCAGTAAGGCGGGAAAAGAAATAAGCGCGAGAAGCCAACAAGTTTCCTCAGGGGCTAAAGCCCATTAGGGGTCGGCCTTTATGTCGGACCTAAAGGTCCGACCCCCGTTGCGATAACTTGACGTCAGATTGGGACTAATTGGGACGGACGGGACCGAGCGCCTCGCGTACCGTTCGGAGGATGGCGTTGCGGCTGAAGGGTTTGGTCAAGAGCGGGGCGTTCAAGGTGGAGTGGGCGGATTCGGTGGCGGCGTGTTCGCTGTATCCGGACATATAGATGATGGAAAGGCCGGGGCGATCTTGTTGCAGGCGGGCGGCGAGATGCTGGCCGCTCATGCCGGGCATGACCATGTCTGTAACGAGCAGATCGATCTTGTTTTCGTGACGGGCGGCGAGGCGCAGGGCGTCCTGGCCGTTGGTGGCTTCGATGACGGTGTAGCCGCCGGACTCGAGGAATTCGCGGGCGAGTTCGCGCACGTCCTGCTCGTCCTCGGCGAGCAAAATGGTTTCAGTACCGCGCGGCGCTTCGGCTAGCGGTTGTTTCGCGCCGACGCCTTCCACGGGTTGATCGACGCGCGGGAGATAAATTTTGAAGCAGGTGCCCTTGCCGACTTCACTGTAGACCCAGATGAAACCGCCGCTTTGCTTGACCACGCCGTAAACGGTGGAGAGGCCCAAGCCGGTACCTTTCCCTTGTTCCTTGGTCGTGAAAAACGGTTCGAAGATGCGCGCCTGAGTTTCCTGATCCATGCCTATTCCGGAGTCGCTGACAGCGAGGAGAACGTAGGGTCCGGGTATGACCACCGGGCGCATGTTGCTGTAGTTGCGATCGAGCTCGGTGTTGAAGGTCTCGATGAGCAGGCGGCCGCCGTTGGGCATGGCGTCGCGAGAGTTAACCGCGAGATTCATGATGATCTGTTCGATCTGGCTGGCATCGGCGCGAATCGCGCCGAGACCGGGAGAGAGGCGCAGGACGAGCTCGATGTCCTCGCCAATGAGGCGGGGGATGAGCTTGACGATATCCTCGACGACGGAATTGAGGTTGAGGACGCGTGGCTGTAGGACCTGCATGCGGCTGAAGGCCAGGAGCTGGCGGGTCAGAGAGGTGGCGCGGTCGGCGGCGCGGTCGATTTGCTCGATTTTGCGTGCGGCGTGATCGGTAGGTGGCAACACGTTCATCAGCAATTCGGTGTGGCCCTTGATGACCATAAGGAGGTTGTTGAAGTCGTGGGCGACGCCGCCAGCGAGGCGGCCCACCGCTTCCATTTTCTGGGCCTGGCGGAGTTGTTCTTCGAGTTGATGGCGTTCGCCGATGTCCTGCGCGACGACGAGATGGACGGCGCGTCCGTTGTAATCGAGCTGATGGGCGATGAGTTCGGCTTCGATGGCATGGCCATCTTTCGCCATGTGCTTGCAGAGCATTTTGTAGCGCGGCTTGGCTTTGAGCTGGCGCAGGGATTCGAGGAAATGGCCGTACTCGGCGGCGTGGCAAATGTCGGCGACGTTCATGGATTCGAATTCTTCGGGAGAGTAGCCGTATTGGTTGACGGCGGAGTCGTTGACCTGGAGGAAGCGAAGGGTTTCGGAATCAAAAACCCAGGTGGGCAGGGGATTGTGAGCGAAGAGCAGGCGGAACATGCATTCGCTCTTGGAGAGGGCGTCTTCAGCGCGGCGTCGTTCGATGGCGAGAGCGATGTGGCCGCCGACGGAGTCGAGGAACTCGAGGTCGCGCTGGTCGTAGGCGTTTTCGGCGGCATAGTGCTGAACCACGAGGACGCCAATGGTGGCGGTGGGCGTTTTGAGAGGTACGCCGAGCCAAGAGGGGGAAGGCGCGCCGACGAGTTCGACTTCGCCGAGGGTGGCCAGGCGGTCAAATTCGGATTGCGGGATGAGCATAGCGTTGCCGGTGCGAAAGACGAGCGCGGTGCAGCTACGATCGAGCTTTTGTGGCGGAGGCGCGGGGTCGAATTGATCGGCGAAGAAAGGGAAGTGGAAGGTGTCGGTGTCTGGATCGTGGAGGGCCACGATGCAATTTTCGGCGTAGAGGACTTTCTTAAGTGCGCCGTGGATGCGCGCGAGGAGCTGATCGAGGTTGGCGGACTCGTTGAGCGCGTGGACGACATCGGAAATGACCTGGCGCTCGGACTCCATGCGCTGCAAGTCGGTGACATCGATGAAGGTGAGGACAAATACGCCGGCCAGGGATTCGTGTCGAAAATTCGTGATGCAAGCTTCGAACCAGCGCCAGGAGCCATCATTGCCTTGCAGGCGGTAACGCGCCTTGGACTCCGCGGGCGATGCGCCGTTGCGAGATTGGAGCTGCGTGCGGAACGAAGGTATTTCACTCGGGTGAAGAAAATTGTAGATAGAGCCGCCGCTTAGCTGCTCGGCCGGATACCCCAACACGGAGCTGAATTTGTCGTTTGCGAAGAGGAGTGAGCCGTCCGCGTGGACGAGGGCGAGTAGTTCCTGGGTGGAATGGAGCAGCGAGGAGAGTTGCTCGGGGCCCAGAGTGACGGTTTGATCCGATGAGAAATGCGTCGCCATGAAATCGCTGCGAGCCCCGGCCGGGTGAAGAGCACACCGCGGGCGGCGGTAGTCGTTGCAGCCTCCGCTGACTTGGAATTACAACGACCGCACGGTACGGGCCGAGGGAAGCGATGTGAATAGCATAGATTAAAGCGTTTTAATGGCAACGGTGGTCCATTAGGGCATATTGCTAAAAATTACCTGTACGCCCGTACAGGTGGGAGCGCCGGCACAGAGGACGCTGCAACGAAATATGCAGAGTTTCATGATGCCGGGGAACGCGTGGTAGGCTGCGGCAACGCAAAATAGCAGCACAAACCAGGCGACATGGGCGGAGGAAATGAGGAGGCAAGGTGGAAACGCATCAGATCTGGAAAGACATGTTCGTACTGGGTTTGCCGATTGCGGAAAAGATTTTGCGTCCGATTATTATCTATGTGTTTTTAATTGTGGGACTTCGCCTGTCCGGCAAGCGGGAGTTGGCGCAGCTGAATCCGTTCGACCTGGTGGTGCTGTTGACACTGTCCAACACGGTGCAAAACGCGATCATCGGCGATGACAACACGGTGACCGGGGGAATTATCGGTGCAGTTGCGTTGCTGACGATCAACTACGCGGTGGTGCGGTTCTTGTACGATCACCGCAAGCTGGATCAGCTAGTGGAAGGCAAGGCGGATGTGTTGATCGAAGACGGACGAATTCACTTGGGGCGGCTTAAAAAGGAATTGATCACCCTGGAAGAGCTGGCGGCGGCAGCGCGGAAGCAGGGATTCGATTCGCTGAGCGAAATACAGAAGTGCATTTTGGAGCCGGGCGGAACGCTTTGCTTTATCGGGAAGAAACCTGGGACCGAGGATCTGCGGCATCACGAGATTTTGGAGGGACTAGCATCGTTGCGGAAGGAATTGGCGTTGTTGAAGGGGATGCGGGGGGAGGCGAAGGCCTAGTTGCGGGGAAGCGTCAGTGGTCGGCGATTGTCTCGTCGAGCGCGGCGGTTTTGAGAAGCAGGCCACCGTCCCTCCACTGCGCGACCCGGCAGGTGAGCAAGAGTGCAGATATTGAGGCGATGGTGGCGCAAACGGTGGAGAGATTTGGGCGGCTGGATTGCGCGTTCAACAATGCGGGGATTACCAGGCCGACGCTGACGCCGGTGGCGGAGATCGATGAGAAGGGATGGGACGAAACGATGGCCGTCAATCTCAAGGCGGTGTGGTTGTGCATGAAGTACGAGATTCCGGCGATGCTGAACGCCGGCAAGGGCGCGATCGTGAATTTGTTCATCGATGTATGGCGTGGCGGGCGACGTGGGTCATGCGGCTTACTGCGCGAGCAAGTTCGCGGTGATCGGATTGACCAAGGTGGCCGCCGTGGATTACGGCCAGCAAGGAATTCGCGTGAATGCGGTGAGTCCGGGATTCGTGCATTCGGAGATGGTGGATCCGTATGTGGAAAATGCGCCGGAATTGATGAAAGCTTCGACAAGCCGGCATTCGGCGATGAACCGATTAGGCGAGGCAAGCGAGGTAGCGGCGGGGGTGGCGTGGTTGTGTTCGGATGCAGCTAGCTTTGTGAATGGAACGGTGTTGCGGATGGATGGTGGGGAGACTACGCGGTTGTACTGAGAGGATGCGGGATTCCCAGCGGAGTTCGAAAAGAAGACGCTAAATGGGAGTGAGCAACCCTTTGCAAAGGTTGGTGCACGCAAGATGACTTTGTGGGATTTCTAGTCGGTGCGGAGGAGGGTGGCGGGGTCGATGCGAATGGCGCGGATAATGGCGGGAGTTGCAGCGAAGATTGCTGCGGCAATAATGATGATTGCAGGTAGGGCGAGCATGGGCGCGTCGGTGGGCCTCACCTGATACAGAAGGGACTCGATGGTGCGGACGCCGGTTAAGGCGAGGATCAGGCCGGCGGCGGCGCCTGCGAGGATGACCGCGACGAGATCTGTGGTGACGAGGCGGGCGATCGTTGCGGCCCTTGCGCCGACGGCGATGCGGATGCCGAGTTCGCGGTGGCGTTGCAGGACGGTGTAGTGGAGGACGCCGTAAAGGCCGATGGCCGCAAGCAGAAGCGCGACGGTGGCGAAGAAGAGCGCGAGGGTGGCCAGAAGGCGTTCGCGGAGAGTATGCCTGGCGTTGATTTCAGTTTGGGTGCGGATGTTGCTGACGCGGAGTTCAGGGCGGGCGCGCGGGACTTGCCGGCGGAGGATGGAGGCCAAAGCGAGAGGGTTGGCGTTCGCGGTCCGGATGATGAAGGAGCCGGATTTTTGCGTGCCCGCGGCGCCGGCAGCGTCGACAGAGCGAAACGGGACGTAGGCGGTGGGAGTAATGGGCTCGCGCATGTTGCGATAGCGAGCGTCGGCGGCCACGCCGATGACCTGGAGGCGAAGGCGGGTCTTGCCGTCGCCGGTTTCCTTTTCGAAAAAGCGACCGACGGGATTTTGGCCGTGGAAGCATTGGTTGACGAAGGTCTCGTTGACGATGGCGACGTTAGGGAAGGCGTCGTCTGGACGGAAGTCGCGGCCATCAATCAGTGAGATTTTCATAGTGTTGAGCCACCCAGGCGTGACCGCGAGATAGTAGCCGAGGGTTTCGGTGGACACGCCATTGACCCAGATGAAGCCGTTCCAGCCGTTGCCGTCGAGGAGGGGCCAGCCGGAGAGCGCGACTTTTTCCACACCAGGGACGGAACGGAGGGCGTCGGCGGTTTGATCCCAGACCGCGGGTGGCTGTGGTTTGAGGGCTTTGGTGTCGAGGACGACGATGCGATCGGCAGAGAAGCCGGTGGATTGATGGGTTAAGCGATCGAAAGTGGTGAGGAATAGGCCTGCGACGAAGTGGACTACGAAGCAGAAGGAAACCTGGGCAGCGATCAGAGCGTACATCAAACGCGGGCGGGAGTGCGGATCGCTTCCGCCTTTGAGGGCGCTGACGGGAGTGATGGAGGACGCTCGGAGTGCGGGCGCGAGGCCGAAGAGGAAGGCTACACCGAAGGTTAACGCGACGGAGAAGGCGAAGAGGCGCCAGTCAGCGGAGAGAGCGAGGCGGGCGGGATTGTCGGGTGGATTGATGCGGCTGACGACGAAGGGCGCAGACCACCACGCGAAGAGGCCGCCGAGGACGGCGGACAGGAACGCGATCCAGGCGCTTTCGACGAGCACGAGCTGAATGAGGCGGGCGCGCCCGGCGCCGATGGAGATGCGCAGAGCCATTTCGCGGGCCCGGGCGGCGGCTTGCGCGAGCATGAGATTAGCGACGTTGGCGCAGGCGATGAGCAGGAGAAGGCCGACCAGGACCGTGAGAGCGATGAGGGCGCTGCGATAGTCCTCCTGCATGGCGCTAGCACCGGAAGGCGCGGGTTGCAGCAGGAGCTTTTGCGCGAGGAAATCTTCAAGGAAGCGCTTGCTTTCCGCGCTCCAGCCCTTGGCGCGCTCTTCCTGAAAGGCGCGGAGAATGGGTTGCAGTTTCTCGCGCACGAGATCGGGCGAGACGCCGGGCTTGAGGAGGGCAACGGTGCGGAACCAGCTCCAGTCGGAGTGGGTGACACCTTCGTACATCATAATCGGCAGAAATATGTCGGTGATGGTGCCAGGCTCGGTGCCGGTGAAACCTTTGGGTGCGATGCCGATGATCGTGAGGAGGTCATTGCCCGAGCGGAGGTTGCGGCCGATCACGCCGGGATCCCTGCCGAAGCGGCGCGTCCAGTAGTCGTAGGAGAGAACGGCGTAAGGAGAGGCGCGAGGGATGAAGTCGTCGACGTCGGTGAACAGGCGGCCGAGTGCGGGCTGGAGGCCGAAGGCGCCGAACATCGATCCTGAGACGTACTGGAGATGCGTCTTTTCCATTTCACTGTCAGACGAATACGTGACGTCGACGCGGTCGCCGTAGGAGATAGCAATGAGCTCGGCTTGTTGCTGAACGGCGGTGCGCATGCGGACGTGTAGGGGGTATTCGTTGCTGTCGCTGATGCGGAAATGTCCTCCGGGGTCTACGCCCTGGCGGGCGACCACGTAGAGGCGTTCGGGATGAGCGACCGGAAGAGGACGAAAGAGAAGGGCGTCGATGAGGCGGAAGGCGGAGGTGCAGGCGCCGAGGGCGAGAGCGAGGGAGAGGATGGCCGCCGCGGAGGTGATTTTGTTTTTGCGGAGCTGGCGGAGGCCGAAGAGGGCGTCGGAACGGAGCGAGTCGAGCCAGTGGAGGAGTTTGGCGTCGCGGCTCGCTTCGCGGTGGCGGAGAGGTGAACCCAGGGCGCGACGGGCTTCCTGCGGGTCGCGACCTTGGGCCATGGCTTCTGCGATGTGGGATTCGAGCTCTTCGTCGAGTTCGCGGTGCAGGGGATGTGGATGGATCGCGTTGAGGATACGAGACCAGAGTGACATTTGTTAGGCCTCCCTTAGGACGCGATAAATGGCCGCAGTCACGGCTTGCCAGCGGGATTCTTCGGCGCCCAGATGCTTTCTTCCGGCGGCGGTGAGTTCGTAGATGCGGGCGCGGCGCCCGGTGTCTTTGGTGATCCATTGCGCCCGGATCCAGCCGGATTCTTCCATGCGATGGAGGGCGGGGTACAGGGAGCCTTCTTCGACGCGAAGGACTTCACCAGAGATATCTTGGATCGCGGTCATGATGGCGTAGCCGTGGAGACCGGAGCGGCGGAGGAGGACCTTCAGGATGAGGAGGTCGAGGGAGCCTTGGAGGTGGCCGGGTGGTTTAGGGTTAAAGCGGCGCATGATACATAGACGTCTGAGTATGGGGATTGGTTAGGCGGTGGGGAAAAATAATTTGAGTAGACAGGTTGCGCCGCGGCTGAAGTCATTGTTGGTGCTTGAAGTTGGATCTAAACCTGGACCCTTGAAACCGAAGGGCGCGGCACCCGGCACCCCAAACGGCGGAGCAGTGCACTGCCAGGAACGGCTATGCCACTTAGTGGAGGAGGAAGCCGGTTAGGGCGGTGAGGACGCCAGCGGCCGCGAAGAGCATGCCGGTGTACCAGAAATAGCGGCGCTTGGTCAGCAGGGTGACGGAGCAGATGACCAGGCCGACTTCGAGGAGGGCTTCTCCGCCATCGAAGCTGTCGGCGCGGCGGCTGACGAGGTCGCGCTCGGCTTCGACTTCCTTGGCTTTGTCGTTGATGGTTTCTTTGTCGGATTTGTAGCGCTCGACTTCCTTCAGATATTTCTCGCGAACGGCAGCGGCCTTTTCCTTGTCCTGCGGAGCGAGGGTGCCAACCATGTCGGCGACCGCTTCCATTTCGTGGAGGCGGATGTTTTTGGCCTGGTAGTAGGCCCACTGATCGGTGGCCTGAGACTGGAGGAGGAGCTCCTCAGTGTGGGCGCGATGTCCGAGCAGGGTGACCATAGCACCGAGCACGGCGAGGATGGCCATAGTCACGGAAACTGGAATGGTGAGCGGGTGCTTGTCGTGGTGTTCGTGTTCGGGAAGCTCGATGCCATCGCTCATTTACGCGGTGAGTCCTTTCGTGGCTGGGGATCGCGAATGATTTTAGACCAAGAGGCTGGCGGAACTATAGCGGGTTGGCGGCGAGAGTTGCGATCGCACGAAACCGCGACCAGGCAGAGCGGCAAATAATAGCTGATGACCCGACGGGAGTTGGATCACGCCGCGGCGGAGCTGGCAATCGATTGTGTCCAGGTCAGTGCGCGTATTGGTGCTTGGCCTGTGCCAGCCAGGCGTTGAGGATGGCCGCGAAATACGGTTGCATGACGCCGAAACACAGCCCCATGCCCTGGTTAGATTCGCTGAAGGCCACGGTGGCGTGGGATTCGAGGAATTCGTTGTCGGTGTAAATCTCGACCATGACGTTCTTGCCCGGCGGCAGGGGATCGGGCGTCTCCACGTAACAGCCTCCGGAGCTGAGGTCGCGAACTTTCGATTCGAGGCGCAGGTCTTCCTGTTGATCGACAACTTCTGCGATGGCGGAAAACGGATAGCGCGGCGTGCGACGTCGTTCGTCTTGCGGCATGGGTTCCCTCGTCGGAAGGGTGAGGCGATGGTACCTGAGGACGCTGGATCCGGCAGCCGGAATGCGCGTGAATGCGGCGTAGGAGTCAATCAGAGTCGGATCGCCAGGCTCGATACACGGGAGAATTCACCACGGAAGTCGCAGCGAGCGCAGAGTTCGAAGAGCAGAAAGAGAGTCGCCGCGTTGATGCGGACGTGCTTGACGAGGGCGAAATGGGGGAATAGGCTCGCGGCAATCGTCGAGGGCCCCCATGCGTCATCCCTTTCGGGACAGGTCACGGGCCATACAATTTGCTTCGCTATTGCTGATTTGCGGTGGTGTGCGCGTGGCGGCTGCGTCCGCGTTTGCGGCACAAGTGCGAGCGCCCGCCGCGGACGCTCATGCCTGGCAACAGGAAAGTGGGAGCAACGCCGATGCTTCGTTCAACAGCGGTGCACAGCTTGCGGTGATGGTGCATGACGCCTCGGGTTCGCCGATTGCGGCGGCGGCGATGGTGCACGTGTATCGCGAGGGAACGACGCCGAGCGGGCAGGCGGCGACTTCGAATGGACGCGCAATGTTTGTGCTGACGCCGCTGGGAAATTTTACGGTGGTGGTGGAGGCGGCGGGTTATCAGACCGCGCGGAAAGATGTGTCGCTGCCGACGGCACAGCGCGCGCAGATCGATATTTTTTTGCGGCGGGATTTATCGGCGGGTGCGGCGACCGACGTGGCGGGGGGAGTGCCTGGGCGGCCGGTGCTGGCGCCGAAGGCGAAGGAAGCGTTTGAGAAGGGGCTGCAGGCGCTGGGCGCGGACAAATTGGAAAACGCCGAGAAATTTGTGAGCGAGGCAATGCGGCTGGCGCCGGGGCATCCGGACGTTTTGTATGTGCGCGGCGTTTTGTATTTGAAGGAGCGCGAGTGGGTGCACGCGCAGGAGGCCCTGGAGAAGGCGACGCAGTTGGATCCGGGGCACGCGCGAGCGTATGCGGCGCTGGGGATGGCGCGGTTGGACCTGGGAAAGTATGAGGCGGCGATCACGCCACTGGAGAAGGCGCTGCAACTGGATGCTGCAGTTGGTTGGGAAGCACAGTGGTCGCTGGCGAGGGCGTGTTATCGGGTGGGACGATACGATCACGCGCTGAAGACCTCACAGGGGGCGCTGGAAGCGTCGAAAGGGAAGGCGCCGCAGATTGCGTTGCTGGTGGCGCAGTCGCTGACAGCGGTGGGGCGTTATGAAGAGGCAGCGGCGGAGTTGCGCAAATTTGTGAAGGAGCACGGGGATTATGCGGAGGCGACGACCGCGCGGCGGTGGCTGCAGAAATTAGAGGCCAGCGGAAAGATTGATTCGCCGAGGCAGGAGGCGAGAAAAATGAAATGAGATAAAGAAGTAACGAAGAACAAAGGAAATCGTTCCGCGTGGGGATTTTTTTGGGATGGGCCAGAGGCGATGATGCGCGTGATTTGGGAGATGACGCATTCGGTGGAGGCGGATGCGGATGTGGATTTTGCTTGGCGATATTGGAGCGATGTCGGGAATTGGGATGATCCGCCGGCTACGTTTGAGTTGGAGGGGGCGTTCGCGGCCGGAGCAAGAGGCTGGACGCGGATTCCGGGACAGCCGGCGATTGTCTGGTTTGTACGCGAGGTGACGCCGGGTGAGGGGGCTGCGATTGAGATTCCGGCCGACGGGGCGGCGATGTGGTTTTCGTGGGGATTTGAAGGCGTGGGAGTTGGAAGGACGCGGATTACGCAGCATGTGAGTTTGCGTGGGGAGAAGGCGGAGAATTATTTGGGATTTGCGAAGACGTTTGAGGCGAACTTACCTGGTGGGATGAGGAAGTTGGCTGCGGCTATCGAGGGAAGAAGTAAAGAAGTAACGAAGCAGCGAAGAAAAGGGAAAAAGTCGAAGGATTAACGCACAGACGCTGAGGGAGCGGAGATTCGCGGAGAGGGCTGGGATAGGTTGGGACCGCGAGGTATTTGTCGACTCGAATTTTCCCGACTCGGATTTTGCGA
>Ga0157378_10001913_pt1 | contig 18692 bp, 16 predicted proteins | sample M65metaG_FD_115309 | JGI IMG/M metagenome (GOLD analysis project Ga0157378, IMG submission 115309) | Miscanthus rhizosphere microbial communities from Kellogg Biological Station, Michigan, USA - M6-5 metaG | ecosystem: Host-associated > Plants > Roots > Rhizosphere > Soil | place: USA: Michigan...
CAACGGGCCAAACGTGAAATATGTGCCTAACAACACGTATGCCGATGCGAAGCTCATCATCGCCTGGTGGGCCGCGGCACTGGCGCGCCGGCTGCCCTCCGGCATGGCCGTGTACGCTGTCTCGCCGGGTGGGGCGACCGCCACCAAGGTGGTGCGAAGCGCTGGCCCGTTGTTGAAGTATCTGTTTATTCCAATTGTGAACCTCATTCCCGGGATGAATCAGACGCCGGAGATCGCGGCCCGTCGCTACATCCAGGCGTCGGAGTTCGGAACAGACGTCTCAGGGCAATTCTTCGCCTCGGCCAAAGGGAAGTTCTCAGGCCCAATCGAGGTGCAGCGCCAGCCTCACCTCCACGATCGCGCCAGCCAGGAAGCCGCGTGGCAGGCCGTCGTCAAGGTCTCCGGCGCGGACTTGTCTTAGCCAAGGTCCTTGACCACGGTGTCCTGGAGGAGCGCTGATCGGCGCTCCACTTGATGCAAAACAACATCGTTACATCTCTAACTTTGAAATCACGAAATTGCCGATATGATCTTCCCTTCACCAGATGCAACGTGGATTCGACCGCCATGGCGGGCCTTTCCTCTCGCTTAATTGCCCACAGTGCCGCCCGCAGGTGAGATTTCGAGCGTATCGGCCATCCTGATCAAATCTGCCAATGAGTGCGCCTGCATCTTGCGCATGATTTGCCGGCGATGAACGCGGATTGTGATTTCCTTGGTGCCGAGTTCGTCAGCAGTTTGTTTGCTTAGCCTACCGGCAACAACAAATGGAAGGACCTCCCGCTCCCGGGGGGTCAACTGCGCATACTTCCTCTGCAATTCCACGATCTTCGCTCTCCTGGCGTGCAGCTCTTCCAAGAATTCCTTCGGAGGGACAAAGAACGGGTTTTCACGAAGGACTCCCCCAATGATGACCATAGGGTGGGCGCGCATAACATCGACGATGATGTTGGCGGTGAACCTGTTCAGATCGTAGGTGCAGATAACGGGGTTGATCGGACCATCTTGCCGAAGCCAAGCATTGTTCGTCGTTGCCTCGTACTCCAGCAGTGTGTTGGTGTCGAGATTGGCCTCCAAAGCCCACTCCATATTTGTCACAAATCTTGTGAGCGGAAATCCGTCTAGTGTGGACTTATCTATGATCTGCCTGAATAGGGCGAGTGTTCTGTGCTGATCGAAGTGGCCTCCTGCCAAGTGGGTGTCAGACCAGTCTCGCATTTGGAATTGGCCGCTCTTAGATACCGCTTCCACATCGACTCCAGCCAGCGTTAGTCGCTGGTGGTGATCGTCACGCAGCCTTGGGTCTACCGTGTGGACATTCTTCTCTTTTGACTTCAAGCCTTCTTCCAAGAAGGGAAGCAAGACCCGATACTCTTCATCTCGACTATTGAAAAAGGCACAAATATGGGCGCGATGGTCAAGTGTCGAGCCGCCGAGATGAATTTGGCGATTCGCTCTTGCCGGTGATTTTCGGCGCACGTTTTCCAGATCATTGATTTGAACCAATGCAGACCTCGATAAGAATCGTTTAGGACAGCTTGCGAAACTGTGCAACGGGCCTGTCTTACTGGCGACGGCGAGCTGACACCTATCTGGCACCGAGGGAACCCTGATTCAGCCGTGCTGAGCCTAGTCTAAACGAACCGATAATAGACGACCGACTCCTGCTCCCTTCATGATGCACACAGAGGGCGTCGTCTACGGTTTGCCGAGAGACGGAATGAGTCGGCTCGCCCTCCGGAACTAGCGAACCACAACCAAACACCCCGAGGAGGTTTCATGTCGAAGCTGAACAAGAAGGTTGCACTAGTCACCGGCGGTTCACGTGGTATCGGCGCCGGCATTGCGAAGCGTCTGGCGAGCGAAGGAGCCAGCGTGGCCATTACATACACCAAGGGCGCTGACGCTGCCGCCTCGGTCGTTAAAGAGATTGAGGCCGCCGGCGGAAAGGCGATCGCCATTCAGGCTGACGCAGCCAATGCCGAGGCCGTAGCCGCCGCAGTCGAAAAGGCCGTCGCCACCTTTGGTGGGTTGGATGTGCTCGTGAATAACGCCGGCACTGCGATTCCCAAGCCCTTTGAGGAGTCGACACTGGAAGAACTTGACCACGTCATCAATCTCAATGTTCGCGGAGTGTTCATTGCGACAAAGGCTGCCCTGAAGCACATCAAAGACGGCGGACGCATCATCAACATCGGTTCGTGTGTCGGCGAACGCATGGTCACTCCGGGACTGGCCGCCTATTCGGCGACGAAAGGCGCGGTGAAGATGTTCACGCAGGGCCTGTCGAGAGAAGTTGGGAGCCGAGGCATCACTGTGAATAATGTTCAGCCGGGCCCCATCGACACGGACCTCAATCCCGCGTCCGGTGATTGGGCCGAGCCTCAATTAGCAATGACAGCGCTCAACAGATACGGACACGTAGACGAGGTCGCCGCACTGGTTGCCTTTGTTGCCAGTCCCGAGGCTGCATACATCACGGGAGCCAATCTTACCGTTGACGGCGGCACCAACGCATAACGCTTTGGCTTTCTGGCAGCAATGGCTCAATAGGAGCCATACCCATCTAGGAGAGGACGGAACATGAGTACATCTGCATTTGCCCGGTATTCGGCGATTACGGTGCCCACCCAGTTCGTCGAGGCGAACGGCATTCGCTTTGCTTACCGCCGTTGGGGTAAAGAGGGCAAGTTGCCTCTGGCCTTCAACCAGCACTTCACAGGCAACCTCGACAACTGGGATCCAGCCGTACTTGATGGCTTGGCTGAAGAGCGCGAGGTCATCATCTTCAACAATGCTGGTATCGCGAGTTCTACGGGCGAGGTGCCCACAACCTTTGCCGGCATGGCAAAGAACGCCACAGCGTTCATAGCCGCGCTGGGATTGAAGCAAGTCGACTTGCTCGGCTTCTCAATCGGCGGCATGGTCGCCCAGCAGATCGTCATTGACCGTCCTGACCTGATCCGCAGATTGATCCTTGTTGGAACTGCTCCACGCAATCTCGATGCTGGCGGAGGCCAGGGGTATTTGACACCTGAAGCCCAATCGATCTTTGGCGCAGCCTACGATCCTCCGGAAAATCTCTGGCTCAAGGTCATGTTCACCGACTCTGAGTTGGGGCAGGCCGCAGGGCGCGAGTTTCTCAAACGCTACCTCTCTCGCACAGAAGATCGCGACGCACCCATCAGTGAGAAGGTCGCACCGGCACAACTGGCCGCGCTCGCTCAATGGGGCGACCATCCCGGCGAACGCTTCGTCTACCTCAGGGACATACAGAAACGCACACTAGTGGTCAATGGAGTCCACGACGTAATCGTTTACACGGTCAATTCTCTCTATCTCGTGCAAAACCTTCCCAACGCAAAGCTCATTCTGTACCCCGATGCCAATCACGGCTCCTGGTATCAATACAACGAAGACTTTGTGCTTGAGGTGAATCGTTTTCTCGACAATGCTTAGTATTTCGAGTGTCCAGCCGACGCTGATGTGCGCTCGCCCGGTCCCAGTCTGCGAGTGTGAGCTTTACGAACGGTTATCCAGGATCCTGATGATTGAGTCATCAAAATGACCGACCACACGAACAAGACCACTCTCGTCACAGGAGCTTCGCGTGGTATCGGTCGTGCGATAGCCTTCGCGCTTGCCGATGCTGGAGCATTTGTGCTCGTGCATTCGGAACGGAGCCAACAATGGAAAAGTTTATCCCGGAACGAAACAAAGCCTTGGTCTTAAACGCATTCAACCTGCTTTTCAACGAACGAGACTATGCCGCAGCGGAACGATTCTGGTCGCCCCATTACCTTCAGCACAGCGCTCATATCGAACCAGGTCGCGAGGGTCTGTTCAATCTCATTCGAAGTCTTCCGCACACGTTGAAATACGAGCCTGGCACCATCGTTGCCGATGGCGAGTTCGTAATCGTTCATGGCCGTTTCTCGGACTTTGGGGCGTCCGTCAACTGGATAGCAGCTGACATTCTCCGTATTGTTGACGGGGTGCTCGTGGAGCATTGGGACGTGATCCAAGACGAAGCCTCAGAAGAGCAGTCGAAGAGCAAAGCCCCTATGTTTGGCGACAAGTTTCCCTCCCGCAGATGATGCCACGAGCTTGTTTATCGGCTTCAATTGAACTGCCAAAACGCGCATACCTTCGACTGTGAATAGCTGCCGCTTTGAGCCGATTCCTCCACGATCAGGTAGTGAGAACCGGGGCTCGCTTGAAATCACTTAGTCCAATATTTGGTCCAATTGCGTGCCGAAGCGGCTCCGATTGCTCCTCTTGGCTCCTGTCTACTCCGTTGAAAACACGTGTACTCCGGGGTTTATCATTCGGCTGTTAACCGAATCCTCGTAGCGAATGATCGACGACGTCAATGCGATTTATCGCTCGTCCACATACGCGGTGAATGCCGACGGCGACAACCACAAGTCACCATAGGCGACTTTACGTCAAAGTGACTCGCATGCGTAGTCGATTACGTGCTCTTCGATCGAGCCAGGATTTTCCCTACTGTTTGCGTTTCTCGAATACATCTTTGATGACCGGGATCGCGGAGAAACAATTCGGCCAGCCTGCATAGAAGGCGAGATGTGTGGGGATTTCCGATGCCTGTTCCTGCGTCAGGCCGTTATCGAGTGCCCGATTGAGGTGATAGGTTATCTGCTGCACTTGGCCGGATGCAATCAGAGCGGCGACAGTTACAAGGCTGCGGTCGCGGGGCGCGAGCGCCGGTCGAAGCCACAGATCCCGGAACAGCAGATCAGTTGTGTTCTGCACTAGCCCCGGCGAGACTGCGCCGAAGTTGTTGGAGACCTGAGTAGAACGCTGGGTTTCGGTTTCCTCGTTAAGTGGCAGTAGCTGGTCGTGCGCTGGCGGAAGCTCATTGGCGTGGATGCCTCGCTTATGGAAGAGATCCTTCGCAGCGCCTATCGCGGCCATGGCGTTTGGAAATCCCGAATAGAAGGCGAGGTGCAGGATTATCTCTGAAAGTTCGCTCGCTTTCACACCGCTGTCTAATGCCTTCTCGAAATAATGAGGCATCGCAAGCGTTTGGCTGCGTGCAACGAGGGCAGCCACGGTGATGAGCCCACGATCGTGGGGGCTCAACTCTGCGCGTTTCCAAACGCCCTCCGTCACCGCGTCCTGGGTGTAGCGTGCCAAGCCGGGCGAGACAAACTGAACGTCCTCGACCGTGAGACCGGGGGCGAGTGAGTGTGTTTCAGACATTGTGTAGTTTCCTCCTCAGATTTTCGGTTCACAAGGTGACGGCTGCGATCAAATGCCGGCGAACAGGATGCCTTGCACCACTCAATACTTCTCCCACGTGACCGACCAGTGCTCCCCGGGCTGCGCCGAGCGAATTAGCAGGTGTCCATCCGGGGTGAATTCAAATCGGCGTGGCAGAGCTTTGCCAACCAAACGATCGCGCGTGATCGAGCCTTGTACGTGATGGGTCACAAGGTGGCGAGACTCGTCGATGTCATAGCTGCCAAAGGACGCCTCATACCCCTGCTCCACGTATTCGTTCGAGATGCTCTTGCCGGGGTACATAAGCTGCACCGACATGTGGCCATCTTTCGTGTAAATGAGCATGCCTGCCGGTTGCGGACCGGGCAGTGCTTTCCCGTCAGGTCCCGGAGATTCGATTTGCAGCAGGTGCCACGCACCGAGCAGCCTGTCTCTGTCTGAATGAGCAGCCTGCTTCGATGGCTCCTGCGCCGAGGCGCCGAGCATCAGGGAAAGGGACATGCTGAGAAGCCAGACATTTCTCGTTGTCATTCTCGTCTCCTTTGGACTCGCTATCGTCCAACCAGGCTCTGATGAAAAGGCGAATACCGTTCCCCTTCAATCTTGACCTTGCTGGAAGCAGTCTCCAGTTCCTGAACGTCGGCAGGTGACAGCTCAACATCCAAGGCGCTGAGGTTCTCTTCGAGGCGCTCCAGTTTGGTCGTGCCGGGAATTGGGGCGATCCACGGCTTCTTCGCCAGAAGCCACGCAAGCGCCACCTGAGCAGGGGTAGCATGCTTAGCCTGCGCGAAACGCACGATCACATCTACCAGCGCCTGATTGGCCAAGCGATTCTCGTCGCTAAATCTCGGGACCGTACTGCGGAAATCTGTGCTGTCGAACTTTGTGCTGGCGTCGATCTTGCCTGTAAGGAATCCCTTTCCGAGCGGACTGAACGGGACAAAACCGATATCCAGTTCCTCAAGCGTTGGGATGACAGTTTGCTCCGGCTCCCGGAAGAAAAGCGAATATTCGCTCTGGAGCGCAGCTACCGATTGCACCGCATGTGCCCGGCGGATGGTAGTGGCGCTGGCTTCGGACAGGCCGAAGTGCTTTACCTTGCCGGCCTGAATCAAATCCTTTACGGCACCTGCAACATCTTCGATTGGAACGTTGAGATCGACACGATGCTGGTAAAAGAGGTCGATGCAGTCAACACGCAGACACTTCAGCGAGGCATCGGCAACCTGCTTAATGTGTTCTGGGCGACTGTTCAAAGCGGACCACTTGCCACCGTCGTTCGGATTGGATTCCCATCCAAACTTTGTCGCGATCACAACCCGACCGCGGAACGGTTCGAGCGCTTCCCCTACAAGCTCCTCGTTCTGGAGCGGACCGTAAACCTCGGCAGTGTCAAAGAATGTCACGCCGCGGTCCACAGCGGCGTGGAGGAGCGAGATCATCTCCCTCTTGTCCTTGGGAGGACCATAGGACCAGCTCATCCCCATGCATCCAAGCCCGAGGGCGGAAACTTCTAATCCTCCGCTGCCAAGTGTGCGTTTCTCCATCTCTCTCCTCCTGCCGGATTCCCTATAAATCTGTCGTCTCGTCCTGCAACATCCACGTTAGGTCCTGCGAGAGCTTTTCCGCTTTCCCGATCCTGCCAATTGTTTGCCTAATCCTGCCGCTCGCATCAGAATCGTGGAATCAGTCTCTGAGTGCGCGCTATTCTGGACGTACTCCAGAGGTGACGAAATGGCCGGAAAATCACGGAAATGGATTGATCCTGGTTCTGAACAGGCGCGAATGGTGCTTACACAAAAGCTGGCTCAACATGCTGTGAACGTCGGCGAGAATCAGACCGCTATCGTCGGGTTGTTGCTCTTCCGGCGCACCTCGCCTACTGCCTGCTACTGCGGGGCTTACGAGCCAAGCTTCAACCGGTTTGCTCAGGGGCGGAAGCGGGTAAAGCTCGGAGACAAAGTGTACGACTGCGCCGATTCTTCCTTCCTCATCTCGTCGATTGACGTACCGGTGGAGAGCCAAATTCTCGAGGCGTCTGAAGATCGGCCGTTGCTGTCGCTGCTCCTTAAGCTGGATATAGGGATGGTGCGAGAGATTCTGATGCACGAGGATCAGCTGGAGCATCCAAGCGCACCAAAAGCTTCGGGGTTGGCGATGGGCGTTGCTTCGATGGAGCTGTTGGAGGCCTGCTCTAGGCTCATCAGACTCCTGAACAGGCCACAAGAGATCCCGTTCCTGAGCGGACTAATTCAGCGGGAGATTGTCTATCGTTTGCTCTGTTCTCCTCAAGGCCAACGTCTACGTTCAATTGCGACGAGTGGCGACCTGAGCAATCGGACTGCACGAGCCATCACATGGCTGAAAGAGAACTACAGCAGACCCCTCCATATGGATGAGTTGGCAAGCATCGCACGTGTCGGAGTTTCGACCTTGCATCACCAGTTCCGTGCTCTGACTTCCATGAGTCCCTTGCAGTACCAGAAAACGCTGCGTCTGCATGCGGCAAGAAAGCGGATGATTTTAGGCGGTCTAGACGCCACTAGCGCAGCGTACGAGGTGGGCTATGAGAGTGTGAGCCAATTCAATCGCGAGTACGGCCGACTGTTCGGCCAGCCGCCGATGCGTGACGTGAAGGCACTCAGGGACAACAAAATGATCGCGATGGACGCCGCTTAGTCTCAAGACTCTTCTGCTAAGCATGCTCTCAACTTCTGCCAACAGGGCAAATCGCTCATTGAGCTAAAGTCGATCAGCGTTCTCGGCAAGTTGCCGTAGAACGGCCTAGCTTGACAAGTGCCCCTGTTCGTCCGTTGTCGATAACAGGCCAATGCGCTCAGTTAGCCGGGTCGCTGAGTGCGTCGGCGATTTGTCGCTCATAGAGATCACAGCTAACGAGCGCGACGCCTATCGGGACTGATTGTTGTCTTCTAATCCACGCTTGACGTATTCCCCTGGGCTGGCTCCAACTACCCGCCTGAAGGCCTTACTGAATGCCGCATCGGACTCGTAACCGACTAATCGAGCAACGTCGACGTGCTTCTTGTCACGCTGTTCGAGTAGCTGCATCGCCTTCTGCATCCGCCACTCGGTTACGTATTCCAAGGGTGTCTGTCCGAGCAGATCTTTGAAACGCATTGCGAATGCGGATCGAGACATGCCCGCTGCTTCGGACAGAGACTCGACTGTCCATGGCGCGCCCACTCGATCGTGAAAGGCAGTCAGGGCAGTGCCGATGGGAGGATCGAAAACGGCGCGAAGCCATCCTTGTTTGCGTTCCGGTTCCGACGCGATATACGCCCGGAGCACCTGGATAAAGAGAACTTCGGCGAGGCGCGTCGCAACGATTTCAGAACCCGGCACCTGGTCTGCCATCTCTAACGCCAGAGACTGCATGGTGTTGTGAAGAGCGAACGTACGTGCCTGATCGGCCCTGATCAGAATGAAATTCGGTAATAACTGCGTGACGGGTTTAAGGCTGGCACGGTCGAAGCTGAGAGAACCACAGACGATGGTGGTCGGCGCGCCTCCACCTCCACAATGAGCTACGTTGTTCTTCGCTCTGCTCGCGACCTCACGGAAAGTCGATTTCGGTGATGTGCGAGGGCTGTCGCGCATGGCGATCGAGGTGTCACGGGCCAGCAAGATGAAGTCGCCACCGGTGAGTGGAGTCGGCTCCGCAACGCCTTGAACGTTAAGCCAGCAATTGCCACGCGAGAGCATGGCGAAGTGCGCCAGCTCTGCCGGTGGCCGATTCTTGCCGGTATTCGGCGCCTTCTCTTCGGTCTCCGCTCCTCCACCTTTGAGTCCCCATGGAGCAGTGGCTTCCAGCCTGTGCTGACCGAAAGCGGTTACGTGCAGCGTACGAAAGACATCTGTTATCGGGTCCAATTGCGGCCTCCTTGTTTGGACGAATAGACAAAATCTTTGGACTCCTGGGCAGTTCCCGTCCGTCTCACGAGGAATCTACTCCCATGTATCGGATGTTATGCGGTTACGAAAAGGAGCAAGTATGGGAAAGCTTGAAGGAAAAGTTGCAGTCATCACAGGCGGAAACAGCGGGATTGGGTTAGCCACAGCCAAGCGCTTCGTTGAAGAAAGCGCGCACGTTGTAATCACCGGTCGGCGCGAGAGAGAGCTGAAAGAGGCCGCAGCCTTTATCGGGAGAAACGTCACGACGGTCACGGGCGACATAACGCGCCTGGAGGATTTGGACCGGCTCTATGCCGTCGTGAAAGAGAAACACGAGCACATCGACGCACTCTTCGCAAATGCCGGCTGGGGTGAAGTCGCACCACTTGGGGCGGTTACCGAAGCTCATTTCGACAAGACCTTTGATCTAAATGCGAAGGGAACATTCTTCACCGTGCAGAAGGCCATTCCCCTCTTCAAAGATGGAGGCTCGATCGTCCTGAACACTTCGGTCGCAAACGTAATGGGATTGCCGACCTTTGCTGTCTATGCCGCGGCTAAGGCGGCTGTGCGCAGTTTCTTGCGTGCCTGGACCGTGGAACTGAAAGACCGCAAAATCCGCGTGAATGCGGTAAGCCCCGGACCAATCGAGACTCAGGCACTTGAGAAAGCGGGCATCCCCCCTGAAATGCTCGAACAAGCGATAGCAGGATTCGCTTCACAGGTTCCGCTCGGCCGCAGAGGCAAGCCCGAAGAAATCGCGGCAGCAGTTGCATTCTTCGCCTCTGATGAGAGTTCTTACATTACCGGCGTCGAGCTCGCCGTCGCTGGCGGCATGGCGCAGGTCTAATCGCGAGTCCTGCGGCGGGCTTTCCAGCACGGTCAGTCGCGGGACGACGCTTCTCAAACCTTGCTCCTAACAACGAGATCGGAGAAACAGCATGAGCTATGCAATTGTTGGATTCGGCAAGATCGGCCAGGCGCTCGCACACGCGTTTGCGCGAAAGGACATGGACGTGACGGTCGCAAGCCGCCGCTCGCCCGCGGAGCTGGAACCGCAGGCTCGTGCGATTGGGCCGAAGGTCGTTGCCAAGTCTCTGGGCGAAGCGCTCAAGGCCGACATCATCTTTCTGGCGGTCCCGTTCGGCGAACATCGGAATGTTGCGCAGGCGCTGCCGAGCTGGGAGGGCAAGACGATCATCGACGCGATGAATTCGTTTCCCCTCCCGCTTGAGGAACTCGACGGTCTCCCGTCTTCCGCCTTTGTGGCGAAGTCGTTCGCCGGCGCCAATCTCGTGAAGGGCTTCAATCACCTTGGTGCGGCCAAGCTGGCTACCGATCCGGAGATCGAGGGAGGATACCGGGTGGTGTTTTTGTCGAGCGACGATGACGATGCGGTCGCTCGCGTGGCGGAGGTGGCTAAAGAGCTGGGGTTCGCTCCCGTGAAACTAGGCAAGTTGAACGAGGGCGGATGGCTTGTGCACGCACGCGGGGCACCTGGGGGCACCTGATCTTTCAGGATGTGTTCAAGAAGCAGCAGTAATCGGTTTGTGATTGTTGTGATTGCGGCTGAGAGGAATGATTGCGAACGGTTCCATTCATGCGGACGCACTTGACGAATGAGAGGAGAGATTCGATGAGCAACGAAGAGAATGTGCAGGTTGTAAAAAACTTCTTTGCAGCGATAGGGAGCGGCGACAAGCAAGCACTGCTGGCGCTCGTTGACGAAGGCATTGAGTGGATCATCCCAGGCGAGGACTGGCCGCTGGCTGGAACGCATCGTGGGCACGCGGGTGTGGCGGCTGTGCTGCGCAAGGCGGCCGAAGAAATAGAGATGACATTCCCGAAGCCTCCGGAATTCGTGGCGCAGGGAGGCCGGGTTTTGGTCGTTGGAGTCGCTACTGGGAAGATAAAGGCCACCACCAGGACGTTTAAGGACGATTGGGTCTTCGACATCACCGTTCGAAATGGCAAACTGACAAAAATCCGGGAGTACATCGACACCCAAGCCTTGGCGAAGGCTTCGGCAGGAGGAGTGCAGTGAGAATCGTAGAGATTGTTGCTCGTTATCTGCTGGGGATCATGTTCACCGTATTTGGGCTGAACGGCTTCCTAAACTTCATTCATCAGCCTCCGCCGCCGAACCCGTTAGCTTTGCAATTCTTCATCGCGATCTCTGCATCCCACTTCTCGGCTTTCTTCTTCGCTGTCCAACTCGTAGCCGGATTGCTTCTGCTCTCTGGATACTTCGTACCGTTGGCGCTCGTTCTCTTAGCTGCTGAAATCTTCAACATCCTTGCCTTCCATTTCACGATGGCACCAGCAACGATCGGTCCAGGCATCCTCGCCGCCGTTCTGTGGGTATTAGTCTTTCTGCAGCACCGACCAAGCTTTGATGGAATTCTGAGCGCGAAGCGGTTCAATCAGGTTGACACCGAGTAATGCGGCGAAGGAACGCGGAGAGCTCTGATAAAGCAGGGCTTTTTCGATCGCACCTTGGCCCTGCACACTGACCGTCTCGGAGTCGGCTCTCGAGTTCAGGTCGATGCGCTCACCCACGCAGCGCCCGGCTTGGGCAGAGGTCTACAGGGCAGAGGTCGTGGGTTTGATATGGGTTCGATAACGGTTCCCGATCGTTCCTTACTGCGCCAAAAAGAAGCCATCCGTGACGCTTGTTTTCTGTAAGCTGTCACGGCAGAGGTCGCGGGTTCGAGCCCCGTCGTCCCCGCCATTGATTCCAAAGATCTTATTTGGAATCGGCGGAAACCACAAAGGGTGCAAAAAGACATAGATTTGTGTCCCTTTTGTGCCCTTTTGACATCGATTCTCGCCCGATCCCTCTGCTGGACTTGACTGCTCATTGAGTTCCGCTGGCAGACATAACAAGTGACATCACCGCGTCCTGGGCCGCATGTTTTGAAGGCGTGATCGCCTGGGTGTAGACGTCTAGCGTCGATCGCAGTGAAGAATGGCGCAACAGTTCCTGCATCACCTTAAATTCCGTGCCCACGCTCCTAAGCAGCGTCGAATACGTGTGTCGAAAGGTGTGCCATCCAAAGCGCTTCTCGATGCCCAGTTCCTCGGCCCTGGGAAGGATAAAGTTTCGTAAGATCGCCTGACCCCAGAAGGGCTTTCGTCCGCGGTAGCGCTTGCTTGCGAAGACCCAGTCGTCAGGTTTGCGATAGGGCTGATGTTCTTGCCATTTTAGGAGCGTCTCGATAAGTAGCGGATGAACCGGAACTGGCTTTTGTGATGATTCGGTTTTGCAAGGACCAACAACTCCGCAGACAATTGACCGAGTTACGTGGATCAACCTATCGGGAAAGTTGATATCGCGCCACTTTAGGCCGAACAGTTCACTCTGTCGTAATCCAGTCGACGCAGCGAGCAAAACCAATGTCCTCTCTCTGATCGCCAGGCCGTCTATTAGAGTCTTGATTTCTTCAGGCGTGAGCACATTTGGCGCGGCTTTGCGCTTCGCTCCCTGACGCACGAGACGAATTGGATTGTGATCGAAGAACTCATATCGGCAAGCGTGATTGAACACAACGGACATAACGCCCCGGATCTTCGCGCAACTTCCTCTCGCTAGCGGAAGCCGGCGGAGCCAGGACTCAAACTCGATCGTTCGCACGTCACGAAGTTCGAGTTTTCCCCAGTTCGGCAAGATCCATCGGCGCAGGTAGACCGCGTAGCACATCTTCGTGGAATAGCTTCGCCAAGTGTTGCTTCGGGCCAATTCACGTTGCTCAAAATGGCTGCAGAGCTGAGCGACTGTCATCGTGATGGAAGTTGATCGAAGGTTCGCCCAATTGACCTCAGTAATCAGGCTGGCGACGGCGCTTCGGGCGGCGTCCTCGTTGGAATACTCCTCAATCGTTCCAATCACCCTTTTCCGATATATACCCTTCCCGTTGGGGCCTTTTTCTGACCAACGGAACTGCCAAACGTCGGGACCTTCAAGGCGAGACTTAGTAGTGAGACTGCCATGTTGCATTGGTCATCCTCCTGCCCGCAGCGGCGGGGCAGGGAAGATGTTCTCCGATTCGACGCACGCTTGGCTTTCTGAGTGTGGGAACTCATCCCACAATACTGAAGTGAATTACCTTGCGGAGGTAAGACTCTCGGCGCGCCTTTTTCTGCGGGCGTGGTTAAGACGGTTAGAAAGCCGGTCGTTTCTGCTCAGGGTATTGAAGGGAGTTTTCGCTCGCATTTCTTTCGATTCGGGGATGATGCATCAGGGAAGGCCGCTTCAATTCTTGTGCTTGAAGTGACCTTCGCATCGAGGCTTGATCAGCCCGGGCATTCCCCCCACTAGGAATGCCCGGGATCTCGGGCCGGTTGGTTGGCCAAAGCATTGAACCATTGCATGCGTATACATCACTCCTATTGCCCTACGGGAGCTCAGAAGGAAACTTGCTTCTCCAATGGTAGGTTCTGTGATGACCCGCCGACGCGAATCACGTAGCTGCCGGGAACGAGCGTCCAGGAGTCGGAGGCTTCGTCATAAACGGTGAGCCGATCCTTAGGTACGGCAACCGAAACCCCTCTCGATTCGCCGGGAGCGAGTTCGACACGCGTCCAACCGATGAGGCGCTTGGGTGGTTCTCCCGCGGCATCCGGCAACGATGCATACACCTGAGCGATTTCTGTGCCGGCCCGACTGCCGGTGTTCCTCACCCTAAAAGTGACGGTGGTGGAATCGCTCGAGATGACGTTCAGGTCGGAATATTCATACGTAGTGTAGGAGAGGCCGAAGCCGAACGGGAAGAGGACCGGCTTCTTCTCTGCGTCGTACCACTTGTAGCCAACCTTTAGCCCCTCATCGTATTGGATGGGAAACGGCGGGAGACCTTTATTCGCTTTCTCCATTTCCTTCGCCATTTCCTCCGGTGATCCATCCATGTGCTGTTGAGACTCAGGAGGGGGCTGAATGATGGTGGGATGAGGCAGATCGGCATCGCTTCTCGGAAATGTGATCGCCAGCTTCCCTGTAGGAGTAACGGTGCCGGCCAGGATGTTGGCGAGTGCCTCGGCTCCACGTATGCCCGGATACCACATCTCAACCACGCCCGCAACCTTGTCAATCCATGGCATGGTGGCGGGGCTTCCGGTTTCCAACACAACGATCGTCTTCGGATTCGCCGCAGCTACGGTCTCAATGAGCTTGTTTTGGTCTACGGCAAGATCAAGGCTTGGCAGATCGGAGTTCTCGGCTTCCCACTGGTAGGCAAAGACGATGGCCACATCGGCCGATTTCGCCGCCGCGGCTGCGGCGGTGAGATCCTCCCCTGATATGTACGACACATTGGCCGAATGTAGCTTCGCCGCGAGGGCGCGTAAAGGCGAACTCGGCATCCATTCCTGGTGGATGAACATTTCCATTAAGTTCTTGACTGGCGGAGGAGGCACAGGCGATCCGCCAGGTGGGCTCACCTGCGCGGATCCACCGCCGCTGAGCACGCCAACGTCGGCATGGCCGCCGACTAGAACTACAGATTTCAAGCTAGAGCCAAGAGGCAGTATCTGGTGCTCGTTCTTGAGCAGCACGATACTCTCCTCGGCGACCTTTTGAGCTGTCGCATACCCCTTCTCGACGTCCGGAACCTGCGTGTGCACCAGCGGTTCATCGAAGAGCCCATTGGCAAACATTGTGCGCAGAATGCGATGCACGTGATCATTGAGTTCCTCGTTCGAGACATCGCCGCTCTCGACCGCCTTCTTCAGCGCGTCGCCGAAGAAGTTCTGGTCGGGCTGCTCCATGTCCAGGCCCGCGTGCGATGCCTTGACGGTGGAGTGGGTCGCGCCCCAATCGGATAGAACGAAACCCTTGAAATTGAATTCCTTCTTCAGGACGTTTGACAGCAAATAGCTGCTCTCGCAGGCGAAGTCACCATTTAAGCGGTTATAGGAGCACATCACACCGCCTGCGTCAGATATTCCGAGCGCGATCTCGAACGCGCGCAAGTCCGTCTCGCGCATCGACCGCTTGTCGATCTTGACATCTACTGCATTGCGGCCGCTCTCTTGATCATTCATGGCGTAATGCTTGACGTCACCGATGACATGTTGGGATTGGACGCCCCTCTCGACGTTGCCATCTAGCGTCCCAGCCAGCAGTGGGTCTTCTCCCATGTATTCGAATGTGCGACCGTTCCGCGGTTCGCGAGTCAGGTTGACGCCGCCGCCGAGGCTCATGTTGTAGCCCTGGTTGCGGAGCTCCCGGCCGATCAGCGCACCATATTCGAACGCAGCTTCAGGATCCCACGACGATGCGGCGGCGAGGTTGTTTGGAAGGACGGTGGAGTAACGCCCCTTCACGAACCCAAGGGTCACGCCATAGGCGGAGTCTGCCATTTGGATGGACGGGATGCCTAGGCGCGAGACCGATTTCGTGTAACCGGCGCCCCCATTCCATTCCGCCGGGGGAACTAATGTGAAGGCCAATCCGCCGCCATGCAGTAGGGTTATCTTTTCTTCGAGCGTCATCTCTTTCACGACCATGTCGGCGCGCTGATCGGGTGAAAGGCTTGCATCGGACCAAGGGTGTTTGGGCTGACTCAATCCCGGAAACTGGGCCGGGGCATATGTACCGGTGAGGAGAGCCGCGACGAGCCCAAGTGAGGAAGCGATGCGATTCTTCATAGTTTCCTTTCTAATTGAATGTTGAAAAGTCATTTTTTCTCTTTTCGAAAATCACAATTGGGCAACGCTTGACGCTGACCCCTAGAAACACGAAGAAGATCTTCCCCAACAGTCAGGGTCGGGGTCCAACCGGAGTCTTGGCCAACTCTCCGGCCAGGCCGTAAATGTCTCCAATTCTGGTACTACCCGAAAAGGACACAAGTTGCTCTAAGGTGAGGGCTCGAATGAATCCAATTGCAGGCAGATTCGGCAAATACTTTTTGACCATCGGGCTGGTTATTGGATCGTCCAGAAGTTCACCAAGAGTGTACTCAGCTGAATAAAACGATGCCCGCCGCGGAATCGGGACTGATTTTGGCGGTTCAGCGATGGTTGGGTCCTTAAGGAACTGCGCGATTAAAGTTTGGACAGGATGGGTTTCCTCATTCGATTCCTGAGCGGTGGCCCGCCGGAAACGAAGCAGACTGGGAGTAATTGGCGGATCGAAGGCTTGTAACCCCCCTTGCGTGTATCCCAAAGGATAGATCTTCATAAACCAGGGATCGATCAGATCCACCTTGTACTTCGAATTGCTATCCAACGCGACCTCGACGTGCTGGTCAAACACAGGTGTCTTCACGCGAAGTAAGTAATACTGGCCCTTGAGAGCAAGTATTGTTCCACCTTGGACAATGCCGGGCTCAGGTTCGAGGTCCTGAAACGGACCCTCGGTCATGATTTGTCTTAAGAAGCCGAGGCGTATGGGACTCTCACCTACGAGCGTGCCCCCAGCCGCCCACCAGAGTATGCCGCCTGGATGGACATAGGTTTCACCGTGCGAAGCGTAGGCACCTTCCATGGTCACGTCCCAATGTCGGCTTAACTCCTCAGCGCCCGAGAGATTGCCCCAACCCTGGCCGTTATCACCTTCGTAACCGTATTCGTCGACAACCACCGGCTTTCCGAATTTCGCTCTCGCGCCTGCCAGCCGCCTCCCCGGATGCCCTGTACCGTCCTGAATAATCGTGTGCGTAATCCAGGGCTTCCCATGGTCATACCATGTAATCGCATTGTGGTTCCCGCGCAGGTGCTGATAAGGGTCACTCGCCTCAAGAGTTTGAAACATTCGATCCCAGTCTTTGACTTTCAGCCCCGGGGTCATCTTCGGATCGAACAGGTCGTACTCGTTCGCCATCGTCCACCAGACATTTCGAAACGCGGCAAATCGGGCGCAGACGTACCGGATATAGGCATCGTCGTGTTCTGCATCCATTGCTGCAAACCCGAGGTGATCGTAAGGATGGAAGAGAATGATATCCGCTTCGATACCCATCTTCTGCAGATCTACAATCCGCTTCTCGACAGCCTGGAAGAATCTAGGATCGAAACGATCGAAGTCGAATGAATGAGGCGCGCTCTCGACAAAGGGGTAAACTCTCGGTTCTTCGCGATTGAAGATATACCACTTCGGAAACAGTCCAAAGCGCACCTTCGTAAATGGAGTCTTGCTAAGGGTCTCGAGAGTTTGCTGCTGCAGTGCTTCATCCCGGTTTAACCAGTTGTAGAGAGTTGTCCCCAGCAGAAAATATGGCGTCCCATCAGAGTAGGAGAAGTGATATTTCTTTGCGACATGAACGGGGCCGCGATTGTCACGGGACGGAGGTTCCACGTCGAAACTTCCAGAGTGATTGTTGAGGTCCGAATCACTCGAAACCGAAGTGAATTGGCAGGTTCCCTGCTGCTGCGGCATGAAGCGAATCCGCCACGTTTGTTCGCCATCGTAAAAGCCTGTCACCAGTATCGAGCGCCCGCTACAAGTCACTTTCGCCTGAAGCTGAACGTCCTTGAAAGGATTATTGTGTGCGCGGGCAGAATGGAGAGTAATCTCCTCGATCCCCCATTGCTCGACACGTTTCGCCGCGATCGTCTCTTGCGAAGAGGCACTCAACGCGCCAACCAGCCACACACTTAAAAGGGTTAGAAGGGCCGCTGATTGAGTTTTCAATTTCCATTTCCGCATTGGGTTCGAGCCTCTGTGATTTCGCGGTAGTGAAGGTGAAGATCGTAGGAGGGGCATAGACCTCGAAAGTGGAAGCCAGGCCCCTCCTGCGGGGGCTGTCGGTCCAGGACCGGCTTCACTTCACAACCACTCTTACCCGATCCAGGTTTTCAATGCGCGCGTACAGCGTGTTCTTATCGCCATCGCGCTGCGAGATAGCACGGAGCGTAGTGAAGTAAGTGCCCGGCTTCGGGAACGCGTGCGTCATTGTGAGGTGAACCTGATTTCCGGATTCAGTGATGTCTGAATCCTTGAGATCCTGAGTGACGGCGAACTTCCCGTCACCTTCAAAGTCCCATTCCGCTGCGATGATCTTGCCTGTGTTCGGGGGTACTTCGACGGTAGCAGTGAACTTGACCGCGCGCTTCGCTACGACATCCGCACGAGGTTTACCATTTGCGGTCAGATGGATGACAGGCTGGATTCCCTGGCGCTCAGCCGCGCTCGATGGGACGACTACCTGGCCGTCTACCATCTTGTAATTGGTGCTCGGCGGAGGTAGATTACCCTTCTCCACCCAGGCGCTCAGGTCACGAAGTGCCTGATAGAGATCTGGTATGTAGCTGACGGTGTGCGTTGTGTCGCCTTGACGAGCCCCATCGCCGTGAAGTGCATGCTCGACGTACCAGAGGCGGAAGCTGTCGTCAGTCCGACCACCGAGAGCCTCTTTCACCTTTGAACGGTACCAGTCCGCTTGCCATGGAAGCGCGTCCTGATCCATCATGCTTTCTACGATGATCATCTTCCCTTTGAATTTTCCGGACTGGACAGAACCTGCGCCTGTAACCATCGGGCCAATCAACATGGGCCGCTGTGGCTCAAGAGGTTTGCCGTCCGGGCCACGGAATTG
>Ga0157378_10001914_pt1 | contig 18690 bp, 16 predicted proteins | sample M65metaG_FD_115309 | JGI IMG/M metagenome (GOLD analysis project Ga0157378, IMG submission 115309) | Miscanthus rhizosphere microbial communities from Kellogg Biological Station, Michigan, USA - M6-5 metaG | ecosystem: Host-associated > Plants > Roots > Rhizosphere > Soil | place: USA: Michigan...
CAGCACGTGATCGGTGGGCAGCAGCAGACGAAAATTTCTTTGCTTGGCATCGGCGAGTAGCTTGCGCGCCAAGTCCAGCTTGTCCGCCTCCACCAACGATTTCCCGATTGGCAAGCCCCGGGATTTCAAGAACGTATATGCCATGCCACCGCCGATGAGCATCGCGTCGGCGACACGCATCAGGTTTTCGACGACTTCAATCTTGTCTGAAACTTTTGCGCCGCCCAGAACGGCCACGAATGGACGCTCAGGATTCGACAGAGCTTTTCCCAGATATGCCAACTCGCGCTCCATCAGCAAGCCCGCCGCAGATTGCTTCACAAACCGCGTGATGCCCACGACGGACGCATGCGCACGATGAGCCGAGCCAAAGGCATCGCACACAAACAAACCGTCGCACAATGCCGCGAGTTGCCGGGAAAAGTTCTCCTCATTGGCCTCTTCTTCCGCGTGATAGCGCACGTTTTCGAGCAGAAGCACGCCACCATTCGTGAGAGACTTGCTTTTGGCTTCGGCCTCCGCGCCAACGCAGTCCGCCGCAAAATCAACCGGAATGCCAAGCAATTCCGCCAACTTTTCCGCCACCGACTTCATGCTGTATTTCGGGTCGGGCTTGCCTTTGGGACGTCCGAGGTGAGATGCGAGGATCAGCCGTGCGCCATTCTTGCGTGCAAACTCAATCGTCGGCAGCGTTTCGCGTATGCGCGTATCGTCCGTGACGCGTGCGCCGTCCAGCGGCACGTTAAAATCCACGCGCAGGAACACGCGCTTCCCGTTCATTTGCAGATCCCGGATCGATAGTTTTTCCATGATTTATCGTGAGGGTTCGTTGCAGCGCCAACCTTCAGGTTGGCATCCTTGAATTTAACGGATGGCCGCCTGAAGGCGGGCGCTACACAAGACCGACAGCCTACTCGCCAACTACATCTTTGAAGCCAAAAGCGTGATCAGATCCCGGCAACGGCTGGAATATCCCCACTCGTTGTCATACCAGGCCAGAACCTTCGCGCAGTTCGTACCTACGACGCGCGTATAGCCGGAATCCACGATCGAGGAATGCGGATTACCGCGGAAATCGGCGGACACCAATTCCTCTTCCGTATATTCCAAAATGTTTTTCATGGGGCCATCAGCTGCGCTTTTGAGAGCCGCGTTCATGGACGCCACGGTCACAGGTTTCTCGGTGAACACGGTCTGGTTCACAAAAAACACGTTCGGAGTCGGGACGCGAATGGAGTAACCGTCCAGCTTTCCCTTCAGCGCAGGGATCACCAGATGCAGCGCCTTGGCCGCACCGGTCGACGTGGGAATCATCGAGAGCGCCGCCGCGCGGGCGCGCCGCAGATCCTTGTGCGGCAGATCGAGCAGTTTCTGATCATTCGTGTAGGAGTGGATCGTGGTCATCGTGCCGCAGGAAATTCCAAACGTGTCTTGAATCACTTTGGCTACAGGCGCGAGGCAGTTCGTAGTGCAAGAAGCGTTCGAGATGATGTGGTGCTTGGCGGGATCGTAGCTCTTGTCGTTTACACCCAGCACCACGGTCAGGTCCTCGTCCGTAGCGGGTGCCGAGATGATCACTTTTTTCACGCTTCCGCGCTTGTGCTTGGCAGCGTCGGAAGCCTTGGTGAACAACCCGGTGGACTCGATCACGATATCGGCGCCTACCGATGGCCAGTCGATCTCCGCCGGATCTTTGGTCTTGAACACCCGAAAACTCTTGCCGTCCACAGCGATCGAATCTTCGGTATGCGTCACCTTCTGGTGGAGATTGCCCAGAACGGAATCGTACTTGAGCAAATGGGCCAGCGTCTTGGAGTCGGTAATGTCGTTCACCGCCACGAATTCGATGGCGGAATTTCCCAGCGACGCACGCACAATATTCCGTCCGATGCGGCCAAATCCATTAATTCCCACTTTAATCGGCATGAATCCTCCGGAAGAGTGAATTGCGTAATCAGCGCTCAATTCTAATCAGTTGCCGGGCCCAATCACACATACAAGAAATTGCCAAATTCCTTTCTGATCGTCTTAAAACCATCGGCCGTTTTCAGTGGAAGATTACCCCGGACGCGGATGACCTCACCTGAGGCCGGTATGCGAATACTTCCCACACCATCTTGCACCAGGCAACAATCACCAGATGCTAGGTTGGCCACAACCAAAAGTCAAACCAGTTCGCGCTCTCATTGTGCCAAAGATGTGATGTCCTCGCTCAGTTTTTGGAGTGGTTTTTCAGTATGCCCTGCAAAGCGGCGAGCTTCCCGTCGACCGGACCGCTGTTCAATCCAAGGATACTTACGACCAGCGGATACACATTGACGTTCTCGAACGATTCCACACTTGCACCGCTACGAATATCGGGCCCGGTCGCGATGAAAATCGCCTTCATGCTGGGCATCTGGCGGGGGTCGTACCCATGAACGCCTCGAGGCGGCATCCTCGCACTGCCACTTTTTGCACTTGGATCATGAGCCGTGATGGCATATGCACCAGTCGGTATAACAACCGGATCGCCTGTGCGGGGATTCGAATCGAAATGCAGGTACGCGGGAAGTTGATCGCGGCGGTACACCTTAAACTTGTCGCTCGCTCCTTTCAGCGATTCATAAGCCATTTCGGCGTCGGCATCGGAATGGGGGTAGAGCAGCGAACCGGAAGTTTCAAAATTCGAGAGATCGGCCCATTTATCCAGGCTCACCCAACCTCCCTGTACAGTCTCCATCCCATGGTCTGCGACGACGATCAGATCCACCGGCAAGCCCGATGCGTTGATGCCCTCGAAGAGCTTACCCATCAATTCGTCAACGTGGTGCACGGCCTCGGCCGTCTCCGGCGATTCAGGACCATAGTTGTGACCGGCGTGGTCGGTGCTTCCGAAATACAACGTGATGAAGTGGGGCCTTTTGTCCGGGGAAAGGCGCAACCACGCCAGCACCTGCTCGACGCGTTTCTCATCGGGGTAACTGTCGTCGAACGTGAGGTAATAACTGGGGCGACGGCCTTGAATCTCGGCGTCCGAACCTGGCCAGAAAAAGCAGGCAGCGCGCATTCCCTGTTGCTGGGCCAGCACCCAGAGCGGCGTGCCGCCGTACCATGTGCCGTCGCTCTCGGATTTCAGAACGTTGAACGCGTAGTTTTCTTTTCGAGTGGGATCGTAAAAGGTATTGGCGACGATGCCGTGATGTTCCGGATAAAGTCCGGTGACGATGGAGTAGTGATTGGGAAACGTCAGGGAAGGAAATGAAGGGATCATGCCGTCCGGCGCGCTTACCCCCTGCGCCGCAATCTTCAGCAAGTTTGTAGCGCCATATTTTTTCGCATAGTCGTATCGAAATCCGTCGAGGGAAACGAGCACTACATAATGTTTGGCCTGCTGCGCCGCGGAATTCGATGGGTTGGAGACTTCGATAACCGGCGCGGCCGATTGCGCCGTGCATATGCCTGCCGCAATCACGCAAGCAAGGACAACGGCACAAATCCGGCCTAATCGGGCTCTGCATCGACTCTGTTTTCGCGCAAAAATCGAAGATACCCTGCCCTGCATCGGCGCTCCTCAATCCAAACAAAAGGCAGCAATCGCCTTCAAATCCCGAAAACCACGATGGATGGTCATAGTTCGACGCCCAACTGTCTTCCTGTCGACTGGAAAATTCACTGGATCCAACGGACTACTCGGGATACTGCTGAACCTTGGTCACTTTATCGCCTTCAAAACTCACAAAAATGGTCTTGGAAGGTGGGGTGCCGTAAATCCAGTCTTCAATTTCGCTACCGTCTGTTCCCTTTTCACGGACCTTACGATCCGGGCGCCCCATCGCCGCCAGAACCATCTCGTGGTCCATGCCTACCACAGGCTGCTTTTCCTGAATTGCTTTCTGAATTTCGGGCGGCAGGCTTTCCACCCACTGCACGGCTGCGGAATGCTGTTTTGAAAAATCGAGCACCTCGGATAACAACTGCTTCAAGTCATCGGGAGTCATGTCCGGCAGAGGCTTGTCAAAATCCAGAAAAAGCGTGGCCCCGGCGTTGGTGTTCACGGGAGTGGCCGGGCTTGTGGTCATCGTAGGGACTCCCCCAACTTCCAAATGGATACGATCGCGAAGCCTGGTTTTTCCGCGGCCCCCGCCATTGACCTCCACGATGATTTCCTTGTCCTTAAAATCCAGATTCGTGATTTGCGCGTGGTCTCCAGGATTAATCGCGGAGCCCGCCGAAGCAACCGCCATTCGCAGCGCATTCTCGTTCACGGGGGCTCCGGCTTTCATATGGAAGCCCTTTTTCCCCGCGGGGATCGGCACGACGACTCGTACAAGTTCCCCGTCCACAAAGCGAACGAGCGAGAGCCGCGACTCGGGTTGCAATGGGCCATTCTTAGCTTTGGCCGGCGGTTCGGAGCTGTCTTTGGAATCGTCCTTCGCGGAGTCCGGTGGGTCGCCGCGTTGTCGCGTTCCCTGCGGAGCCGCCAAATTTTCGCTCGATGAGAAGCTAAGGACTCGATCCCGCTGTGATGACACGCCTGAGGAATTCGCGCTGAACATAAGCGCTGCCGTCGCCAAAATGGGGGCCAGCCGAAGCATCGGTACCTTCCCGCACCCATTTTAGCACCAAACGCGATTCAAGGCCGCGTCAACGATTTGTAACGCCGCCGTCCCCGGACCTCAGCATCACCCCTCCGCGATCGATCTTCACAGGCAGTAGTTTGGCGCCGGAAGCGACGATCGCAGTTTCAACGCCCACGCGCGCGTCCGGATCAATCAACAACGTAACGCAACCGCCGCCTCCCGCCCCGCACACCTTGCCGGCAAGGGCACCTTTTCGACGCGCCGAGGAAATCACCCGGTCGATCAGCGGCGTTGAAATGGTTCGAATATTGCGCCGGCGGAATTGCCATTCATCGCGCATCTGGCGTCCTACTTCGTTCCAGTCGTTTTTCTCGAGGGCCGCTCGAACAGCTCGCGCGACGACCGAGATTTTTTCCAGATTTTGCGAGACGCGCCGGTTGCCATCGATGTGCCGCTTGAACACTTCCCAATTGTTTATGCCGTGCTGCCGTGGTTTCCCCGTGTAGCACAGCACAAGGCGGCGCTCGAGCTCGTCCAGATCGCAGCCGATTTCCTCGCGCCGTTCGCCTCCCGGTGCCAGCACGATCGACGCAGCCCCGCCAAACGCGGGAGGGTAATGATCCTGTGTGCCGGTTGGAACGCGGATGACCACAGCTTCGATATCGCGGCTCAGGTGGATCCAGTCTTCACGGCTAAGCCCAGCTCCCGTGAGCCGGTCAAGAGCGGCGCAGATGGCTACGGCCATGGCCGAAGAGCCGCCGATTCCCGCGCCGGAAGGGGCTTCGGAATCGGTCGTCAGCGTGAATCCGCACAGTGGCCGGAAAATTCGAACCAGATGCGCGAGTAACGGAAGCTTGTAGCGTCTCGCACGGAAGAGCGCGTCGAATGAAGCAAATGATTCCTTCCGCCCCCCGTCACGCGATACGAGAGTGATGCGACGTGAGGGCTTGGACGGGGTCTCGATCACGCAGGTCGCATAACGCGTGATGGCGCAGTTCACGGTCAATGAACCTTCGTGGAACAGGTACAGCGGCCAGATATCCAGCGTTCCGCCGGCCAAGTCAATCCGCGTCGGCGCTTTCGATTCGATTCTCACTTTGACTTGTTCCCCTTGCCCCGCTAGCCTCTTGCTGCACGCGGACTTCTATCGTTTCCGCGCAATCATATCAGATGGATACACAGACCCAGACTCAAACGAATCCACGTGATTCCGTACTTGCACGTTTCATGCTCGGATTCGAAGGCCAATCCCTTCCCTCCGAACTCGCCGAATACCTCTCGCAGGGTCTGGCAGGTGTCGTGATTTACCAGCGTAATTTTGCGAGCGCATCCCACTTGCTGGAACTGACATCGGCCATTCGCCGCGCCGCCGCCAGGCCGGTGCTGATTGGCATTGACCAGGAAGGAGGAACACGCTTTGCCCTCAAAGAACCATTCACGTTGTGGCCCTCAGCGACGGAATTGGGGCGGATCGGGGACGCCCAACTTGTCGAGCAAGTCGCCCATGGAATCGCACTGGAGTTACGCGCTGTTGGATGCAACGTTAATTTTGCTCCCATGCTGGACCTGCACGTGAATTCCGAGAGTCCGGTCACTCAAAATCGCAGCTTCGGCGCTGACCCGTACCTGGTTGCCAGGATGGGCGTCGCCTTTGATCGGGGAATGCGCTCGGGCGGAGTGTTGTCCTGCGCCAAACATTTTCCGGGCCACGGTGACGCGGCCGTCGATCCACACCACGATCTGCCGGTTTTTGGTGAATCGATGGAACGTCTGAAATCGGCAGAACTTGTTCCTTTTGTAGCAGCCATTACAGCGGGCGTGCCGCTGGTGATGACCGCACACATCATGCTGCCGCGAATCGATCCAGACGTTCCAGCGTCACTGTCGCGCTTCCTGCTCTACGAAGTTCTGCGCCGGCGAATGCAATTCGCCGGTGTCATTCTGGCTGACGACCTTGGCATGGGCGCAATCGCCAAGCGCTACGATCCTGGAGAATCCGCGGTTCGGACGCTGAGCGCCGGTACGGATATGGCCATGTTGTGCCACGACTGGTCGGCCGTAGCGCCCGCGATCGCTGCCGTGCGGAACGCCAAGCGAGAGGATCGATTCGATGAGGATGAGTGGAGGCTTTCGCTTGATCGAATCGGGCGAGCCTGCAGCAATGCAGAAGTTTCTGGACCTCGACCGTCGCTTGATATTTTGGGACGCGACGAGCACCAGCGCCTGGCCAGAGAGATTCGCGCACGACTTCGTTAGACGTTATTGGCTATGCTTCATTGGTATTACGAGGTTTACAAGGGATGGAGCGGCCGACGGGATTCGAACCCGTGCCTGGACCTTGGCAAGGTCCCGTACTACCCCTATACTACGGCCGCCCAAAGCACCAAAACTCTATCACGTCGCGGTTTCGGCGACAACTTTTCGAGAAGTCCAGCCATAACAAGGGTTAAACGGCGGCTCCCACTTAGGGATTCATGGCTGCCTTACTAAGACGTCTCGACCGCCGGCCAACGGGAATTACATCAGCCGACCTGCAGTACCCGCGCGGTTTTTACCACGGGCGACTTGCGCTGGCGCTCGGCAAATTTCGTGGCCTTCTCTTTGTCGGTATACACACGGGCAAAGCGCTCCCCGTCCTTGTAAAAAACGGTTACCTGCCAGTGCTTATGCTTCCGGCGTCGATCTTTCCCCAGCGTCGTGCGTTTCCGTGCAGTTTTGGTTTTCGGCATCATTTGAATATCTCAATGGCCACTAGCGCGCGCAAGTACCAATTCGATCAATACTTTGCAAGCAATCAGATTATACTCCATTATCGCATCGGTTGTAATGGGGAAAGACACTGTATCCTCAATTGAATGAGCCTTCGATAAAAATGACCGTTTTTACCCCACCTCAGTCCCTCATTCTGGGAAGAAGCATAAAGAAACCATGAGATTACCTTCCCTACTCCAAGCGCAAGAAGGAGTCGCAATACAAATGAACATGATCATAATTTTGATTTTTACTTCTGTTGACAGAAGCGCCTAATGAGTGCAGGAAACTCGTGCCGACTGGGTTAAGCGTGCAGAGTTCCCATGGCGGGAGACGATTATGGAAACTTTGGCAAGTTTTAACGAAGGGTTCAAGGTGCTTTTGGCGATTTCGTGCATCATATCTGCAGGCCCGGAATTTTCAGGTCATTCACAACCAGGTAATGCTGAAGAGGATTGGAGGTACAGTGATTCAAGTCAAAGAAGGAGCGAGCATCGAGAACCCGAGAAAGTATGAATCCGTCGCAGTTGAGAGCCTTCGGAGTCTCTTGTTGGATGGCCGTGCGGCCCAACAAGATCCACACCGAGAAAATTTCTACGAGATCGATGGCGAAGGAGAAGCCTTTTACATTCACATTTCGCCGGTGAGCGGAAATGTAGTGTTATTGGCCAGATGGATTCGCCAGTCCCAAGACTGTTGCGTTAGTACAGGACAACTCGTCGCCTAGGCGCGCCAAAAATATTTCAGGCCCCCTCGTTGTGGCATAATCCTATATATTTCAACAGGTTACTCAAGCAGTCTGGCATTCGCAGATTTCCCTTGAGGTGTCGGAACTCGTTTAGACAAAAAAATAGGGCGAAACGGCGGTCGGCCGTTTCGCCCCGATCTATTACAGGCTGGTGACGTTCGCTGCCTGCAGGCCCTTCGGGCCGGAAGTAACTTCGAACTCAACCGCCTGGCCTTCGTTCAGCGATTTGTATCCCTCCGCTTGAATCGCGGAGAAGTGGACAAAGATGTCCTCGCCGGACTGGCGCTGGATGAATCCGAATCCCTTGCTGGCATTGAACCACTTTACTGTTCCTTGTTCTTTCACGGTGTTTCCTTTTCACTGATTTGAGCTATTTGGTGCTTCTCGACCGCCTCCAGCCGTACAACAAAAAAAGGCTCCGAGTTTGTAACTCGCAGCCCCTTTAAATCGAATCTAAAGGTTTCACAAGAGCAACAAACGCAATTGCACAGTATCATGATTTTGAATAGGGGCCTAACGATTTCCACAGGCTGCCGGGGGAGCCCTGCGGGTGGGCTGGTTTGTCCCAAGTCTACCAGGAAGGCATGGAAATCCGCACGCCTATAGGCGTTGCTGGAGCTCGAGTTGCAACTCCCGTTGCCGCTCCGCAGTCAGCTTCGCGCCATCCTGCGTCACGTAAAACACGTCGGTCGCTGTTCCGCCTTCCGTATCGATCAAGCCGACCTCGATATTGAAGCCGTGCTCGGCAAAGGCGGAGCTGATGTCGTACAGAAGTCCGGGCCGGTCGAGCGCAACGATCTCAACGACCGTACTGTGGGAAGAGCATTCGTTGTCCATATGGATTCGCGTATCCACGCTAACTTTTGGCGGCCGTTTTTCCGGCTGAAATTTTCGTTTCATTAAGGCCACAACGTCCAGCTCTCCGGAAATCGCCGCGATGAGTTGCTGTTTCAGCCGAGCAACTTCGGACGGGTTGTGGTCCAGCGTCAGAAAGCGGTCAGAAAAACGCAGCGCGTCCAGTACAATCCCGTTACGGTTCGCGCAGGCGTCGGCCTTCAGAATATTCATGCCCCAGGACGAGATTGTTCCGGCCAATTTGGTAAAAAGAGATGGACGATCTTTCGTGACGAGCACGAGCTCGTAGTATTGATCGCGCTTGGTAATACTGATCTCAGCCACCGAATGGCCCAGCCTCCTGTACATCCGGTAATGAGCGGAGATTTCCGCGGAGGAATGGGTCAACAGGTAACGGCGCGGAAAGCCGTCGAGGAAGTTCCTGAACCTCTCGGCTTCCACTGCGTCTTCGCCTGTGGGAATCAATCGCTCCAACTGCTTGGCATCTTCTCCCGCGAGATACATACGCTGATCATCGACCGAACGATTGAGATAGTTTTCCGTAGCGGCGTAGAGTTGCCATAGCATTTCGGCCTTCCACGTGGTCAACGCCTCAGGATTCACCGCCTTAATATCCGCGTAAGTAAAAAGCGTCAGCATCTTGAGGAGTTCAATGGTGCCAACGGCGGAAGAAAAATCGTGCACCGCTTCCGGGTCGAAGATGTCGCGCCGCAGCAGGGTGGCGGACATGCGCAGATGATTGGCGATCAGGAAATTCACCGTGTCCCGGCCAAACGTATCGAGATGCAATCGCTCGAAAACGCCTTGCACCGCTTCCAGACTGCCATCCACGTGGCTCTCGGTGGCCATGCCTTTGCCTACATCGTGAAACAGAAGCGACAGGTATAGCAGCTCGGGGTGATCCAGCGTCAGAAGAATGTCACGGAATCGGCGGTCCAGATCGCCCTTCTTCGAGGTAAGACTATGCAGATTTTCAATCGTTACCAGGGAATGCTCATCGACCGTGTAGCGATGATAATAGTCGCGAATTACCAGAGAATCGATGGCATGCAATTCCTTGAAAAGCAAAACCAACAGGCCCACGCGATGCATTGCGCGCAGCGAAGAAGCGGCGTGAGGCAGGATTAGAATCTCGCGAAGGTATTCCCACAAGTCCGGGGAGCTGGAATTCCACTTCTGAATTCGCGGCAGAGCCGCTTCCACGGCGTTTTCGGTTTCCGCCGTCAACTTAAGATCGTGCCGCGCAATCAGTTCAAACAGCCGAAACATCACGCGGGGATCTTCCACCGAATCAGAATGCCGCAAGGAAATTCGCCCATCAGTAACCCGGAACTCGGATGTCGATAACGGGGATAAACGGGCGCCTACCCAGCGCGCCCAGATGGACTTAGCCCGCGGCACTTCATCAAACAACACCGTGAGACGGTCAATAGCGCGCGCCTGCCGAAAATAAGTCCGCATCCAATCGTTCGCTGAGGCTTCCTGTCCTCCGTGCAGGCCGATTCCATTGGACGCTGCCTCGGACTGCATCTCGTAGGTAAGAACATTAAGGTCTCGACCCTGGCGGTAATGGAGAAAACACCGGACGGCGTCCAGAAAATCGATGGCCTTTACAGCGTCCGCGCGAAGCGGTTGAGGCAAGAGGGGAATCGGGTCGTTCCATTCGCGGGAATGCTTCATTTCCGCGATCTGCGCGAGCCAGCACGCCACTTGATAGTCGCGCAATCCTCCTGGGCCGTCCTTGATATTCGGTTCGAGATGGAAGATGGTTTCGCCGTATTTCTGATGCCGCGAGCGGGCCAGGCCCGTGAGTTCCTGCATCAGGCTTTCGGATTCGCGGACCACCATGCCCGGCAGGATGCGTGTGCGCAGGCGCTCGTAAAGTTTTTCGTCGCCGCAAATGAAACGGCAATCCAGCAGAGAAATATTAAATTCAATGTTATTGCGATACAGTTTTCCGCATTCCGCGACCGTGCGGGTGGTGGGGCTGACGCGCAAGTGCAAATCCCAAAGAGACTGGCTCAGCGGAGCAATGGCTTTCTTGCTGAGAAATTCCTCGTTTACGTCCTTGCCGTACAAAAACAGAAGATCGATGTCCGAATACGGAAATAAGGCCTGGCGTCCGTATCCTCCCATGGCGGCAATACAAAATCCCTCGGCCAATCCGCCTGCCGCCGTATTTTCCGTCCAAAGTTGGGTGACCACCGAATCGATCAGCGTCGATCGGTCACGAATCGCAGCTTTGCCATCGCCTGATTCTTCAAAACGCCTCTGGATCCTGGCGGACTCTTCCGCGTAAAGTTCCTGCAGACTGGAAGTGCGGCTGTCGAGCTTCATATCCTGCTAAAGTGGGCCCCCGGCCCGATATTTGTTTTGCGGGATTTCTGGTCAAGCCAGGGTTAACGGTCAGAACCAGGTCACCGCGCCCAAGCATCTTCGCATAACAATAGCTTCGGCTCGCTCTTCGCATCTCGCGGCGATGGACGCGCCTCGTCCTACAGCGCGGAAACTCCGCGCTCCTGGTTGCGTATGCGAACCGCCTGATCCACTTTGGAAACGAAAATTTTTCCGTCGCCGATCTTTCCTGTCGAGGCGCTCTGGAGAATCGCGTCGATCGCGGCATCCACCAGGTTGTCCGGGATGACGATTTCAATTTTGATCTTGGGAAGGAGGTCTACCGTGTATTCGCGCCCGCGATAAACCTCGGTGTGTCCCTTTTGCCGGCCATGCCCACGCACGTCGGAAATGGTCATGCCCCCGATGCCGAGTTCCGTAAGTACTTCTTTCACCGCTTCAAACCGGGACGGCTGAACGATCGCTTCGAGCTTCGTCATCATCTTCGTGTCCTCAAACTTGAACCACGGATTCAATTCCTCGCTGCGTCATGGCAGCGCCCTACACTATAGGGCCATTCTACCCGTTAATTCCACTGTCTGAGGGTCGGGTTTCCGCGCCACTCGGGTCGAGCGACTAAAACGCACGCATAGCAATAGGCTTTCCGTGCTCCCAAGGAATCCGTTCACCGTGCAAGGTTTGTTCTGGGAATACAAGTAAAGTGCCGCGCGACGCAGCGCTAAGTTCGCGCTTCGTCGCGCGGCAAGCTTTAAGGAGCGCGCCTGGCAACCTGATGACCGCTCAGAGCCGCCAAGCGGGATTTCTGAACTGCTCTCCAGAAAGAATTTCTGTCTTCTCCGAAGAGCACGCCTTAGAACATGAACCCGGCTTCGATCGCGCCGCGTGCCTGGTTGGTGTTGGTTCCGCCTCTGCCGAATCCAATATCCGAGCCCACGACGAAGTTAGAGAGGTGAACGATCGAAACATCTCCTCGAATGAAGAAGGCGTCCTTTACGAAAGTCGGAGTCACGGTGAATGAGAACGCACCGGTTCCGGGACCATAGCCCAGCAAGTTTGCTTCATTCGTGGTGAGGCTTCCGCTCGACTTGATGTATTCCGGCCGTACGGAAAGTGAAAATCCGTGTTTGAAGTTATAGTTCGCCAGGATCGCGCCGCCGTTGGTGTGCGCGCCCGGAGTGCTGTACACAGCGTCATCCGACTTCACGACGGTGTACTGGTAGTAAGGGCTGATCGTCACAGGACCTTTGATGAAAGTGTAGATCAGGTTGTAGACCTGCTCGTTGTTTTGGTAGAGAGGCGTCACGGGGAAAGAGTTGGCGGGTCCGACTCTCGCGTAAGTGTGCCCGGCGTTTCCCCCTGCTGCAAACGTGATCGTATTCGAACTGTTCACCGCATATGCCAGCAGGCCGGTTAGCGACGTGTAGCGGTCCGAATAAAATCCATCGTTCCAGCTGAATGAGAGCGTGAGCTTCTTGTACGTATCATTGATCTGGATGCCGCGGCTGATGGCCGGTTCCTGATTCCAGAGAAGGCCGCGTTCGATGTTCATATTTTGAAAGGTGAAGGTGTACTCGTCGCCGATCAGCGTGGGTAGCGACCCGATCTCGACGTTGAAATTGCCCTTCACCAGCTTTGCATAGCCCACCGGAAAGGGTCCGTATGTACCCGTCGTCGTTGGACCCGTCTTCGCGAATGGCACCCCGACCACCGGTAGATTGTAAGCACCACCCTGCAGGAAGAATTGGAACCAGCCCGAGTTTTTTTGGATGAAAACCTGGGCGTTGCTGATGTCCACGTGCCCCTCATCGCCGCTGAACACGGGATTGTTTCCAAATAGACCGATACCGCTCAGAATGCCTGTCACTTCAATCTTTCCGAAAGGGCCCGCGGGAAGCTCATGAGGAATCCCTGTTGCGAGCGGGCCGGACATCGACGGAGTCGGCAATGGCGCCGGAGCCGGCGCAGCTGCGGGCGCTTGAGCGGCCGGGTCTTGCGACGGAGCCGCCGCCGTGTCGTCTCCGGCGTCCAACTTAGCATTCAAATCAGCCAACTCAGCCTTCAACGCGTCGATCCGTTGACGCAATTCCGCAGGAGTCGATTCGGCGGCCGTGGATGAAGTTGTGGCGCTCGCCGTACTTGTCTCGCTCCCTGTTGCTTCTCCTGCAGCCAAACTCTTTGCATGGCTGGCGGGAACCCCAAGTCCTACCAGGCCTAACACCAAAATTCCTAAACCCACCCCACAAGTCTTATTCATGAATAAAAAACTCCTTTTCCGCTGAAAGGTCGATGAAATTTAGACCCTGACCAGCGTGAAAACTTTACGTTCTGTTAGGCGGAGGGTCCAATTCATACTTTTTCTCTTAGCAATCAGGATTGTGGCGTTCATCCCACGAATCTTCAGTATTTGGAATAGAAATACTGCAATTCGTGCAGTGTCATCGGCCAAAACGCTCGAAATGGCGCCAAAATGCGGTCTTCCGAGGTGCGGGTGCGACAAATTGACCCAAAGGGCAAGGAAAAGCTAGAGGCAAACTTAGGGTATGGAGTAAAATTTACTCCGATCCTGACGTGGTCGTGGCACTCCGACAAGGCGGGTGGTACTTATCCGAATGTGTACCGTAGATTTGTTGGGGGAATTCGTGAATTGCAAAATTCTTGGGAGCACATTCTGACATGAAACGCGACCGGGCTCAGTGGATCGTTCTTGGATTTTTTGCGGTTTTTGTGCTTATCCAGTTCATTCAGCCCAGCCGAACGAACCCGCCCGTGGTTCCCTCCCGCACGCTCGAAGCCCATGTGCCGATACCGCCCGAGGTTCAGACGGTTCTGAAACGCTCCTGCTACGATTGCCATTCCAATTCTACGGTCTGGCCATGGTATAGCCACGTCGCACCGATTTCCTGGTACGTAATTCATGATGTGAATGTGGGCAGAAGCCATATAAATCTGCAGGACTGGGAAGCGCAAATCAATGAGAAGGAAGCCAAAGAACACCTAGGGATGACCTGCAAGCTCATTCGAGAAGGAAAGATGCCACCTGCCGATTACCGGACGATGCATGAAGGAACCGATGTTTCGCCGGAAGAAACAACTGCGGTTTGCGCCTGGTCGCAAAAAGTCGGCTCTGAGGAAGATTCCGATCAGAAGCATGATGATGGACATGATCACGAACACGAACACGAACACGAGCACAATCACGATGATGCTCATGATTAGTTCTCCGCCTTGCGGCCTTATTTTGATGGGAGCACGTTAGCTACCGGCGAATAAATACGCGCACATCGCGCAATTCCCGTCACGCCTTACTGTGACTCTACTCAAAGAGCAGAACAGCAATCCGGTAATTGGAATGCCCGACTTTTCCGTTGCTGGGACAAGCGCCGATCGTCGCTGCACGGTATTTTCCCTCGCGGATTCTTTGTTCCAGCATGTCGGGCAGTGTTCCCACATCCGGCGTAGCGTAATGAAGGACGAAAGAAGGGACATGCTTTCCTGCGTATCCATTGTCCAGGATGCAGGAGCGGCGCGCATCCGCGGTTTCCGTGAGCAGGTGCAATCCCCGTGAGCGAAGTTTTGCGTTGACGATTCTCTCCTGCTCCTCGATTGACAGTTTTCCTGCTTCCCGAGAAAAATCCTCCACCGCGAACAGCGTGCCGTTGCGTGCGGATACGGCAACCCCCACAGAATCGAGCTGGGGATCGAGCAGGTTGGCTCGGTGCGGAGGAGAATTCATCCATTGATGATGGATGCCCTCGGCGTTGGGCCCTTCGGCAACATTTTCCGCAAGCGCGCTGAAGTGCGCTCCGGCGTGGGAAGCACGGTCTACCATCGCCGGTTCGCCGGGCAACTGGTGGGAGAGCGTATTTTGCGCTGCCATTCGTGAGGCATGCTGGCCCGCCGCGGCAGCAAGCGCGGCGTTCCATTTTAAAGGCGGCAGATTGTGCGCAATGCGCTCGCGGTTTGCGGATTCAAACAAGGTCCGCGCAGGATCGTTTCCCTGCGCGTGAACTTTGGGCAAGGCAACGGTCAGAATCGCGATAACCACAGCTGCCAGCGGGGAGAACGCCCTCATTGTTACCCTCACTCGATCCAAAGCGCAGACAATATTTTACTCGCTCTGAACTCGTTGTGCTGCCGGCGTCTCGCCGGCGATTTCCTTCACCTCACGTAGGGCTGCAAAACCTCCACTGGGACACCCGCACCACCAGATCGCGCGAGAATTCCTCACTGAGTCCGTCGCGACTTATCGCCGATTCTTGTGTGTGACATCTCAGCATTTTGGTTATTATGGAGAGCTTTTGGAGACCTCATGGAACCCGCTCTGGTGGATTTACACAATGTGCGTGTCATTCGCGGCGATAACGTGGCGCTCGATGACTTCAGCCTGCGCATCAATTCCGGCGAACACGTGGCGATATTGGGCCCAAACGGCTGCGGAAAATCGACGCTGATCAAGACCATCACGCGCGAAGTTTACCCGGTGATTCGCGAAGGCTCCTCCATGACCATCCTCGGACAATCGCGCTGGAATGTCTTCGAGTTGCGCTCGGTCCTGGGAATCGTTTCGAATGACTTGATGGTGGACGTCACCGGCGAAACGAGCGGGCGTGAAGTTGTTCTTTCCGGATTTTTCAGTAGCACACGCATCTTTGACCATCAGACCGTCGAACCCGAACATCGCGAGCGCGCCAATGCCGTGCTGGAACGGATCGGAGTGCCGCATCTCGCCGACCGGCCTGTTGCGGAGATGTCCTCGGGCGAAGCCAAGCGAATCCTGATCGCCAGGGCGCTCGTTCACGATCCGCAGACGCTGCTATTCGACGAACCGAGCAACAGCCTGGATGTCTTCGCGCAGCACGGCTTGAGGGAAACCATGCGTCAACTGGCACAATCCGGAATTGGCATCGTGCTCGTGACCCATCATTTGTCCGATGTCATTCCGGAAATTGACCGGGTGGTGCTGATGAGGAACGGCAAAATCCGCGCGGATGGGCCAAAGAAAGCCTTGCTGAATCCGAAAGAAATCTCAGGTCTTTTCGGTATTCCAGTGGAAATCACGCGGCGGGACGGTTACTACCATGTATGGTGAGAACTTCCGGCAACCGGGGAAAAACTACCGCTGTCTCATTGTACGTCCAAGACAACATCCACAATCATAAGCACTTATAATACGTTCTTCCTGGCATGATGCTTGCACATTTTTCTTGTCCAGCTTGTCCAGCCACCCCATGCCGAGGTGTGCTATGAAAAAGTCGATTCTGTCTGTGGCCGGGGCGCTTCTGATCTTCAGCATAACGCCCAAACATTCGACCGCGAGTATGCGTCCAAGTTCCCTGCAGCAACAAACGCAGGAAAAATCGAAGATTTTCTCCGGTACGATTATTAAAAACGGCGACAAATTCCTTCTGAGCGATGCAGCGAACAAGCTCTCGTTCGTGCTGGACGATTCAGAGAAGGCCAGCCAGTTTGAAGGAAAAAGAGTAAAAGTGACAGGCACGGTGGATTCGGCAAGCAATATCATCCACGTCGAGACGATTCAAGAAATTGCCTGAGCAGGTGCCTGTAACGCCCTTTCTTACTGCGTTCAGAGGGTTTCGCGATCGGCGAGTCCCTCGCGCCGGACGAATCCGCGCAATGAAGTGAGGAGAAGTATATTTAGACGGAATAAGAAACGTTATCGTCGGATGCGACGGTCGCTACGCCATTGCCACCGGCCGCTGCCGCGGCAATCGCGGCGTCCTCTTCCAATTTTGTACCCCGGCGCATAGCCACAATTCCGGTGCGCACCATTTCCAGAATTCCGTATGGCCGCAGCACTTCAATTAACCGGTCGACTTTTTCCTCGCCGCCGGTGATCTCCACGGTAAGGGAATCCATCGCGAAATCCACGACGCGCGCGCGAAACACATTGATGATTTCCAGAATCGGAGATCGCTCGTTGTGCCCCGCGGATATTTTAATGATCGCCAGGTCGCGGCAAATCGCAGGCTTCCCGGTGATGTTTTCAACGAGCAGAACGTTGACGAGCTTGTAGAGGTTCGCCTCGACGCGCAGCGCCTGGTCGCGGTCCGCGTCCACTACGATGGTCATGCGGGAAACTTCGGGCTTTTCCGTGCGGCCAACCGTCAGGGAGTCAATGTTGAACGCCCGGCGGCGAAATAGCGAGGCCACGCGCGTCAGAACGCCCGGTTTATTTTCGACGTACACCACAAATGTATTTAACATTTTTCTCTCACGCGTCCGTGGCCGTCTCGACGATCGGGTTCGGACGGCGAATCATTTCGTGCAGCGCGGCGCCCGCCGCAACCATCGGGTACACCGAATCTTCCTGCTCCACCTGGAAGTCGATCAACACCGGTCCCTTGTGCTGGTGCGCCATTTCCACGGTCGGAACCACCTGCGAACGCTGCGTTACGGCGACCGAACGAATTCCGAACGCGTCCGCAAGCTTCACGAAGTTGGGGCTAAGGATGGGCGAAGCTTCGTAGTTGCGTTCATAGAAAAATTCCTGCCACTGGCGAATCATGCCGAGGTAACCGTTGTTAATGATGGCGATGTTCACTTTCAGTTTTTCCTGCACCATCGTCGCCAGTTCGCACATGGTCATCTGGAATCCGCCGTCGCCCACCACCACCCAAACATCAGCTTCGGGCCGGGCGGCCTTGACGCCAATCGCGGCGGGCAGGGCAAATCCCATGGTTCCGAGTCCACCGGAAGTGATCAGCGTGCGCGGCTTCTCATGCTTGTAATATTGCGCTTCCCACATCTGGTGCTGGCCCACGTCCGTGACGATGACGGTGTCTCGATCGCGTGTTTCACTCCACAGGTCATTGATCACATGTGCGGCGTAGAGGTGCCCGTTATCGGGCAGATTCTGAATGTCGCGAACGGCAGAGTCGCCCTTCAGCCGATCGATGTAGGCGATCCACTCGCGGCGATCCTGCTGCTTCAGATTGGGGAGCAGTTCGCGCAGCACGGCTTTCAAATCGCCGACAAGCGCCACATCCACTTTCACGTTTTTGTTCACTTCCGCACGGTCAATTTCCATGTGGATTTTCTTCGCGTTTGGCGCGTACGTCTTCAGGTTGCCGGTCACGCGATCGTCAAAACGCATGCCGAAGGCGATGAGCAAATCGGCTTCCTGAATCGTGGTGTTGAGCCAGGCTTCGCCGTGCATGCCCATCATCCCGAGACTCAGCGGATGAGACGCCGGGAATGCGCCGAGCCCGAGCAGCGTGAGACCCACCGGAATGTTGGCCTTCTCGGCGAACGCGCGCACTTCGTCCATGGCGCCCGAAAGAATGATGCCGTGTCCGGCGAGAATCACCGGCCGCTTGGAATTATGAATCAGTTCCAGCGCCTGTTTATATTCGTCGGAAGTCGGCGACAAGTTGGGGCGATATCCAGGCAATTGGGGCG
>Ga0157378_10001915_pt1 | contig 18685 bp, 18 predicted proteins | sample M65metaG_FD_115309 | JGI IMG/M metagenome (GOLD analysis project Ga0157378, IMG submission 115309) | Miscanthus rhizosphere microbial communities from Kellogg Biological Station, Michigan, USA - M6-5 metaG | ecosystem: Host-associated > Plants > Roots > Rhizosphere > Soil | place: USA: Michigan...
ATTGTCGATGGTGGCGCATCGTATCCTGCGGCGCAATGGCACCCCGAACTTCTGCGGAGCAACCCTGGCATACCGTTATGGCCGCCAGTGGTGGCTTTTGCAGACGCTCGGTGGTTTCGCCAAACTTGCAAGGTCGATGCCCTGTCTTTTAGTGTGACCGTCGCGGAAAACCGATTGCCCGGCGTACCGAATCCGGGGCATCATCGATAGACGATTAACCGCTTGTTTTTCCGGTCTGATCATTAGGATAACGAATGAAAGGGATAAAGAACAAAAGATGCGCGCGCGAGCCAATCTTTCGCGATTGTCGAAAGCAGGAGGTCCTACGTTCAATACTCACATGAACCGATTCCGGCTCTCGATTCCCCTATTATTTGTGGCCCTAAGCGCGACCAGTGCCGTCCTGGCCTGGGGAACGCCAGCCGTCGACAAAGGTGAAAGCATTTTGCTTACGACCATGCAGTCGGAGCTGGAACGCGCAAAGTCTTCCCTGGCGAAATCAGACCCGGCCCCCTATTTCATCAGTTACGAAGTTTACGATCAGCGCTCGCTGACAGTCACAGGAACTTATGGAACGGTGGTTACCTCCGCGATGGGAAATCGCCGCTGGGCTGACGTCTCCATGCGCGTCGGATCTCCCTCCATGGACAACACGCATAACGAAAATCGCGATTCGGGCATGAGTTCCGGCCCGCTGCCTCTGGCCGACGATCGCGATGCCCTGGCCCGCACTTTGTGGGACTTGACGGATAGGGAATACCGCCGCGCTACGCCCGCTTACGCCAAAGTGGTGACCAAAAATTCGGTGGAGGCGGCGGAGGAAGACAAATCTCCCGATTTTTCGCAGGAATCCGCCGAGGCCCACGTGGAATCGCCTTCCACGCCCATTTCGTTCAACCAGAAGGAATGGGAGGATAAAGTTCGCAGGTGGTCGGCTCTCTTCCGGAAATATCCCGATATTTACAATTCCACGATATCGCTGCAAATCGAGCAGACCACGTCCTACTTCGTTTCCAGCGAAGGAACGAAGGTCGAGACTCCTGGAGTGATGGCCAGGCTGGTGGTGGAAGCCAGTACACGGGCGAACGACGGGATGGATCTGGTGCGCGTGGAAACTTTCGAGTCCACCAAGCCAGAAGGGATGCCATCCGAAAAAGAATTGCTCGCTAAAGAGGAAAAAATGGCGCTGGACCTTGAGGCGCTGCGTGTGGCTCCTCTCGCCGAACCTTTCGACGGGCCGGCTCTCCTGTCTGGCCGTGCCGCTGCTGTTTTCTTCCACGAAGTGCTGGGCCACCGGCTGGAAGGGCATCGGCAGCGCGGCGAGACCGAGGGTCAAACGTTCACGAAAAAAGTGAATCAACCGGTGCTCCCCGCCTTTTTGAGCGTCTATGACGATCCCACCCTGGGCACGATCAACGGCATCCCCCTTTCCGGAACGTATTCGCATGACGATGAAGGCGTGCCTTCGCGGCGCGTGCCGCTGATTCAGGACGGCGTTTTGAAGAATTTTCTGATGTCACGCATGCCCATCACGAATTTTTCGAAATCGAACGGCCACGGCCGGCACCAGGCGGGATTCATGCCCACCGGCCGCCAAGGCAACTTGATTGTGCAGTCAACGAAGACTGTGAAAGATTCCGAAATGCGAGCGCAGCTTATCGCGGAGGTGAAAAAAGAAGGAAAACCTTACGGCCTGTACTTCGAAGATGTGCAGGGAGGATTTACGCTGACGACGCGAGAGCTCCCTCAAGCTTTTCAGGTGCTGCCCGTGATCGTCTGGCGCATCTACTCCGACGGACGACCGGACCAGTTAGTGCGCGGCGTTGATATCGTGGGCACGCCTCTTGCCTCGCTCAATCGTATTTTGCTGACTGGGGACAAAATGGAAGTGTTTAACGGTGTTTGCGGAGCGGAATCGGGTAGCGTTCCCGTATCAGCTTCGGCTCCGGCAATGCTCTTCAGTGAAATGGAAGTGCAAAAACGAAGCGCTTCACGCGAGCGCCCGCCGATTCTGCCTGCGCCGGGATTTGAAGAGAAGTCTGGTGCCGCGGCGCCTGGATCGACGACCGGAGGTGCGCGATGAAAATCTCCCGTCGTGTTCGTTCGTGGCGCATCGCCCCCATCCTGTTCGTGTTTCTGGCGGCTGCACCGTTCAGAATCAGCGCGCAGCAGAAACCTCTTCCTGCGGAAGCTGCTACCGATCCAATTCTGCGCGCGCTTGGAGCGGAGCTCGCGCGTTCCAAGTCTCAGCTCAAAATGGATAATGTCGACGCGCCATTTTACATCGAGTATCGCGTTTTCGACGTTGAGCAGTTCGATGCCAGCGCCGCATTTGGCGCGTTGCGGGATCAGAACCGATCGAAGCTTCGATTGATTCGTGCCGTCGTGCGCCTGGGAGACTACAAACTCGACAGCTTTTTTAACACGGGCCAGGGAATCAGTGACATCCTTCCCATGGACAATGATGAGCTGGCCATCCGGCATCAGGTGTGGCTGGCCACCGATCAGGCCTACAAACGCGCCAGCGAGGCTTTCTCCAACAAAAAAGCGGCTCTTAAGCAATTGAACGTAGAGCAGCCCGTCGACGATTTCGCCAAAGCCGATCCTGTTGTGTCGATTGGGCCCACCGCGAAGCTGGAAGTCGAGCCGGCCAAATGGACGAAAATGCTGGAGTCTGCGACTTCGCTTTACAAGAGCGATCCCCAGATTCAGTCCTTGATCGCCAGTCTGAACTTCACTGTGCTGTCTCAGTATTTCGTGAACTCGGAAGGAACTGTCACGCGTCGTGGGTCCGAGCATTACCAGATCATCTTGAGCGCCAGTGAACAGGCGTCCGACGGCATGAGGCTGGAGCGGTCTCCGCAGTTCACGGGAAGTCGTATGGACGAATTGCCGACGCCCGAAAAGTTCCAGCAAGATGCACTCAAGTTGATCGCAGACATGAAAAAGCTTCGGGAAGCGCCGGTGGTGGACGAGGAATATCGGGGTCCGGTGCTTTTTTCGAACGACGCTGCGACCGACATGTTTTTCGAATTGGTTGTGCCGAACGTGCTGGGACGAAGGCCGGCTCCCGGACGGCCGGCGCGTACGGTTGGGGCGTTTGCCAGCAGCTGGAAAGCGCGCATTCTTCCCAATTTTATGTCGGTTGTTGACGATCCTACCGTGGAAACATTTGCCGGTCATGGCATGGGTGGAAGTTACAAAGTCGATGACGAAGGCGTTCCTGCCGGAGGAGTGACGGTGGTGGACAAGGGAACGCTCGTAAACTATTTAATCGGCCGGGCACCCATCCGCGATTTTCCTGTTTCGAATGGTCACGGCAGGGCTTCCGGCAACGGTAGTACTGCGCCCGCACCCGGGAATTTGTTTTTCCGGCCCGCCACAACCAGGACGCGCGAAGAGCTCAAAAAACAGCTGTTGGACGAGTGCCGCACCCGCGGACTGAAGTATGGCTACTTTGTGGATACGCTAGGCCCGCGCCTCGCGCCGCGTATGCTCTTTCGGGTTTGGGCCGACGACGGACACGAAGAATTAGTTCGCGGAGCGATTTTCAATGAATTGGATGTTCGCGCCCTGCGCAGTGATCTGGTAGCTGCCGGAGACGATCCGCTAGTCAGCAATCGGACCGGCTTGCCTTTCATGACAATCGTGAGTCCATCGGTCCTGTTCGATGAACTCGAGGTGAAGCGCGCCGACAACACCAAGGAGAAGCTCCCTGACTATCCTGCGCCCACTCTGACGTCCGGGCACAACTGATTCCTGTCAGCACGCACGGCGTGAATGCCGCCGCATCGCATTCCAACCGCCGGCCTGTATGGTGCATTTCATTTACCGCACGTTGAAGTTTGTCGCTGCCCGCGCGATACTCCAGATGTGTACAGCGACGCCGTCCTCGATCATTTTCAGAATCCGCGAAATGCCGGCACACTCGATTCCGCTACAGCCGTAGTATCCGTCGAAAATCCCGTTTGCGGAGATATTCTGGAGCTCTCGGTCCGCGCAGAATCGGGACGCATCGCCGAGGCCAGATTCCGCACGCGCGGCTGCGTCACGGCGCTAGCCTGTTCGTCGCTCTTGACGGAAATGCTGCGCGGAAAATCCGCTGCCGAGGCCGGTAGCATTACAGCAGAGCAAATTTCGGAGGCGCTCGGCGGCTTACCTCCCGCCACATCTCACGGTGCGCAACTGGCGCGCGACGCCATCCAGGCTCTCCTTCCCAAGCTGTCCTGACGGTAGCACGGAATATATGACGCGGGGTCTCGTTGCGCTTCTGCGCTACTTTGCGTCCGGCGTAAACGCCCGGGAAAGCATGTCCGGATCATTGATATTCAGGACCACGCCTTCTTCGTCGGTGGGTACTTCAAGAACATCGGCGGAATGGGCCCAGACTACGGCACGTGCACCCTTGTCGGCGGGGGCCGCAAGCAATTCGCCGAACATCTCGCTCGAAAAAATAGCCGGGTGTCCGCGGCGGCCTTTGTAGGTAGGAACAACGATCGACTTCCGAGCTTCATAAAAACGTTCAATTAACTCGCTGACCAAGCGCGCACTCACCAGGGGATGATCAACGGGGCAGAGCACAATTCCGTCCGTCTCGATCCCTTCCAGGCTACGGATTCCGGCGCAGATTGAAGAGAGTTGGCCCTGTTCCCAATCCGGGTTGAGTACCACGACAGACGCGTCGAGTTTGGCAATCGCGCGGATCACTTCGGCGCCGGCGCCCAGAACGACGCGGGTCACGGAAATGCGCGGATGGCGCGTGACTTCGATCAAATGTTCCAGGAAAGTTCCTTCGCGATAGGGAAGAAGGGCTTTTGGTCTTCCCATCCGGCTGGAAGCGCCGGCCGAAAGAATCATTGCCGCAAGCACGGGGTTCCTTTGGGCAGCCGATTACGACTAGTGTTCACTGCGGGTTGAGACAGCCGCGGCGGTCTCAATTTTCACTGACTTGTTTGCGGTGTTAATTGCTCCGCGGCGAATGGCGATGAGCTCGGCGGTGATGCTGATCGCTATCTCCTCGGGCGTCAGCGCTCCGATATCGAGTCCCACGGGCGCATGAACGCTCGCAAATTTCTCCAGAGGAATTCCTTCTTTTTCCAGCGCGCGGTAAACCGACAGCACTTTTCGCTTGCTGCCGATCATTCCGATATAGCGCGGAGACGTGCCCACCGCCCAGCGCAGCACGTGCATGTCATCCTTGTGCCCGCGCGTAACGATCACCATATAAGTTGAGGCGCCCGGCTTGATCTTCTCGAACGATTCCTCGAAGCTGGTGTGAATTTCCTGCGCCATCGGAAATCGCTCGCGATTGGCGAAGGATTCGCGGTCGTCGATCACGCCGATCGCGAAACCGGCTGTATTCGCGGCATTGGCAAGAGCGATGGAGACATGGCCGCCGCCAAAAATGTAAAGGATGGGCTGTGGCAGGATCGGCTCGACAAATATTTCCAGCGTGCCGCCGCAAATCAGGCCATTGTCGTAATTGGCTTCATTGTTCAAGCTGAAGGTCATTTTTCGGGGCGCCTCTGCCTGCATCACTTCTTTGGCCGCCGCCCATACTTCTGCTTCCACGCACCCGCCGCCGATCGTTCCCGCTATCGTCCCGTCCTCGCGTACGAGCATGCGCGAACTCTCGTAACTGGGAATTGAGCCATTGGTATGGACGATGGTGGCCAATGCTCCGCGCTTTCCGCCGCGCCGGAGCTTTACGACTTCTTCAAATAGGTCCATAGGAAACGCCTAAGCGTAGGTTACGGCGCGCGCCGCGCCGTGTCAACGGTTCCGCGGGTATGGCGTTTCGCGCTACTCCCGGCCGTTGCCGTAGAAGAACCACTTGCGAAGCTAACCGGAAGAGGTGAGTCCGCCGCGGAACGGGATTCGCGGCGCGCCGTTATACACACCCCGTAACGGCGACCCGTAAGCGATCTCCCATTATCGGTGAACCGCGGCGGACCCTCTGAGGGAACTTCTAGGAGGAGGGATCCTTCTACCTGTCGATCTCCCGTCTCGCTTCGTCGGCTTCTTCGGCGAGGTCGCGCAGGAATTCAAAAAAGTCCGGCGTTTGCCCGATAAAAAGTCCGTCAGCCGTGAGCGCCTTTACGGCTCCCATGGCGACACCCTTCGGCGAAGTCGGACGAATAATCGAGCAAGGTGGAAACTTGCTACTGAGAAACACGGTGGGTTCCGGCATGATCAGGTTCGACTGCAGTGTTTCCGGTTGCGGGATGTCCGCCGTGAGGTCCGGGAATACCAGAGCGCCATCCGTCAACGGAATCGCGTTGCCCGCTTTGTCCTGCCATGTCTGGAAATGCATGATTTCGGTCCCGCCGATGCTCAGCACGATGCGTAGAACCTCCAGTTTGGTGCATCGCTGCGCCAGCGAGGCATAGAGGCTTGTTCCCCCTTGCTCGATGAAGGCAAAGTGAAATCCGGCTGTATTGGCGATGGCCTGGACGTGTGTGTTTACCGGCACGTTGGTGTTCCCGAATTCCAATTCCGCGTTGTTGCGTGGGATCGCCGGGAATTTACCCGCCGCAAGGGTCGGAACGGCGTTCGGAAACGTGTCGCCGAGGTCGGGATTCTTATTGTCGCTGCGGTACCGCACCCACCAACTGGTATCGACCGACAGTTGCATCAGGTTGGTGAGCCGCTTTTTTGAAGCGACGCCCGGAATATCCGTTACCTGGCTGCCTTCGAGAGTGCGGAATTGTTCGAGATCCACGGTTTTGGCGCCTTTGGACTTCAGGTATGCGTTGATGAAAAGTTCATGGCTCAGCTCATCGTCCGTGTTGTCGGATATGTACTGCGGCATATCTCCGTCCAGTTGAATCAGTCCCGTCTTATAGCCGGAATCCGGGGCGTCTTGTCCTGCGAGTTCGGTGTATTGAACCCATAAGTCCGTCTCCAAAATTTCAGCCGCGGCCAGGAATCTGAGAATTGCGGCATCGCCTTCGGTGATGCCACCATCGTGATCGTTGCCAAAAGTGGAAACGCTGTCGGACAGCAATCCCACTCCGACGGTTGCTGCGCTGGCGGCCAGGCTGTTCTTCAGAAAGGAACGCCGACCGGCACGTTTGCGGATTGCACTTTCCAGTTGCTTCATTGTCTTCTATCTCCTCTGCGTTCTTGAATTCGATTGTTGATTGCCAAACCCAAGATCGGTGAGTTCGTTCGGGAGAATCAAGGCGGGTGTGAAACCACTGCACCAGGGCCACACCGCCGAGTCGTTGACGGACCGCCGATTAATTCGTCCCGGCGAGTAAATTAGCGACACCAGGGGTGTGTCATGTCACGACAACGTCAAATCGAAGTAAATGTCTTACCTAGTGGAGTTGACAAATTTCAGACAGGGAAGGGGCAACACAAGATTCGAATCCAAGTAGGATCTAGTCAAGCAGTAACTGGGACAAACTAACTCCGCGGAGTCCGCGTCAGGGCACGTCGTAATTTCCTGGCGTGCCCCAACGCGAATAGTCTTCTTCCGGAAACTGTGGATCAGCGGTGGAGCAGTGCTGGATCAGTGTTGCCCGGCCGCTTTCGAAAAGAAGGCGTCCTGGCGGCGTTTCATGTCTTCCGGCGCAACATCTTCGATGTGCGTGGCTATGCCCCATTGCTGGCCGAACGGATCCGTGAGCTTGCCGTAACGGTCGCCCCAGAACATGTCTTGCAGCGGCATGTCCACGCGCGCGCCCGCCTTGACGGCGCGATTAAAGATGGCATCCGCGTCCGGGACATAGAGGTGGATGTACATGGGATTGCTTACGCCATCGCCCGGCAATGGAATAGGCGTCTTACTCATCGAGTCATTAATGAAAAATTTCGAGTCGCCCAATTGTAATTCTGCGTGCAATATTCCGCCATTCGGCCCGGGTGCCCGGCGTAGTTCCGTGGCGCCGAACGCGGATTTATAGTATTCAATGGCACGCGCGGCATCGCGACACACCAGATTTGGGGTCATTGTGCGGTATCCTTCGGGAACGGGTTTTACCTGATTTGGCATAGGATTCTCCTTAGCGGTTTTCTCGGGGTGGGAATCCGCGGTTCTCGAACAGAACCGTTCGGATCATCGCGATTGTCCGTCCGGTCCCGCAGCCCTGTCAAGCCAGTCAAATGTAAATTTACAGTGTATTTTGTTCGTCCTATGAACGTTTGAACCGTTTTGGGCCGCAAAGGTGGCACAGAACCAGCCGGTGTGAGAAAATAGAGAAGTAAGCGAGGGCCCATGAGCGTATCCGCTGGTAAGAATGTGACGCTGGAAAAGCCGGACGACTTCGGCAAGCTGCTGCAGGATGAAGGCATTATCTTTACACAACTGGATAAGGCTGTGAACTGGGCGCGCAAGAGCTCCATCTGGCCTCTGGGATTTGGTCTGGCCTGCTGCGCGATTGAGATGATGTCCATGGCCGCATCGCGTTTCGACGTCGCCCGTTTCGGTTCGGAAGTGTTTCGTCCTTCGCCGCGGCAGGCGGACCTGATGATTATTGCCGGTCGCGTATCTCAGAAAATGGCGCCGGTAATCAAACAGCTTCATGCCCAGATGCCCGAGCCAAAGTGGGTGATTTCAATGGGCGCTTGCGCGACCTCCGGCGGCGTCTTCAACAATTACGCCATCGTGCAGGGAGTCAACCAGGTCATCCCTGTGGATATTTACGTTCCCGGCTGCCCGCCGAGGCCCGAGGCTCTGCTCTATTCCATCCTGCAACTACAGGAAAAGATCACCAATGAACGCGGCAGTTTCAAGCGCGCCCTGAACATCGCCTAGCAGCACAGCTTTCTACAACAGGTGCGCGGCAGTATAAGTTGGCTGCTGACACCAATCCCGCCCTAATTGTGGAAACTTATTCAGCCTCTAAAGAGTGCCGCGCTTGTGCTGAGATTTCCCGCTAGTGATGAGGGTGCGTGAACCATCCGACACCCAACCGCAACTGCACAGTGTTAATGCCGGGGTTTGGTGTTTCCAATCCCGCATTCGATATGTGCATAAAGCGGATGTCCGTGCTCCAGGTCAATTTCTTTGTGAGGAAATGCAAGCCCAGCGCGCCTGCGCTTGTGAAGTTAATGCGGGAGGTGCCTGGAGGCACCTGCCTATTTGTGAACAAAGCGCCTCCACCCAATTCGATATACGGCACCACACGACCGTGCCCATCGAAATTCCAGATCAGGGTAAATGGGTTGAATGCGGCCCCATAGGCTGTGTTCGAATGTTGAAAAAGCACGAAGGCCGGTACAGCGTCAACCGCATACTCAAACCGTCCGCGCAATAAACCGGGTCCACGCGGTTCCGTTATGATCCAGCCGTAGCGGAAGCCGGCAGTCCAGGCCCCGGTATGTTGAGTGGTTCCATTGGTGCCATGCCCACCGGTCGTCCAGAATTCGATCTCGTTGCCATCTGCCTCCGGTCCGTCCTGAGCGCGCAGCGGCGGTGTGAAGGCGGCAAACAAACAGCCGCAAAAGAGAAGCAGTGAACAAATTTCCTTCACCGAGAGCCTTTCCCGTGACGAAATCGGGTGGTCCATAAGGTAGGGAACAATACCGGAACTCGCGCCAATTCTCAATCCTCGCTGGGAAAGTTTGATGCGGCAGATTTTAAGCGGATGTTGTATGCGCGCGAGAGGGCGGCTCAATGACTTGGGTGGGAATCCCGGCGGCGTTCAGCCGCGTTCCGATCGCGGCATGCTCTCGGCGCACGTAGCCCAGCCCGATCGGATTGCCAATCTTGGGCGAAAATGCCGTGCTCGTAATCGTGCCGGCTTCATTTCCTTCGTGCAGAAGTTTGGTGCCGCTAGCCGGAGCATCAGCCGCCATAAATTGCAATTCCGTCAACCTGCGGTTCACATGCCCGCGCGATCGAACCCGCTCCACAATTTCCTGTCCCGTGTAGCAACCTTTTTCGTAGCTGATGTGGGAATGCTCCAGTCCGGCCTCATGTGGAATCTGTTTATCGTCGTAATCGTGCCCAAACCAAACCACTCCGGCTTCCAGCCGAACGGAGTTAAGAGCTTCCAAGCCGGCAGGTACGCCGCCGAGTGAGCGTACTCGCGAGGCCAGGGCCTTCCATAAGGCGGCTACCTTTCTGCGATCGAAGATCAGCGTCGCAGCCGCGCCGCCTGCCAGATTGCGGTGCACAAGTCGGCAAGCTATGTTCTCCACGCTGACTTCTTCGTGGGCAAGAATGGGCAACTCGTCAAAATTCTTCGCTCCCAGGTCCGCAAGCAGCGCCGCGGTGCGCGGTCCGGCCAGGTCGAGCGTTGCGGTCGAGAGCGTCACGTCTTCGAGCGTGACGTCGTCCATGATGATGAATTTATCCAGCGTAGCAAACGTCCGCTCCCGCACCATGGCATGACTGGAGGTTAAAATACTTTCCTCGAGGGCGAACGTTTCCATTTCCGCCAGAATGTGGCCCTGGGGATTCAATAACAGGCCGACTGCTCCGAGGCCCGGCTTCAGGTCGCGTTCGTTTGATGTAAGTATCGCGTTCAGATAGCGCTGACGGTCGGGACCGGTGAAAGAAAAGAAGGCGCGGAAATTCGTATCCAGCAGCGCGACAGATTCACTCAAAGCTTCATACTCCGCCTTGAAATTCCCGAAGTTCGACGGCAAGAGCGTGCCAAAATATTCGCCAATGGTGGCGCCAGCCGACCGGTGCATTTCCAGCAATGGAGTTTCAATCGTCATTTTAAGAAGTCGCCGATATAATCATAGCAGAAGAGGGTTTTATGCCTTTGGTAGATCAGGGTCCATATTCTGCGGAAAAAAGACTAGTTCTGTCATTCTGAGCGAAACGAAGAATCTCTCCGTGTTTCTCTTCCTACGCGTAGATCGAAGAGAGATTCTTCGCTTAGAATGACAGCGTTTTTAGTGTTTCCACAGCCGATTCAGCCTGTTTGGTTTTGACGTGCGGGCATTCAATGCCAACACTGCGAACCCGCTCCAACAAATGCTATTATCAACTTCCATGCTGGAATCTCAAAAACTCATCCACGAAATCCTGCCCGTCGGCATGTTGCAGTGCAATTGCCACATCCTGGGAGATCCACGCACACGCGAAGCAATCGTCATTGACCCGGGCGACGATGCAGATCGAATTTTGCAGGTAATCGAGAGGCATCAGTTGAAAGTGAAGGCCATCGTGGTTACGCACACGCACATCGATCACGTAATCGGATTGCGCAGTGTGCATGACGCAACCCGTGCTCCCGTCTTCGTTCACGCCGATGACCTGGATTTGTACCGAATGCTGGAAGAGCAGGCGGTTTGGCTCGGATGGAAAGCTCCAGAGAGCGTGAAGATTGACGAGGTGGTCGCTGAAGGCGACGTAATCCGCTGGGGTTCCTACCAGGCGCAAGTCCTCCACACGCCCGGACATACCCCGGGCAGCATCTGCCTGTATGTTTCGTCGGATATGCCAGTGGAATCCGCCGACCCTTCGGCGGAGCGCCAGCTTGATAACGGAACTCCACAATTGTTTGCCGGAGACACTTTGTTCGCCGGAAGCATCGGCCGCACAGACCTGTGGGGAGGTTCCTTCCCGGAAATTATCAAATCGCTGAAGCTCAAATTGCTTGATCTTCCCGATGACACCGTAGTGTACCCGGGACACGGCGCAACAACGACGATCGGCGAAGAACGCGCGACAAATCCGTTCCTGATGGGGAACTGAGAAATGTTTGATCGTTCTTCGGCTCGGACAACGATCAATCTCAATGAATTATCTTGAACGCGCCTCGGCCAGGTCAACCTCGAAGAAAAACAGCGCTTTATTGTCCGTCATGAAGGCGAGATCCGGAATGTAAAGGTGCGAGTTACGGATCGCCGCAAAATTATGATTCATATCGAAAAACAGAAATCCATGCGTCGTGGCATGCGGCGGCAAGACGTCCGTGCCCAGCGCAACCGAGCGCAGCGCACTGGTCATCTCAGTCCATTCCTTGCTGTGCTTTGAACCCGCAGAGGAACTGGGAAAAGGAAAGGGTCTAGGGGCGCGAATGTTGGAGTTCGCCGTCAGCAGCGTGCGATCCGCAACGTCTTCCGGTGACAGCGGGCCGAGTCGCTGGCGGTCCTGTCCGGGCGAGGAAATAACGAGCTGAATGGTTTCCAGATTCAGGCGCACCGGAGCATCATTGTCATTTCGGAAGTAAACATCGATCGCGATGATGCCCGCCGCATAGAAAGAATTCTTTCCAAATAGTTCTCTGCTGTAGCGCTCCGCTTTCATATAGGGATCGGCGCCTATGGTCATATTCTGGTGCGTATCATGGGCAGGCAACGACGCTGCATCCGTTGGCGCGCTTTGACCCGCGACGCCCGGCGGAAACAGCATGGCGATCATCAGAATTTCACGGAACATGATCTGGTTGGCTAAGATGCGCCTTCCTCCGAATAGGTTCACTCTGCACACCATTTAAGTGCGACGACCACAGCCCACTGCGGAATCGGCCTGCCGTCGGCGTCAAAGGTCCGGCCGCTTCTCTTCATCCAGAGCCTAAGAGGAACACCAACCTGCTTCAGTATTGGTATGCCAATGCCAGCGGCGCGCCTATAATATCCGGTTTGATGTCGTGATTGGGACTGATCTGCACTTTTGCCGGACAGGAGACGGCTCGTAGAGAGCCTCGCGGTTATGTATGCACTCTACAGTTTGCTGACGGCCGCGGGAATGTTCCTGCTCTCGCCTTATTTCCTGGTTCGCGGATTGATTCAACGAAAATATCTCAGCAATATTCCGGAACGGTTTGGATGGCGGTTTCCGCCGGAATTGAGCGCTGGAAAAACAGCCGCCCCTGCGCAGCAGCAATCCATCTGGATACACGCGGTTTCCGTCGGCGAAGTTCTGGCGTCAATCCCTCTCGCGCTGGAACTGAAAAAGAGATTCCCGCTGCACCGTCTGGTCGTCTCCACCACTACGATCACAGGACAGAAACTTGCGCGTGAGCGGATGCGTTTTGCGGATGCCATTTTTTATTTTCCCATGGATTGGCGGGGGCCGATAAGGAAGGCGCTGGCTGCCGCCCGCGCATCCGCGGTGATCATTATAGAGACGGAGATCTGGCCCAATTTTTTGCGGGAATGCCGCCGCTCCCAGGTGCCCGTGATTTTTGTGAATGGACGTCTATCGGAACGCTCATTCCGCGGTTTTGGCCGGACGCTGACCTATTCGGCAGGCCTCCTTGCTGGATTTCTGAGGGAAGTGTTGGGGGACGCGACCCTATTTCTCATGCAGAGCGAAGAGGATGCGGGTCGGCTGATTCGCTTGGGCGCGCCAACCGAGCGAGTGATCGTCACGGGAAATCTCAAATATGATCTGGCGCTGCCCGACGAAACCAATCTCTCCGCGTGGTTGCAATCAGAATTGGCTAGGAGCGGCCGCGCACCGCTGTTGGTGGCTGGAAGCGTTCTGGCAAATGAAGAAGCATTGGTACTGCGCGCCTTCGCGAGAGTTGAGCACGAATTCCCCCGCGCTTTCCTGGTGTTGGCTCCGCGAAAGCCGGCGCAATTTGAGAACGCGGCCGCTATTGTCGCCAGGTCCGGACATATATTCCTTCGCCGCAGCGACATAACCCTGAACGGATCCGGAGTGGCGGGATTTTCCGAACCAGTTAGTGTCTTTTTGCTCGACAGTCTCGGTGGGCTGGCTGAACTTTATCGAAAAGCTGATGCGGTGTTCGTCGGAGGCTCGCTTGTTTCCGGGGGAGGCCACAACATCCTCGAACCGGCGGCTTTTGGCAAAGTTCCGGTGTACGGCACTTCGATGGAAAACTTCCGGGAGATGTCGGCAAAATTTCTGGCCGCCGGCGCCGCAGTTCAGGTGAGCAACGGAGAAGAGCTCGGGGCGGCATGGGCAGGCCTGCTCCGCGAACCGGAACGCGCGGCTCGCATGGGGGCCATAGCCAGAAAATTGGTCGAACGAAATCGCGGGGCAACGCAGCGGGTTCTGGGACACATAGAGAATGTGATCGGCGCGGGCGGGGCTCGAACATGAAGACCTCGCCCCGATGGCTTCGCCTGCTCTGGCCGGCATCTCTGCTCTATTCTTTCGTGGCGGGCGCCAAAAGCGCGCTTTACACGCGGGGTATTTTCCGGCGGCGAAAACTGCCGGGCACCGTGATCAGCGTTGGGAACCTCACGGTTGGAGGCACGGGCAAGACACCCATGGTCTTGGCAATCGCCGAGCGCCTGGCCGAACAAGGCAAGCAGGTGGCGATCCTGACGCGAGGTTACCGAGGAACGTCTGCGGGGAGCCCGAGCGGGCTCCCGCAAAGTGACGAAGTGGCACTGCTGCGCGAGCGGCTGGCTGGAAAAGTGCAGCTTGGCGTTGGCGCCGACCGCTACGCGAGCGGAACAGTGCTCGCGAGACACGGCGTCGATTGGTTCGTGCTGGATGATGGGTTCCAGCATTTGAAGTTAGCCCGCGATGTCGACATCGTCCTGGTGGATGCCAGCGATCCTTTCGGCGGCGGATTGGTGCTGCCCGCGGGATTGTTACGCGAACCGCTCGGAGCATTGCGGCGTGCCGATGTTGTGGTGATCACGCGCAGCGTCCAGGCGCCATCGCCGGCCACGGAAGCCGTCATTCGCCGTCACACGAATTGTCCGATATTCTACGCATCTACACGCCTGAAAAAAGTTCTGCGGGTTCCGGCCCTGGACGCAGTTTTGCCGCCGAAGGATTGGGAACGAGCGCGATTTCTGGCTTTTTGCGGCATCGGAAACCCCGCTGCGTTTTTTGCTGATTTACGAAATTGGTCTTTTCAGCTTGTTGGCGAACGCAGCTTCCAGGATCATCACGTCTATACAGCTCGCGAGGCAGCAGAATTAGAACAGGCTGCCTCCAATTGCGGTGCTGACGCGCTGCTTTGCACCGAAAAGGATGTCTGGAATCTCCGAGGTGTTCAAATTAGCGCGCTTCCGGTTTATTGTTCCCGGATATCGTTTGATCTGCCGGAAAGTTTTTGGGGCGCGGTTAACGATATCGCGAACCGCGTCAAGACAGACGTCTCAAAATGAAAATACTCGTTCGCGCTCCCAATTGGGTTGGCGATGCGGTAATGGCAATTCCCGCGTTGGAAGCGATCCGAAAAATTCGTGCCGGCGCTCAAATAAGCCTGCTGGCCCGGCCGGCAGTTGCTGATTTGCTCGCCGGACAGTCGTTCATCGACCGCGTTCTGCCATACGAAAACCGGGGGCGGCACGCAGGACTGCCTGGTCGTGAAAAGTTGGTTAGCGAGTTGCGCAAAGAGAATTTCGATGTGGCCGTCCTGCTGCAGAACGCGTTTGAAGCCGCGTGGCTGGCCTGGCGCGCGGGTATTCCCGAAAGAATCGGGTACGCCCGTGACGCTCGCTCGCTGATTCTCACGAATGCGGTTCGGGTGCCAAGGATAGGCCAGGTACCCAGTCACGAATCGCAGTACTATCTGGAACTACTCTGCCGCGCTGGCTGGATCGACGCCCTGCCGGAGATTCCGCCGATTCGGCTGTCCATCCCCGAAAGCGCGCGAATCGCGGCGGAATCGCTACTGCGAAAATCGGGCGCGCGAGAGAATGCCTGGCGTTGCGCAATAGCTCCGGGTGCCTCCTACGGCGCCGCAAAGTGCTGGCCGCCGGAGCGCTTTGCGCAACTCGCGGACCGCTTGATTTCGGAATGTGACGCCGATGTGATATTTTTTGGGACGCCCGCAGAAAAGGACATTGCCGCCCGCATTCGCTCGACGATGAATTCGCGCGCGACTTCTTTGGTCGGCGAGACGTCCATGCGTGACTTGGCGGCGCTTTTTTCCTGCTGCTCGGCATTTATCGGCAACGATTCTGGAGCCATGCATGTAGCCGCTGCCGCGGGCCTGCCCGTGATTGGAATTTTTGGTCCAACGGATCCGCAGGGCACCGCGCCTGTGACCGGACAGTTTATTTTGATTCGTCAGGCAGTCTCGTGCAGTCCATGTTTTTTGCGCCGCTGTCCCGTGGATCACCGGTGCATGACTCGAATTTCTGTGGATTCTGTTTTCAGTGCCGCTATGCAAATGAAAAATCGACCACATAATCTGTCCGTTCGAGGCGCCCGGAATGTCTGAGCGACAGTTCCTGCGGCCTGCCGTGTTTCTGGATCGCGACGGCACCATTGGCGAGGAAATGGGTTACGTCAATCACATCGACCGCTTTCAAGTCTTCCCGTATGCGGCCGAGGCGATCCGTCATTTGAATGAGGCGGACATTCCGGTGATTGTCGTAACGAACCAGTCAGGAATCGCCCGGAATATTTTCCCGGAATCGCTGGTGCACGAAGTTCACAAAAAAATGGTCGCGGAGCTGGCCAAGGGTGGCGCCTGGATTGACGCCATCTATTTCTGCCCGCACAAATCGGAAGACGCCTGCGTATGCCGTAAGCCGAATCCGGGATTGCTGGAGCAGGCTGCGCGCGAACACGGGTTGGAATTGCCGGGCTCATGGGTCGTCGGCGACCGCTACGCAGACCTCGAGATGGGGCATGCCGCCGGCGCCCGCGGGATTCTGGTGATGACCGGATACGGCCGCGGGGAGTACGAATTGCATCGAAGTACCTGGCCGAGACAGCCTGACGCATTGGCTGCGAACCTGAGCGACGCTGTGCGCCAGATTCTCCGCAATCGCGCCGGCGCGCCGAGCCGCGATGAATAAGGACGACGAGCGTTTCCTTATCGTTCGGTTGACCGCGCTTGGCGATATCCTGCACACCGTTCCGGCAGTTGCCGTGCTGCGAGCCGCGCACCCAGACGCAAAAATCGATTGGGTCGTGGAACGAAAATGGGCGCCGGTTCTGGAGGGCAGTCTGGCGATCAACGAAGTGATTCCGTTCGATCGCCGCTCGATGTGGGGTGTGCTTGAATGCGTCCAGCGCCTGCGTGAGAACCTCTACACGTGCGCGATCGACTTTCAAGGTCTCTATAAATCATCCATTCTCGCAGGGCTTTCCGGTGCGGGTCGCCGCGTTGGTTTCGAGCGTGCCTGGGCACGCGAAAAAGGCGCGGCAATGTTCTACACCGACCAGGTGACTCCCGTTGGACGGCATGTCGCTGAATTGAATTATTCTTTGGCGGAATTCGCTGGAGCCCCGCGCCCCGCTTCACCCGAGTATCCGCTGCGTGTTCCCGCCGGAGGCGCAGCATCGATCCGCGCGCGCCTGCACGATCTCGGAATTTCAGGTCCATACATTGTTGTGGGTCCTGGTGGAAGCTGGCGCGCAAAATGCTGGCCCGCCGAGCGATATGGAGAATTTTGCCGCGAATTCGAAAAACAGAATAATATCCGCGTGGTACTGATTCACGGCCCGGATGAGAAATCCATAGCGGAGCAGGTAGTGCGCGCGGCGGCTCCTGCGGGGCCTGTGGTAGTCGGTACGACGATCGAGGAATTGATGGGCCTTCTCGCACATGCTCGATGTTTGATTGCTGCGGATTCGGGCCCGCTGCATTTGGCGGCAGCCCTTGGCACTCCAGTTGTCGGTTTGTATGGTCCAACCGATCCGGCTCGCAACGGACCGTTCGTTTCGGGAGCCGAAATTATCCACAAAGCGCAGCCGCAGGAAATCAGCTACAAGCGCCGGTCTGAGTTCTCGGCATCGATGCTGCGAATTACGGTCGACGATGTGCTGTCTGCCACAGATCGCCTCTTAAAGGCTCGTGAGTGAACGTCAAAACAAATTTCTGGATCCGTTGGCGCGTCCGAGTTGGCTACCCGGTTGGAATCGCGGCATTCGTTTTTGCCAGGCCACAATTAAAGTGGCTGCTCTGCGGCGCTGGAATCGCCATCCTGGGTTTGCTCTTGCGTGGCTATGCGGCTGGACATCTCCGCAAACACAAGCAATTGGCGATATCGGGTCCGTACGCATTCACTCGTAACCCGTTGTACCTCGGAAGCGTCCTCCTGGCTCTGGGATTTTCGGTTGCCAGCCACTCCTGGATTTCCACGTTTTTGTTGGGCGCTTATCTGATCGTTTTTTACCCGGTCGTAATCCGCCGAGAACAGGCCGAACTGAAGACGCTGTATGGCTCCGCATTTGTACAATATGCATCGCAAGTCCCGGCATTCTGGCCGCGGCTTTCTCCCGCGCGCGGTTCGGGAGAACGATTTTCGTGGCAACTCTACCGCCAGAATCGGGAGTACGAAGCAATGATCGGCCTCGCGGTAGCCATGGTGATTTTATCGATGATCATGCTGTGGCGCGGAGGGCGATAAGTAGAACAGGTTTCAGCCTGTCTGGTGTTCCGAAACGAACAAAGCCGATCCCTCCAGGAAGAATCCAAAACTAGGGAGACGCGTTAAGAAACGTACTGGCACTCAACGAACGTCCGTCGGTACTGAGTGTGATCGCTCCATCACGATCGGTGCGAAAGACGCGTACTCCCGCCGCTGCCAGTCGCTGCGTAACCTCGGGCGAAGGATGACCAAAGCTGTTTTCCCTTCCTACCGAAATCGCCGCGAACTCCGGATGAGCTGCGGATAAAAACGGTTCCGTAGTCGAAGTCTTGCTTCCATGATGTGCAACCTTCAGGAAATTCACGTCAACGGGTTGTTCGTCCGACAGAATTCGCCTCTCAGACGGACGCTCGACATCCCCGGCGAGCAAGAACGATTCATCGCCATCGGTCAGGCGCAGGACCAGCGAATCATCGTTCTTCGCGGCGGGCACGTCCGAATCATCTTCCGGCCACAGCAC
>Ga0157378_10001916_pt1 | contig 18684 bp, 17 predicted proteins | sample M65metaG_FD_115309 | JGI IMG/M metagenome (GOLD analysis project Ga0157378, IMG submission 115309) | Miscanthus rhizosphere microbial communities from Kellogg Biological Station, Michigan, USA - M6-5 metaG | ecosystem: Host-associated > Plants > Roots > Rhizosphere > Soil | place: USA: Michigan...
GTGACGTCTCGTGTTTGTAGGTGGGACTAGAAAGCTGAGGCGAAGGGTATGTGGCTTTGCGGTTCCGGCGCGAGCGGTAAGTGAATTTCGAGGGTCCCAAGCAAGTCCTTGGACGTATTCCAGACTCCTAGGCGCAGCCACGCGGCATTTACAGGCACATCCAGTTCCTGCATGGCAAGGTAAGCTCTATCCCGCCCAGGTCCGGCATCCTCGGTTCCGATCCGTATGCCGGTTTCCTTCTCAGAATCCTGCCTATCCGCCCGTTGGAGAATTCCATTCATCGGAACTCCGTCTACGTCGAAAGCCACGGCATGAAACGCCAACGGAAGCGGCTCTCCTTTTCGTGCTTGGACTTGTCGAGCTGCGACAAGATAGTAGATCTGGTAGTGCTGCACTTTGATGGCAGCCAGTTCCTTGGCCCGTTCCTTGGTTTGCTTGTGAGAATAAGCAGGCTGCTCTGCGAATTGGGCAATCCGTTCGGCGGTAGGCGCTTCCGGAGAGCCGATGGCACGAATCCGAGCCTTAAAGATCAGATCATGTGCCTCCGGTGCGCCGTGCCACATATTGTCCCGAAGGGTGGACTTCGGAAGGATCGCGTCCCCAGGTTCTTGCAGAACATCGGCAGGAGAAACAATCGGGTCGATCGACTGGGCAGAGTGATGCGTCACGCTAAAGTAGCTATCGTAGAACTTCCGATAAGAAAGGTAATACCGCTGCTTCGAACACGTCACTTCTATGTAATGCCGGCGGTTGTCATCTTCTTTGTTGCTTGGGGCGTAGCTCAGCGTGTAATAGTTGGAACCGTGTTCTGCAGATATCGCGATTCCTTCATGAATATAGTTTCCGCTGTAATACGCGTGTCCGCCCGTGAGGGATGCCACTGAATCTTCCGCTGCATACTGAAACGGGAGAAGCGAATTCGATGGAGGATGCATCCACATGGGCAATCCCGCAAGCGGTGGTGCAATGACTACGCTGGCACCAACTACCACCCCTCGTACATCGACCGGATAGAGCGCGATTTGCGCGCGCGTGACATCCGCCAGCATCCTTTTACTGACCTCCACATCCGCGGGTGTCGCGTACGCCGCCGGATAAATCGGTACCGGAAACCACCCACATAGCCAGATCAGGTTCTTCCTGCCCGGTATGCCTTCTAGGTACTGAGATAATGTGTCCAGCACCTCTGCCCCACTCGGCCCGCCCAAAAACCGGTTTAGGAACAACCTTGGAAGATGAGGACGCCCAGGCCTATCCCAGGTCACTGCCTCCCGCAGGGTGTTCCTGTCGGCGGTAAAACCTTGCACCATATAGAGTCGGTCGCTATTAACAAAGATCGCGAACCGGGAGCCTTCGGGTTTTGAATCGATAAACTTTAGGACCTCCTGACGCGCATACATCCAATCTTCGCCCCCCATATTCATGGCATCGAGAAGAAGCACGTTGAGCGGTCCTCGCTCAGGTGTCCTTGGAACATTCATGAAGGTATTCGGGGGTAAGGGCGGAGAATTGGGTGGAAGGGAAATGGATGGCTCAAAGTTATGGACATCGAAGGAAAGGATGGTCTGTTGTTTCTTGTCCTCAAAGATGGAAAAATCCTTCGCCGTCAATCCTGGCACATGGCGCCCGTGCGCGTCCTCTACCACAACATCAACCAGAACCCGGCGAACCATCTTCTTGAATATGAGAGTCTCTGAATTCGACCGCTGTTTCAGTTTTGGGCGGCGGTCGGATACTTGTCCCACCAACGGAGCGCTCAGCAGGAATCCACCACAAATCACCATCGCCAGCGTTCGAACAAAGCGGCATCCTGCCATATGTAAGCCCTGTTAACTGGTCAGTAAGACCCCAATTTCGATCCAGCCAGAAACCACCTCCAGGGCGGCGATGAATTCTACGATCGCCCTTTCCCTGTCAGCGGCGTGAGCCCCATCTTATGTGGTTATTGTGACTTTCTCTTTCCTTTCTTGAAATCGAGATTCGCAGAGTCCGTTCTCTTGGGCAGCGGAACTGACGAAGCCCTCGACTGATATCCGCTCGGAACATGCCACGTCCGGTCTGGAGGCAGACTCCGGGGCGTGGGCATGGTTCCGAGCAGCCGCGCCAAAGCGGGATCAGGGGGCCGCTCCCGCTCGAGCGTGAGAAGGACATCGCTTGTGTGTCCGCGGCGGCCCATTCCCGGCTGCTGCGAACAAGTCCCTTCGCCTTCTGCAACTGTTCGAGGGTAAGAGGTCCCTTCCTCATCGATGCCCTTTCCATACTTAAAGCGTAATTCTTCGACTCAACGGATCATCCATTCTGATCATGTCGAGGCCTTTTCGCCCCAAGCGGCATGAGTATCACCGATTGGGAGGACTCAGATGGCGGCGACTCAGCCTGTTTTAGCCCATTGGTTACAAGCCTTTACCGCCGAATTGCATCGCATGGCGGCTCGAACGTTTTATGGAGGAATGTGCACTGGCCTAAGGACGGCGTTCAGCGGTTCTCAGTCCACTGATGACCAGAGCTTCCTAAAGATTGGATGGGCCACCCTGGCCGTCTAGGGCAGGAATGCGCTTTGTAAAGATTGACAGGGGACAGTTGAAACAAGCAACTGCTATACCGCTTGGTAATGACCGAGACCGCACAAAAACTCCGTAGGCAAATTGAGCTCAAACGGGCAGAGAACAGGCTGCAGGAGTATGAGAGAGTGATCGAAGGTTCCGGAGAGATGATCGTCGTCGTAGACCGCGAATATCGCTACAGGATCGCGAATCGTCAGTTCTTGCATACACAAAGATTGAGGAGGGAGCAGGTCGTCGGCCACTTCGTTCATGAATTCATCAGTCGCGATTTCTTCGAGGGAGTAGTCAAGCCGAAACTGGAGGAGTGTTTCCGAGGCAAGGTCGTTCGGTTTGAAATGAAAGATGGACATCCTGAGGGAGACGAGTTGAATTTGTTGGCGTCCTACTTTCCGATCAAAGGCCCGAATGGCATTGACCGAGCCGCATGCATCGTGCGGGACATCACCGACCGTAGGCGGGCGGAGCAGGCTGTTGCAGACATGACTAGAAAGCTGATTGCGGTACAGGAAGAAGAACGAGCGAGAATCGCGAGAGAGCTTCACGACGACGTTGCCCAGCAGCTTGCTTTGCTCTCTGTCGAGCTGGATCGCTGGAGTCATGCGCTTTCTGGCAAGCCTGAAATTCAAGACCCACTGGCGCATGCCCGACAGCGCCTCGCTGAGATTGTCAAGGATGTGCAGGCGCTTTCTCATCAACTCCATTCGTCCAAACTGGAATATTTGGGCTTGGCCACCGCCGCGAAAGGCTTGTGCAGAGAGATCGCAGAGAAAAACAACGTACAAGTTGATTTCAGAGAGCGTGGGAGTGTACGCCGTAAGCTGCCAAACCAGGTCTCGATTTCTTTATTTCGAATACTTCAAGAAAGCCTACATAACGCGATCCGTCACAGTGGGGCGACTCAGCTGGAAGTGCAGCTCTTTGAACAATCAAACCAAATGCATCTCCTGGTGAAAGACAGGGGGAAGGGCTTCGACGTAGAAACGGCCAAGCGACAAGGAGGCTTAGGCCTGATCAGTATGCAGGAACGAGCTCGTCTACTAAATGGAGCAATTCTCATTCATTCCAAACCCAACCGGGGAACTACCATTGATGTTCGGGTACCGATTGAGTCAGAGTACGAATCCAAACGGCTTGCTGCCTAACTCCTCGGTCTTTTGACATACCTTGATATAACTTCGTTGGAACCATAGATCGGGTTCGGGCCATGGACCAACGAGAGCGCCTGGCTTCGCGCCTCGAGGATTTTCTGTGCCTAAACAGACTACTATTCGCATCTGATATCTATTCCCTAAACCCATCGGCGTCGAGCCGGAATATAAGGCGAGGAACTCATGACCTTACCAACGCAGCGAATTGGCCGTACTGACCTCAACATTACCCGCCTCGGTTTTGGCGCATGGGCGATTGGCGGAGGCGGCTGGTACTTCGGTTGGGGACCACAGGACGACGAGCAGTCTCTGGCCGCGATGCGCCGTGCCCTGGAGTTGGGCATCAATTGGATCGACACGGCTGCCGCCTATGGCCTGGGCCACTCCGAGGAACTCGTCGGTCGTTTGCTGCGCGAACTCCCGGCGGGTCAGCGCCCGTTTGTTTTCACGAAATGCGGAGTTGTATACGAAGGAAGAGATCCCATGGGGCCGCCTTTGCGCTCTTTGCGCCCTGAGTCCATCCGTCGTGAATGTGAAGCCTCCCTTCGCCGTCTAGGCGTGGAAAGGATTGATCTCTACCAGTTTCACTGGCCTGACCAGACAGGAGTCCCCATCGAAGATTCCTGGACCACGATGGTGAGGCTCGTCGAAGAAGGCAAGGTCCGCGCCGCCGGGGTGTCGAACTTCAATGTTGAGTTGCTCGGCCGCTGCGAAGCAATCCGCCATGTGGATTCCCTCCAGCCACCGTTTTCGTTGATCAATCGTGCGGTTGGTGACGGGGAGATTCCTTGGTGCGAGGAGCATGGAACAGGCGTCATCTGTTACAGCCCGATGCAGTCCGGACTTCTCACCGATACCTTTGCCGCCTCTCGTATTGTTTCCATGGCGGCGGATGACTGGCGCCGTCGCTCACCGGAGTTTAACGAGCCGAACCTGAGTCGGAATCTTGCCCTCCGGGACTGCTTGCGTCCGGTCGCAAAGCGCCACAACACCTCGGTTTCCTCTATCGCGCTCGGGTGGGTGCTGGCATGGCAGGGGGTGACTGGGGCCATCGTTGGCGCGCGCAGTCCGCAGCAAGTGGAAGGCTGGATTGATGCTGCCCGTTTGAAACTCACCGCACAGGATCTGAACGAAATCGCCGCCGCAGTCCAGCAAACGCAAGCGGGAAATGGACCGGCGAGTCGGGCAGAAATCTCTGCGGAAAAGGCCTCTTAGCGTCCCTTCAACCTTCGACAGGCGGAGCCGAGGCTTGGTCTCGCAGCCAAGCCATCAAATCGTCTCTGCTTTTGGCTGGAAGGATTCTGAACTCCATGCCTGTGAGTCCGTCCGGACTTGCCCACCTGAGCTGTGCGCAGCCCTCGATCGTCGTTCCTGAATCGAGATCGAACGAAAATTCCACCAATGAGTCGGACGGGAGCAGGCAAGGAAGTCGGACGGCAACGCCGCCTTGGCTAATGTTTTCGACGAGGCCGGGATATCCTATGTCTCCTAAGGTGACAACCACCGGCAACGTCACATCGAAGCGCTGGTAGCGACGCCTCTCGGTAAGAATGATCGACTTGAACGAGCTGATCTTCGCGGCAATCGCCTTGACATTGAGTGGCTTCGTGAAAAACGCCGTTGCGCCACCCTTGAGAGCAACTGCCGCTTCGGCCTCGTTGTTCGTGCAGACGAAGGCAAAAGCTCGCGCATTCTTGGTGCGCCGCATGCGCCTGATCAGGTCAACGGCGGTCTTGATGTCCACGTCCAGAATGACGCCATCGACTTTGCAGCTTACGATAAGCTCGCGAGCGGCCTCAGGAGAAGGAGGGCACTCAGCCTCTCCTCCAACTTCCTCGAGCGCAGCTTGAACGACGCCGGCGGCCGAGGGATCATTCGACACCAGAAGGAATTCGAGCGTTGCGGCTGTAGCTGTGGGCATCTGTCGGACAATTCTCCCTATCTCGATTTCAGGGGGAAAATCGATTTTATTCGCCCACGGACACGGTTGACAGCAGGGTGGGAAGTACTTTGGTACGAGCACCGTTTTGTGAGTAACTACAGTTCCGCAGTTGACATTGATTCTATTGATCTCCGTTTTAGCGGGCTGCGGTTACTAAGATGACCAAAGATATATTTCCCCGGGTTGTTCGGCTTAGGGAGCAGGCTTCGAGAAGGGTGAGTTCGGATTCCTCAACGCCAAGCTTCAAGTTCCGGGTTTCACGGCTGGTCGCGGCCGGTGCTCACATGCGGCACTGTTCAGACACTCGTCTTTTAGGAGCAATCTTTGGACGGGTTGGCCGGCGACGATGTGGGAGTCTACAATCTCGTCCACATCGGCCAGGGTCACGCAGCCATACCACACCGCTTCGGGATAAATGACAAGGTTCGGTCCGTGCTCGCATTGGTCTAGACAACCGGCCTGGTTGGCTCGGACTTTTCCTTTGAGCCCAAGCGCAGAAAGCTTCTGCTTGAAGCGCTTTTGTAGCTCTGCATTCCCGCTTGGATCGCAGCACCCGCGCGGATGCCCCGCGGGCCGCACGTTCCCGCAAATGAAGATGTGCCGCTCAAATTTCGGCATAGAGGTACATTACCAAATCTCGATCTGGGACACGAAGAATCGCGAGGTCACGCCTTTAGAGCGGATTCTTTGACGCCACGGCTCTCCCGCCCCCAGCCCGCAGGCAATCTGCAGATTCATTCGTGAGCACGCTTGAGCGCCGCCCGTGCCAGCAGCCGTGTCGAATCGAGGGTTGGTAGTGGCGAATTGCTGTCGTTCATGATGAGCGGGATTTCGGTGCAGCCGAGGACGACAGCATCGCATCCCGCCTTTTCCATCCGCGAGATCACGCGCTGGTGATAGGCGATTGCCTGCGGCTGAAACACGCCGCAAACCAGCTCCTCGAAGATAATACGGTTGATCTCCTCCCGCTCGATCGCATCCGGTCGCACAAACTCGAGCCCGTGGGCTGCGAGCGCCTGGGGATAAACGTCGCTCTCCACTAGCCAGCGAGTTCCAAGCAGGCCCAGGCAATGGAAGCCGCGACCGAGCGCCGCCTCCGCCACCACCTCGGCAATGTGCAGCCATGGCAGCGGTAATCGGGATTGAATGAACGGAAGCGCCTGATGAATGGTATTGTCGGGACAAATCAGGAACTCAGAACCTGCCTTCTTGAGCTTGTTCGCCGACGACAGCATGATTTCACCGACGCCGCGCCAGTCGTGCCGTTCGATTGCAGCCATGTAGTCGGCAAAGGAGTGCGTGTGCATCGAGATCTCGGGATGCCCATACCGCCCCCAGAACTGCTCGCCTTCCAGACACAGGGTCCGGTAACACAAAGCCGCTCCCTCCCCCGAACATCCCACAATGCCGATGTGTTGAGACATAGAAAGATTCTACAGGCGGATAGTTTTTGGACCGCGTAGTGCGGAGGGAGGGAACCCGACTCTCCTCCTCGGGAAACAGAATCGCATCGCAAGTTGGTGGGAGGGGAATCTCGAGGAAATAGGGCCGGGGCTTTGTCCCGACCCTGAGGAGGCATCGCAGCAGCGGTCTTCCTACTTCGTTCTTCCGCCTTCTACGCCGAGTTTGTCTACGGCTGCAGCTTGCGCTGCCGCCAAACGCGCTGTGAGCACGCGGAACGGTGAGCATGAAACGTAATTGAGCCCGATCTGGTGGCAAAACTCGACCGACGACGGTTCTCCGCCATGCTCGCCACAGATGCCGACCTTCAACTCGGGGCGAGTCTTGCGCCCGCGCTCGGTCGCCATCTTTACCAGTTGGCCGACGCCCTCGCGGTCCAGCACAGCAAACGGATCCTGCTTCAGAATGCCTTCCGCAAGATAGGTGGGCAGCACCTTGTTGATATCGTCACGCGAGAAACCGAACGTGGTTTGCGTAAGGTCGTTGGTGCCGAAGGAGAAAAACTGCGCTTCCTTCGCGATCTCGTCCGCCACCAGAGCGGCGCGCGGCAATTCGATCATGGTACCCACCATGTAATCGACCTTGCGCTGCTTTTCCTTGAACACCTCATTCGCCACGCGGTTCACGATGGCCGCCTGGTTCGCCATTTCCTTCAACGTGGCGGTCAGGGGAATCATGACCTCGGGGTGGACCTTTACCCCGTCTTTCGCCACCGCTACAGCCGCCTCGAAGATGGCGCGCGCCTGCATCTCGCTGATCTCGGGATAGGTGATTCCCAGGCGACATCCGCGATGGCCGAGCATAGGATTAAACTCGTGCAGCTCCTCCACGCGCCGGAGCAAGGTCGGCAGGACCTTCTTCAAATCCCCGGCTCCCTTTGCCCCGAAGCGGCCATACTTCTCGACCATTGCCTTCTTTTCCTTGGCGCCGGCGTTGGGAAGAACGGCGATGTCGACCATCAGGTCTTCGCGACGCGGCAGGAACTCATGCAGCGGCGGATCGAGCAAGCGGATGGTGACGGCGAATCCGTCCATGGCTTTAAAAACTCCGATAAAGTCCGAACGCTGCATCGGAAGCAGCTTCTTCAGAGCCTGGCGGCGATCCTTTTCGTTGTTGGCGAGAATCATCGCCTGCATGTGGGGGATGCGGTCTTCGGCGAAGAACATGTGCTCTGTGCGGCACAGGCCGATGCCTTCCGCTCCAAACGCACGCGCCTGAATCGCATCGCGTGGAATGTCGGCATTCGCTCGGACGCGTAGCTTTCGGAACGGCTCCGCCCAGCCCATCAACTTGAGCAGTTCGGGGTCGTCGGCCTTGGGCGGGATGGCGTCCAGCTTGCCTTTGATGACACGGCCGGTGGTGCCGTCGAGCGAGATCCAGTCGCCATCACGGAATCTCTGGCCTTTCACCGTCATGGTACGTGCCTTCTCGTCGACGTGAATGTCGCCAGCGCCGGCAACGCAACATTTACCCATGCCGCGCGTAACCACCGCGGCGTGGCTGGTCATACCGCCGCGGGAAGTCAAAATGCCGGCGGCGACTTCCATGCCGTGAATATCCTCGGGCGTGGTTTCGGCCCGAACCAGGATGACGGGGTTCTTCTTGGCCCCGTGTCCGGCCTTCTCAACCGCTTCGTCGGCGGTGAACACGATCTGCCCGACCGCCGCGCCCGGCGATGCCGGAAGTCCAGTGGCGAGCACTTCTACTTTTGCCTTCTTCTCGTCCAGACGCGGAACCAAAAAGTCATAGAGCTGGTTCGGTTCCACGCGGAAGATGGCTTCTTCCTTCGTGATCAGGCCTTCCTCCACCATCTGGATGGCCACGCGCACGGCCGCGATGCCGGTCCGCTTCCCGTTGCGGGTCTGCAGCATGTAGAGCTTGCCTTCTTGAATGGTGAACTCGAAGTCCTGCATGTCGCGGTAGTGCTGCTCCAGGCGAGTGGTGATCTCGTGCAACTGGCGATAAACGTCGGGCATGATCTTTTCGAGCTCGGAGATGTGAACCGGCGTGCGGATGCCGGCGACCACGTCTTCGCCCTGGGCGTTCATCAGGAACTCGCCATAAAACTCTTTCGTGCCAATTGCGGGGTTGCGGGTGAAGCCGACGCCGGTGCCGCTGGTCTCGCCCAGGTTGCCGAAGACCATGGCCTGCACGTTGACGGCGGTGCCGAGCATGTCGTCGATGTTATTGATACGGCGATAGTGCTTGGCGCGCTCGTTCTGCCAGGAGCGGAACACGGCGTCACGCGCCATGACGAGTTGCTCGTGTGGATCTTGCGGGAAGTCGCGCTTGGCTTCTTTCTTTACCACCTTCTTGTATTCGCCGATGACTTCTTTGAGCGCCTTGGCGTCGAGTTCGGTATCGAGCTTCACCTTGCGCTGTTTCTTCTTGCCATCAAAAACCTCGTCGAACGCGTGCTTCTCGATATCGAGCACCACGTTCCCGAACATCTGAATGAGGCGGCGATAAGAGTCGTAGGCAAAACGCGGATTATTGCTCTTCTTCGCCAGCGCCTCGACGCTCTCGTCGTTGAGGCCCAGGTTGAGAATGGTGTCCATCATCCCGGGCATGGAAAACTTCGCTCCCGAACGCACGCTCACCAGCAGCGGGTTGTCACCCTTGCCGAGCTTCTGGCCCTGCAGGGACTCCAGTCGAGCCAGCGCCGCGTCCATTTGACGATCCACTTCCTCGGAGACGCCGCCCTGGCGCATGTACTCGCGGCAGGCTTCGGTCTGGATGGTAAAGCCCGGGGGCACCGGAAGGCCGGCATTGGTCATTTCGGCGAGGCCGGCGCCCTTACCGCCAAGAACGTCTTTCATCTTGCCATTGCCGTCCGCCTTGCCGCCGCCGAAGGAATAAACGTACTTGGTTGATGATTTCGATTTGCCGACTTCCTGGACTTCTGGTTCTACCAGTGTTGTAGCCATGATTGCGTTTTGTCCTTTGTACGAAGTTTAGAAAGCTCGAAGCCGAATCCTTGTCCAACAATTACAACGGGCCCCATTCCGCAGAGCCTGCCAGCCAGGCGACGAGCAACCTGCCGGTCCGGGCTAACCCAGATTCCTATGGCTAATTTGCCCTTCGGAATGACATCGGCAAGATGAACTATGCCTTACCCTCGGTCACAATCTCGGAAAAATCAGCGATCGTGGAAAACTCCTTTGCCAGTCTCTGAAGAAGCGCCAGCCGGTTGGCCCGCATTAACTCATTCTCGACCATAACCATCACCTTGTCGAAAAACGCATCTACCGTGTCCCGCGCCGTGGCCAAAAGATGCAGAGCGCCGCTGTAATCCTTGGCCCGTCGAAACTGCTCGATACGCGCCGAGTTCCGCTCAACATACGCCCCGAGCAACTTCTCTTCCTGGGGCGACTCCGGCAGATCGCGGAAATGGGTCGCGATCGCGAATTTCTTTTCCGCCGCCTGCTTCAGGATGTTGCGAATGCGTTTCGACGCGGCGGCAACGGCAAGAAACTCCGGCAATTTTAGAACGCTCTTGACGGCTTCGGCGCGAGCAATGGCGTCAACGACGTCGTCGGCGCCGGCCGCAAGCACGGCGTTGACCACGTCATAGCTGAACCCAAGCTGATCGCGAAGATAGAACTCCAGCCGCTCGCGGAAAAATGCGCGAATCGACTCGTCGTAGTTGGCAGCCTTAAATCTCTTCTCAGCAGAGGAGCCCCGATAGGTGTCGCGGGCTACGCCGACTAGGGCCGGGAGGCTTAGAGGCAGCTTATGCTCGGCGATGGTCTTTACGATTCCATTGGCCTGACGGCGCAAGGCAAACGGATCCTTGGAACTCGTGGGCTGGAGGCCGAGGGCAAACATCCCGGCAATCGTGTCTGCCTTGTCGCCGATCGACAACAGGGCTCCCTCAATCGTGCTCGGGGAAGAATCTTCCGCAGACTCCGGCTTGTATTGATCGTAAATGACTTGCGCGATGAGCTGCTGCGTAGCTTCTGGCATGCCCTTGTCGAGAACCTGCACGCGCGCGTAGAGTCCTCCGACGATTCCCTGCAGTTCGGTGAACTCCTTCACTAGCTCGCAGGTGAGATCGGTTTTTGCCAGGCACGCCGCTTTGTGCACCACTCCCGGGCGGACATTGACTCCGCCTTGCTTGACCGTCTCGCATGCCCAACTGCACAGGCGCTGCACGCGAAGCGTCTTTTCGTAGTAACTGCCAAGATCTTTCTGAAATGTGACTTGCTTAAGCCACGAGAGCCGCTGCCGCAGGGGATGCTTCTGGTCCGTCTGCCAGAAGAAGCGGGCGTCGTTGAAGCGGGCGCGCAGTACGCGTTCGTTGCCGTGCCGGATGAGTCCTTGCGGATCGCCCTCGGTGTTCAGCACGGCAAGAAAATACGGCAAGAGCTTGCCATGCCGACCTTCGATCGCGAAGTATTTCTGGTGGTCGCGCATCACCGTGACCAAAACCTCTTCCGGCAACTCCAGGAATTCCCGATCAAAACTGCCAAGAATGGCCGACGGCCACTCGGTCAGATTTACCACCGTATCGAGCAGGGCCTGGTCTTCGCGCCAGCGCGCGTCAGGGATTTTCCGAGCTGCCGCGTCGAGCGCTTTGCGAATCTGGTGCTCGCGTTCCGCGCGGCCAAGTACCTTTGCCGAACGAAGAGCCTCGACATAAGCGGACCCCGCGCGCGCTATACGAACCTCAGCCTTGGCTAAAATGCGGTGTCCCCGCGACTGATCTCCGGCTCGAATGCCCGCAAACTCCAGCGGAATGACCTCTTCGTCGAGCATGGCCACAAGCCAGCGAACAGGACGCACAAAGTGCTCGCTGGTCTTGCGCCAGTACATGTTCTTTGGCCAGTAAATCGAGCCGATCTCTTTCGGCAGGGCTTCAGCCAAAATCTCAGCGGCGCTGCGTCCTTTCTTCGTGACTTTCGCCGCCAAATATTCGCCTTTCGGAGTGGCAATCTTTTCGAGTACCGAGACATCCACGCCAGCTTTTTTGGCGAAGGCTTGTGCGGCGGGCGTCGGCTGGCCATCCTTGTATGCAACGTTCACCGAAGGCCCGGTGAGTTGCTCGGTGACGTCAGGCTGAGCAACAGGAATTCCCGACGCCAGAACCGCAAGTCGGCGCGGAGTGTCTAGCTCCGAGACCTCTCCACGGGGCGTCAAACGCTCACGTTCCAGCAGTTCACCCACACGGCGGCGCAGCTCGTCCTGGGCAGCGGCAATCATTCTGGCAGGGATTTCTTCAGTCCCTATTTCTAGGAGGAAATCAGGCATTGCGGATAGCCAATATTGTCTCAGATTTCCGGGCTGAGCAGGGTGATGAGAATGACAAAAACTGCCGCCTCGAAATGGCTAGCGAAACGTTTATTTGCAAGCGTTTAATCGTGACTGCTGGTCCTCGATCCCGGACTCGAGGCACACATCCTTGGAACAGGTTGGGGACGGCCTCGTCTAAAACGGCCTTCCCGCGAAGGCTTGTCCCGCCCCGGGCTTGCATCGTCCCCACTCAACAGACATCGAATGAGGTACCCCATCCCGGAGAACATCATGGGCACTTCTGTAAAACCGGCGCGTCAGCCATCCCTGTTCATTCCCCATGGCGGCGGCCCTTGCTTTTTTATGGAATGGACCATGGGCCCTCCGGAAACCTGGGACAAGACACGGGCCTTCCTCGAAAACATTCAACCTTCGCTGCCGGAAACGCCTCGGGCTCTACTCGTCATCAGCGGCCACTGGGAAGAGGATGTACCGACTGCGGGTGCCGCGCCGTTTCCGGAGTTGATCTATGACTACTCCGGTTTTCCACCAGAAACCTACAAGCTGGCCTGGCCTGCGCCTGGTTCTCCAGAGCTGGCAGGAAAGGTGCAACAACTTCTCCTACAACGAGGCTTGCCCGCCCGGCTCAGTGTCACTCGTGGCTATGACCACGGCGTCTTTGTCCCGCTCAAGGTTGCTTTTCGAGAAGCGAACATCCCGGTGGTGACGCTATCGCTGGCGCGTTCCCTGGATCCGGAGCTGCACTTGGCTGTCGGCAGCGCGCTTGCGCCTGTTCGCAACGAAGGCGTTCTCGTCATTGGGAGCGGAATGAGCTTCCACAATCTGCGGGCGCTGTTTACTGGGGGTGCTCTCAACCGCTCAGCAGAATTTGACCGCTGGCTCACCGAGACCGTCGAGAGTCCTGCCGCCGAGCGCGAGGTTCGTCTCAAAGAATGGAAGAACGCACCCCACGCGGCTTTCGCCCATCCCCGTGAGGAGCACCTGATCCCACTCATGGTTGCAGCCGGAGCGGGGGGAAACAGCACGGGCCGGCTGGTATTCCGGGACAGCCCGATGGGGGCAGTCATCTCGGCTTATCGTTGGGATTGAACAGCTTCGAACCGCATAGAGAGGAAAACGGGCAAAAGAATTGCGGGTCTTTAAGGTCCGGCGCTCTTGACTAGGACCCCATCGATGGGCTGCACGGCCCTCCTCTTCGCGGCAGGCTCAGGCTCTTTCTTGGTAGGTTCAGACTCAGGAGTCTGTTGATCGACCCACGCCTTGGCGATTCCGACCGCGAGCGCCCGCACCCGGGCAATGACTCCGACGCGCTCGGTCACGGAAATTGCGCCGCGAGCATCAAGGATATTGAATAGATGAGAGCACCTGAGGCACAACTCGTAAGCGCCTAGGAGAGGGAACCGCTTCTTCTCCCGCGAGGTCACATTTGCAGGTTGGTCTTTTCCAATTTCTGCGTAGTGATCAATCAATCTTTTGCACTCTGCCTCGCACAGCTCGAAGTGTTTCCACGCGCTTGCGACATCCGCCATCTCGAAATTGTAGACCGACATCTGCAACTCATCGGCAAGCCGAACTTCCCCGTATTTGGTCTCCCGTTCAGCAACCGGATCACGGGCCCAGACAATGTCATAGATGGAGTCAACATCTTGCAAAAACGCCGCAATGCGCTCGAGCCCGTAGGTCAGTTCGGCGGAGATGGGGAACAGATCCACCCCGCCGCACTGCTGGAAATAGGTGAACTGCGTGATCTCTAAGCCGTCCAGCATCACCTGCCAACCGATACCCCAAGCGCCCAAGGTTGGCGACTCCCAGTTGTCCTCTTCAAACTTGATGTCATGCTGGCGAAGATCGATCCCCATGGCCTCGATGGACTCAAGGTAAAGCTCCTGAACGTTCTCCGGAGGAGGCTTCAGGATGACTTGAAGCTGCATGTGTTTGTATAAACGGTTTGGATTTTCTCCATAACGCCCGTCCGCAGGCCGCCGCGATGGCTGCACATAGGCAACTTTGTACGGTTGCGGCCCAAGCACACGCAAAAATGTCTCCGGTGCCATGGTGCCAGCACCCACTTCGAGGTCGTAGGGCTGTTGTAGGACACACCCGCGCTCCGCCCAGAATGCCTGCAGGCGGAGAATCAGCTCCTGAAACGTGGGCGGGTTTGGCTTGAGTGGATTCATGTGGCAAAAGCCGCGAGTTCCTAGCTGCTAGCAACCCAACACTGGAACGGTGGAAGCGTAGGCAAGCGGAAGGAACTAGTCCCTGATTGTAAATGGAAGGGACGCAATGCGTCAGCCTGAGCCGGGATTCATCGAGTGGGCAGCTTCTCGAGCATCCCCCGTGTCACCAACTTCTTTTCGATGTGTCGTTCCAAGGTTTGCAACAGAAACTTCCGCAGATCCGCAGCCTTTTGCGCGGCGGGACCCTCTGCCTTCAGGGCGGAAAGAGGCACCCTGAGCATCTGCCCTGCCAGCGTCCGCGATTCCGGCGAGAGCTCGGAAGAAGCAAGCCTTTTGTCCGCCGGACACATGAGCCCATCCGCCAGCGCGTGGAAGAAAGCACGGCTGGCATTTAGCGAGCGCCCGCAACTGATGCACTCTGATAAGTCAGGCAGATATCCCATCAAACGCGTGATCCATAGCTCGAAATAGGTGACCGGGAGCCAAATCTCCTCTCCGCGCAGCTGCTTGACGACAGTCACGGCCAGCCGAAACACGGCATCGCTGGCTTCGCGATCGGGCAAGAGTTCGTCGAGCAGCTCGGCCACGTGTCCCAGTGCCACGGCGCGCGCATAGCTGACCTCCGAGGTTAGAGGTGAATCGAGAACTTCGCACGCATCCAGCCTTGACAACTCCTGGCGCTCGCGATCTTCCCAGGTGAGCTTTACGTAGGTCAGCGGCTCCAGTGCGCCTCCAAACCGCCGGCGGGATTTTTTCGCCGCCCTCGCCGCGCCACGAATTTTTCCTTCGTTGCGAGTGAACAAGGTAACCAGCAGATCGGACTCGCGGAAAGGATACGTCCGCAACACCAGCGCTTCGGATTCCTTGAGGGGCATTGCTGAAAGCTTAGCTCATCGCTGGCGCGGGCGTACCGGAACTACTCGTCCCCCCTGCGCTCGTTTCCGGCTAGGCGCCCTCTGGCCCACTCAGCCGTCTCGGCGACGGAGGCGTCCGGATCACTGGCGGCATGGTCGACAACGGGGGAAAGCGCGGAATTTCCGCTGTTTCCAATTGCGATGAGGGCATTTCTGCGTAGTCCGTTGCGCTTGGCGCGTTTTACCGGAGAGCCTCGAAACGAGTCGCGAAATTCTTCTTCAGAAATTCCCGCTAACCACTCTAAGGCAGGGTTTACAAGTCCTTCCCGCGGCTGAAACTCGGCCTTCTCGGTTGCCGGAGCCTTGCGGTTCCACGGGCACACGTCCTGGCAGATATCGCACCCAAACACCTGATGTCCAATGCCGGCGCGCAATGCTTCAGGAATCGAGCCACGTTTTTCAATGGTCAGATACGCGATGCACTTGTTCGAGTCAAGCTGATGTGGCGCAACGAAAGCCTGGGTTGGGCACGCCTCAATACAGCGCGTACACGTCCCACAGCGGTCGGGCGCGGGCAGGTCGGGGGTGAGTTCAAGCGAAGTAATAATTACCCCCAGAAAGAGCCAGGACCCGATCTGCTGATTGATCAGACACGTGTTCTTCCCCAGCCAGCCGATCCCGGCATACTTGGCGTAGACCCGCTCGACGATCGGGCCGGTATCAACGTAGGAGCGGGTCTCGATCTCTACCGGCTGGCAAAGATGTTTGGCCTTGGCCTCAACCTTGCGGAGCCGGCGCAGAACCGAGTCGTGATAGTCTTCCCGGCTCCAGGCGTAACGGGAGATCCACCCGCGACCAGATGCTTGAACCTGCGTCGAGTATGGGTGTGCGGTGTTGTAGTTCACGGCGCAGACCATCACCGTTCGTGCCCACGGGAAAACAGATTGAAGGGAGGCTCTGCGCAACTGGCCGGAACTATCACGCGATTCCAGATACTTCATTTCGCCAGCGTGTCCATCGGCAATCCAGTCAGGAAACCGCGCCAATTCTGGGAACTCCTCAACCCCTGCGATTCCGCACAGGTCGAACCCTGCTTCGGCGGCCGCGGATTTGAGGAGCTTGGGAAGATCGCGCCAGGACACGCCCTTATTATCGCGTAGTATCCCGGGGGTGCGCCCGCTCCGAACGAGACTGAGTTCTCCCATTCTCTGGTATAAACGAGTTCCCTCGGTTCTAGGTTCAAGGAAAGGAATTTGACTGATGAGCAACCTGCGAGTTGTTCCTACGATTGCGCTGCTGGGCCTCTGCCTGGCGACATCACGGCCGGATGCGGCACAAACCGCCAATCGGCGTAAGGCGCCTGAGGCAACCACCGTCAGCCCGGAAAGCGTCGGCTTCTCAAGCGAACGGCTGGAAAATCTGCACAGGATTATTCAGGGCGAGATTGAGGACAAGCAGCTGGCAGGTGCCATCACCATTCTGGCGCGCCATGGCAAGATCGTGGATTACCGTGTCTACGGCGAAAGCGATATCGATTCCCATAGGCCGATGGCGAAAGACACCATCTTTCGCGATTACTCGATGAGCAAGCCGGTCACCGGCGTCGCCATGATGATTCTGTTCGAGCAGGGCAAGTGGCTGCCCAACGATCCTATTGCCAAATACATTCCTGAGTTCAAGAACCTCAAGGTATTCAACGGAGTCGACAAAGAGGGCAAGCCGATCCTCATTGAGCCCGATCACGCTCCCACCATGCGGGAGCTCATGTCGCACTCAGCCGGTTTTTCCTACGGGAGCGGGAATACGGTGGTGGATGCAATGTACAAGGAAGCCAAGCTGTTTGAGTCCGGCAGCCTGGAGGAGATGATCGGCAAGCTGGCCAAGATTCCACTGAACTACCAGCCGGGCAAGGGATGGACTTACAGCCTTTCGATGGACATCGAGGGGTATTTGGTCGAAAAGCTTTCCGGCCAAAAGCTTCCCGATTTCATGCGCGATCACATATTTACTCCGCTGGGAATGAAGGACGCGGGTTTTTTTGTTCCTGAAGAGAAGCGTTCTCGATTTGCCACCAACTATCGTCTGGAGGGCGGCAAACTTGTTTCCACCAATGCCATGGCGTTGGCCAACAACTACACTGCACAACCCGCGCTCCCTTCAGGCGGCGGAGGTTTGGTTTCGACGGCGGAGGACTACTATCGCTTCGCACAGATGCTTGGAAATGGCGGAGAACTCGAAGGGAAGCGCGTTCTTTCACCTGCATCAGTCAGGCTGATGGGCTCGAATCACTTGCCAGGAAATCTGCTAACTGGGGAATTTGGAATCGGAATGCACGTGATGCGGCCTGGTTTCGGCTATGGATATAACTGCGCCGTGGTGTACGACCCGGCGGAAGCGAACTTGCCAGTCGGCAAGGGCACCTTCTTCTGGGATGGCGCCGCCGGAACCTGGTTTTGGGTCGACCCGGCGAACGATATCGTCTTTGTGGGCATGATTCAGCGTTTGATCGCTCCCGACAACCATCCCTTGCTCTACCGCAGCCACGCCGCAGTCTATGGGGCGCTGGTTGATCCGGGAAAGTGAACGACATTCAGGAAAACGAGTAGCTTGCTCTAGCCCTCGGGTGGCAGAGTTCTCAAGAAGAGAAGAACGGGACCGATCGCCAATCGCTGACCGCAAAGGCTTCCTACACTCCCAGTTTCTTCACTTCCTCGTTGTAGTACTTGCGGTAGAGGATGTCCCACTCCTGGCTGCCTTCGAGGATGGTTCGCTTTTGATTTTCGATCTTCTGGCGGGCAGCTTGGTCGATCTTGGCTTCTTGATTGAGCAGGTCTTCGAGAATCTTGCGGACCTCCAGCCGGATGGTGTTACGGTCCTCGACAAAATCCAGTTCGTCGATCCCGGCGAGCGCGTCGGTCACCACATGGGCGACTTTGTTAGCCTTGTCGCGGCTGATCCTCATAACACCGCCCTGTACTTGCGCACCAACTCGTTCTTGACCTTGCGGAACATCTCCTGATAGTTCGCGCCGGTGTTGCGCATTTCGTCGGAATAGGCTTCCAGGATGACCCGCACCTCGTCATTGATGCGGTCCTCAAGCGAGAGCTCGTCCAGCATAGCCGCATGTACCTTCTCTGTAACTCGCGGCAAAGACTTGCTATGTATGAATTGCGTCGCAGCCAGTCTCTTCACTGTCTCGCGGGCCATGTAGCCCACAAATTCTTTTGAAAGAAGCATGTGCGGTTAGGAGAGTGTGGCGAAAAAATTAGTTTAGCAGAAAAAGAA
>Ga0157378_10001917_pt1 | contig 18679 bp, 21 predicted proteins | sample M65metaG_FD_115309 | JGI IMG/M metagenome (GOLD analysis project Ga0157378, IMG submission 115309) | Miscanthus rhizosphere microbial communities from Kellogg Biological Station, Michigan, USA - M6-5 metaG | ecosystem: Host-associated > Plants > Roots > Rhizosphere > Soil | place: USA: Michigan...
CGACGGCGTGAACTGCGTGCAGGCGATGCGATGCCCCTTCAGCTGCTCGATGGAGTTGATCGACGCCAGCGAGACGATGCCGTCGCCGCCGCGCGACCAGTCCTGCATCATCACCGACTTGGCCTGCTGGTTGTTCTCGGCCAGGATCGACGCTTCGCGCGCCCAGTTGTCGACCGTGTTCCACATGATGTCGACGGCGCCCTTGCGGAACGCGGCCAGCTTCGCCGCAGGATCTTCGATGAGCACGAACTTCACGTCCAGGCCGTATTTGCGGCGATAGTTCGACGAGTCACTCGGCTCCATGCCGTTGTTGAACACGATCCCCGGCGAGTGGCCGGCCCAGGTGTTGATCGCCACCACCAGCGGCCGATTCAGCTTGCCGCCATTGACGCTGACCGCGGCCACACCGGTAACGGCGGCGTCGCGCGACGGGTCGGCGGGCGCATTCTTGAGGGCATCGAAGTCATTGCTGCCGACCTGGCCCGTGCCGGTTGTCGTCGTTCCTTTATCGCTGCCGGTGGCCCACTTGCGAATGTCGCGGCCCTTGTAGTGATAGGCCGCGTAGCCAACGACGGCCAGGATCACGACGGTGACGAAGAATTTGGCAAAGGGGGTGAGTTTCATCAAAACCTCCGGTCGCCGGATGGCGAGCAACTACATCGTCTTCTGGCCCTGCTGCTGTGCCGCTTTGCGAGCCTTGATGGCCGCCAGTTCCTGCTTGGCCTGAACGTCACCGACCTGCGAGCGAAGGCCAGCCAGGCGCGAATCGAGCGACGAATCGGACAGCTCCTTGCCGAGGTTGGCCTCGGCGATCGTGTTCTTGATGTGCGTGCGGACATTGTCGAGAGCGCGCACCTCGTCGTCGACCGAGAGACCGTCCAGCTGCTCCTGGATCTTGATGCGCGCCTGCGCCGACTGCATCTTGGCCAGCATCGTTTCGCGCTCGGCCTGCAGCTTCTTGATCTCGGTCTGCACGCTGAGCAGCGAATTCTTGGCCGACTGCGCGTCGGAATGCGCGGTCTCGAGGTCGGTCTTCATCTCCGCGATGTCAGTGGTCAGCTGATTCTTCTTCTGGATCAGCACCACCGCCAGGTCGTCCTGATTCGTTTCCACCGCGGTGTTCAGCTCGGCCTCGGTCTGCGCCAGCTCGGCGTTCGCTTTCTTGAAGCGATCGTCGAGCTCCTCGCGCCGCCGGATGATCGCCGCCGTGGCGCTCTTCAGCTTCGCGTACTTCTCGATCATCGAATTGATCGCGTTTTCGTAGGCGATCTCGGGGTGATCCTGTTCGATGTCCGAGATCCAAATCGAGAGAAAGCCCTTCCACAGATTGCCCAGTCTGGAAAACAGTCCCATATGTCCCTCAGTTCTGTGCCGGTTCGTGCAGCTTCGGCGAGTCGCGAACGACGCGCGCCACCGCTTCCTGTCCGAAGAACTCGAGCACCTTCTGCACCTCGAGCTTCTTCTCGTTGCAGGAACTGATGACGCCCTGCTGTTCGGACACGCGCTCCTGCATCACCGTTTTCAGTTTTACGATTTCTTCTTCGTATTGTTTGATGCGCTGATCCGCTTCGGCGGTGACCTTCTCGGTGTCGGCGGCGCCGGCGCGGATGTAGGCCTCGAGCGCCTGCAACTCCTGTGCGCCGGCCTCGATGATCTTCTCGATCGGCACGCCGAACGCGCGTAGCGAGGCCATCACGATCTGCTTTTTGACCGTGTCTTCCGTGCCCGGCGGGAGCGAAGTCAGAAGCTCCAGCGTGCGGGAAATGCGCTGCCGCTCCTCCTCATCGATGCCGGCCGCCTCGAACACCTGGTCGAAGTCGACCTTCCCTCCCGGCGCGGCGGGCGGAGGCGTGTTGAACACCGGCAGCTCCTGCTGCTGCGTCGAGGAGGGGACGTCGCCCGGAGCCGCGGCTTCCGATTCGCCCGAGTCCGCGGCCTGGTCCTGAACCACGAACCAGCCCATCACGGTCGATCCCCACGTCTTCTTGTCGCTCATCGAAGGTGGATGATTATGTCACCGGCCGGTTTCCGGTGTGATCTTTACGACATCCAGTTCACGCCGGCTTCCTTGTTCCACTTGGTGGTCATTTTCTTCGACTTCGTCCAGAACTCGATCGAGCCGCGGCCGGTGATGTCGCCAACGCCGAACTTCGACTCGTTCCAGCCGCCGAAACTGAACGGCTCGCGCGGCACCGGCACGCCGACATTGACGCCCACCATCCCGGCGCTGGCGTTCTCCATCACGTAGCGCGCCACGCCGCCGCTCTCGGTGAAGATGCTGGCGGCATTGCCGTAGCGCGACTTCTGCTGCACGCCGACCGCGTCCTCAACATTTTTCGCGCGGATGATCACCATCACCGGCCCGAAGACTTCCTCCTGGGCGATGCGCATGTCCGGTGTGACGTGATCGATCAGCGTCGGTCCGACGTAGAAACCGTTCTCTTTTCCCTTCACTTTGTAGCCGCGGCCATCGACCAGGATCTTCGCTCCCATCTTCTCGGCCTCGGTGATGTAGCCCTCGATCCGCGCCTTGGCCTCGGCCGAAATGACCGGACCGATGTGCGTCCCCGGCACCATCGACTTCACGATGGTTACCATCCGGTCGATGATGTGATCGCTGCTGCCCACCGCCATCATCACCGAGGCAGCCATGCAGCGCTGGCCGGCACAGCCGGACATCGACGCGACCACGTTCGTCGACGTCATCTCCGGCTCCGCATCCGGCATCACGATGAGGTGATTCTTCGCTCCGCCGAGGGCGAGAACGCGCTTGAAATTGGCGGTGCCGCGGCGATAGACGATCTTGGCCACCTTCGTCGAGCCGACGAAGCTGATTCCCTCGATGCCGGGATGGTCGCAAATCGCCTCGACTGTCTCCTGGCCGCCGTGAACGATGTTCAGCACCCCGTCCGGTAGCCCGGCCTCGCGCAGCAACTCGGCGATGCGGCCCGCCGACAGCGGCACCAGCTCGCTCGGCTTCAGGATCATGCAATTGCCCAGACCGATCGCGTTCGGGATCGTCCAGTTCGGAACCATGTTGGGAAAATTGAACGGTGTGATCGAAGCGACGATCCCTACCGGGAAATGCTCGACGCGACACTCGACGCCGCGCGAAACTTCCAGCACCTCGCCCGCCGTGATCTGCGGCAGCGAACAGGCAAACTCACATAGCTCGGCCGACTTCAGCACCTCCGCCCGCGCCTCGCTGTCGATCTTGCCGTTCTCCTCGGTGACCAGCTTCGCCAGCGAATCGATGTCCCGCTCCAGCAACGCCTTGAAGCGATAGAACACCTGCACCCGCTCCTTGATCGGCGTCGCCGACCAGCCCGGGAAAGCCGCCTTGGCAGCCTGCACCGCGCGATCGACATCCCCACCCGCCGACAGCGGCACACGCGAGATCACGCTCCCCTCGGCGGGATTGAAGACGTCGAGATAACGCCCGGCGTCGTGCTCGACGAACGTGCCGCCGATGTAGTTGCGAATGTCAGGGTAACGGGTGGTTTCGATTGCGGACATGAAGTACCTCCTGGGAATGTGAAAAACGGCAATTGTAGCGGCTCAGAGCTTCACGCGCTTCATCACGCAGGTGGCCGCGCCGTGGTCGTGGAAGGGCATGAACAGCAGGGCCAGGCCGCGCTCGTCGAACTCGGAGGAGATCGTGAGCGTGTCGTGCTCGGGCGAGAGTTGCAGCGTCAGCGTGCGCGTGCGGCTGGAAGCGCCGGCCAGGATGGCCGAGCCCATCTTCTGCGGCGCCCACGACGTCGTGACGCCGTCCTCCATCCAACTGAGGTCGTTCTGCAGCACGGCGTCGTGAATCTTGCCGCCGTCGCCCGTGGCGTGGATCTCGATCCGGCAGCCCGGCTGATTGATGGTCAGCGTGTCGATCCGGTTCAGCACCGCTCCTTCGCTGAAGACAAATGCCGTCGATCCCGTGCCCTTGCGCATCGGCTGGCCGGACAGTTTGTACGTGCCGGAGAGATCGATGCAGGTCGGCGACGGCGGCCGCGTCGCGCACGTCAGCGCGGCCGCTGCCAGGAGTGCCGTGACCATCCGCATGGCGCGAATCATACGCCGCGACACTTGACCCCTTGCCGGGCCGCGCCCATCATTCGCCGCACATGTCATTGATGAGCCGGTTGTTCGCCACGAAGTCGCTCGACGATCTCATTGCCGGAACGAAGGAAGAGGGGCACCAGCTCAAGAAAACGCTCGGGCCCTGGAACCTCATCGCTCTCGGCATCGGCGCCATCATCGGCGCCGGCATTTTCGCCACGATCGGCACCGCCGCGGCGGGCGACGCGCACCGGCCCGGCGCCGGTCCGGCCCTTGTGCTCTCGTTCGTCCTCACCGCCGTCGTCTGCGGCTTTTCGGCGCTCTGCTACGCCGAATTCGCCTCGATGGTGCCGGTGGCTGGCAGTGCCTATACCTACTCCTACGCCACACTCGGCGAGTTGATCGCCTGGATCATCGGCTGGGATCTGATCATCGAATACGCCATCGGCAATGTGGCCGTGGCCATCTCCTGGGCCAATTACATGAACACACTCCTGGAGGGCTTCGGCATCAAGCTCCCTCCATGGATGACCATCGACTACACCACCGCCGCAGCGAAGATGCCGCAGCTCGTCGCGGCAGCGCCGCACATCCTCGGCATCCCGATCGTCTTCAACATTCTGGCTGGCGCCATCGTCGCCGCGATCACCATCGTGCTGGTGTGGGGCATCAAGGAGTCGGCCCGCTTCAACTTCGGGATGGTGGCCATCAAGCTGGTGGTCCTCGGATTTTTTGTGCTGGTCAGCTTCAAGTTCGTGAAACCGGCGCACTGGCATCCCTTCGCGCCGAACGGCATTCACGGCGTGATCACCGGCGCGGCCATCGTCTTCTTCGCCTACATCGGATTCGACGCCGTCTCGACGACCGCCGAGGAGGCCAGGAATCCGAAGAGGGACATGCCGATTGGCATCATCGGATCGCTGGTGGTCTGCACGATCATCTACGCCATCATCGCCGCCGTCTTCACCGGGATGATCCCGTACGGCGACCTGGTGAAGAAACTCTCCAGCGAACAGGCCGAACCGCTGACGATGGCCATGAAATACGCCACCATGCCCAACTGGATGGTGGGGGTGGTCGCCTTCGGTTCGGTCGTGGCCCACACTGCCGTGCTGCTGGTGTTCCAGCTTGGCCAGCCGCGCATTTTCTTCGCCATGTCGCGCGACGGCTTGCTCCCCCCGTTCTTCGCCAAGGTCCATCCGAAGTTCAAGACCCCGCACATCGGCACGATCATCACCGGCGTCGGGGTCGGCGTCACGGCCATGTTCACCTCGCTCGATGCCATGGTCGATCTGACCAACATCGGAACACTGTTCGCCTTCATCCTGGTCTGCTTCGGCATCATGATCCTTCGCATCAAGGATCCCGATCGCCCGCGCTCGTTCCGTGTGCCCGGCGGCCCGTACCTGCTGCCGCTGCTCGGCGTCGCCTCCTGCATCGGCCTGGCGATCTACCTGCCGCCGTCGTCGTGGTGGCGATTCGTGAAGTGGTTCCTGGTCGGCATCGTCTTCTACGCCGTCTACGGCTATCACCACAGCCGTCTGCGCAACCGCAGCGGCGGACCTCCGGGCCCGGGCAACGTGAGGCACGACTTCAACCCCGAGCAGCATTGGCCGGAGAAGGATGTGGTCTAGGGCGGGCGAGCGTAGCGCCGGCGGCTCGCCGGCTGGACCGCCGCCGGCCCGGCGGCGGTTCTCGTTCCCGATCCTGGGTGCCGCCCTCGGCGCCCTCCTCGTCTTCGCTATTGCACCGCACTGCATCGGATGGTTCTCCGTTCCCACCGGCGGCATCGGCGCGGTGACGGTTGCGAAGTATCCGAAGGGATTCGACTACTTCGTTATCCTCGCGCTGACGATCGTCAGCGCGATCGGAGCACTCGCTCTGAGCCGGCGGGAGACAGCCAGCAGCCAGGAGCCGGCAGCCAAACGCTCCGCCACATTCATCGCCTGCATCATCGTCTTCGTGGTCATGTTCATCGCCCACGACCACCCGTTTGCCTTCATGGAGATGTTTCACGAAGGGGAGCACCTCTCGCCCGCATCGGTGATGCTCGATGGCGGCCGGCCGTATGGCGACATCTTTTTCCTGCACGGCTTCGCCACCGACGGAGGCCTCGATGCACTGATGCTGGGCCGCAGTCCGTCTCCGAAGAAAACGCGGCGGTTGGAGACGGTCCTCGATGCCGCCGCGCTGGCGATGCTGGTCCCGATCGCGGCGGAGCTGACGGCGACGACGGCGGGTCTCATCGTTGCCGTCTTCCTGTCGCTCTGCGCCATCGGCGCAGGGGAAGTGCCGGTCTTTCCCTACTTTCGATGGCTGCCGCTGCTGATCGCTGTTTGGGCGTTGCTCGCCGCGCGACGGCGACCGGGCGCGCTCTATGTCGCTGCCATTGCGTCGTCGCTGGGAATCCTCTGGAGTCTCGACGTCGGCATCTGCGCCGTCGCCGCCACGGCGATCGTCATCCTGCTCTACACCCGACGCGTAACGTTGATTGCGCTGGCGGCAATCGTTGCCCCGCTCGCGGTGCTGCTGCTCACGCGCGCCGATCTGCACCACTTCTTCCGCGATTCCTTCGTCATCATTCCCCGAGCCATCGATGCGGTCTGGTCGCTGCCGGCGAAACCGCTGCCGTCGCTTTCGCTGCTTGTCCATCCCATCGCGCTCTGGGACTGGCTGGCGTCCGAATCGGCGCGCTACTACCTGCCGCCGGTCTTCTTCGGACTGCTCCTGGCGATGGCCTGGCGCAAGCGCGATATGCGCATCGCCATCGTGGCCATTTTCTCGATCATCCTCTTCCGCACCGCCGCCGGCCGATGCAGCTGGAGTCACACCCGTTTCGCCATCCCACTCCTCGGCACCGCCGTCGTAGCCTTTCTCCTCGAACCGCTGGCAAGAAAGCCGATGAACGTCTGGCGCGGCATCGCCCTTCTGATCGCCGCGATCCTCGGCTTCCGATATTTCGAGCTCGCCGATAACGCCACGCTTGGCGCGAAACTGATCGCCGGCTGGCCTGCGCGCCAGCGGCACGAAGGCCTCGTGCCGTATCCGATGCCGCGCGGCCGAGGGATCTACACCTATCCCGAAAACGCCGCGGATCTAGCAGCGCTCAACGACCTCTCCCAGCGCGCCGGACCCGGACCGATCTTCGACCTCTCCGGTGAGCGCGCCCTCTACTATCTGCTCGACCGCCGCCCGGCCACCCGCTGTCCCGACATCGCCATGCTGTCGTCGCCCGAGCTGGGCGCCGAGGCCATGCGGCAGCTGAACGCGAATCCGCCGGTGTTCGTCGTCCTGGAAGGAACGAAAATCCTCGGATCACTCGACGGCATCGCCAACCGTGACCGAGTCCCCACGATCGCTGCATGGATCGAAATGCACTATCCGGTCAAGGTGAAGGCGGGGCGATACCTGGTTGGCTTCAGACAGTAGCCTGACTCGGCTGCTGATAGAGACCGAGCACGTTCCCGTCTGGATCGCCGAACCGCGCCGTGATCTCGGGCGCATCCATGCCGACCGGCTGCACGATCTCGCCGCCGTTTGCGCGGATCGCTTCGATGGTCACGTTGATGTCGTCGACCATGACGTAGATCAGAAGGCCCGGTTTCTCGGACGGCGGGCGGCCGGTCACCCACGTCCCGCTCACCTGGCCGACGCCATCGTCGAAGGCGATTGAGCCATCGCCGCGCCGGCGGGTCTCCCAGCCGAAAACCGACTGGTAGAAGGCCACCGATTGGGCGATGTCGGCCGCCGGAATCTCGATGTAGCAGATCTTGCCGTTCGCGTAGGTGGGAGACATGGCCGCGGATCGTAGCGCAAAAGAAAAAGCTTGCGCGTGCTTAGGTGTTATAGTTAACTATAACACCAGTTCGATCCGGGATGAAGAATGGACCGCGAATGGAACGACAGGCAGCCCATCTACCGCCAGCTCCGCGACCGCGTCGTCGCCCTGATCCTCGACGGGGTTCTCGACGAGGGCGATCCACTGCCGTCCGTCCGCACGGTCGCCGCCGAACACCGGCTCAACCCCATCACGGTTCTGAAGGCGTACCAGGAGCTGGTCGACGAGCAGCTCGTCGAGACCAGGCGGGGGCGAGGGATGTTCATCAATGCCGGCGCGCGCGAGCTGCTGCTTCAGGGCGAGCGGCAGAAGTTCATCGAGGAAAGCTGGCCGAGGATTCACGCAACGATTCAGAGGCTGGGATTGACGCCGCAGGACTTGTTCGACGCCGCCGGAATGGAGACCTGTCCGGCTACGCCGTAATCGGGAGCCGATCTGATTCGCCACCAAAGGAGACCTGCACAATGAATTCCGTCATCATCATGCTTCATATCTGCGGCGCGATCGTGGCGCTGCTATCCGGCTTTATGGCCATGGGACTCCGCAAAGGGTCGGGATTACACGGAGCAGCCGGAACCGTATTCTCCATCTCCCTGCTGATCGCGGCCGCCGCCGGCACGTACATGGCCGCATTCATCAAACCCAACAACGGCAACGTAATGGGCGGAGCACTGACGTTCTATCTCGTTGCAACGGGATGGGCCGTCGCCAGACGCAGAGATCGCCAAACAGGCATTTTCGATTGGAGCGCGCTCCTCGGCGCATTGACGATCGGCGCCGCCGCGATGACCTGGGGTCTGCAGGCTGCGACCAGCCAGACCGGCCTGAAAGACGGCTACCCACCCGGCATGTACTTTTTCTTCGGCTCGATCGCGCTGCTGTTCGCTGTCTCCGACGTTCGCTTGATTATTCGCGGCGGAGTCGCCGGGTTGCAACGCATCGCCCGGCATCTGTGGCGGATGTCTTTGGCGCTCCTGTTCGCCCTCATGTCCTTCTATCCCAGCAGAGCGCGTCTATTTCCCAAATGGGTCAATGACTCGAACCTTCTCTATGTGCCGCACGTGCTGCTCATCGGAGCGATGCTCTTCTGGCTGGTTCGGATGCGCTCGCGCAGACGCGCTTCTAAGAACAATGTAATCGATGCGCGCCAAGCCGGTCCTGCTTCTAATGAATTTCAGCGCGTCGCATAAGAGGACACGACATGAGCACAACAACAATGTCTAACACGATGACCGGAATCTCGCCGCGATTGAAAGCCAGAATTGCAGGTCTGTTCTACTTACTCACGTTTGTAGCCGGCGTCATCGCTCTGCGTTCCACCAGCACCAGACTTGCCGCGAGTCTCGTCGCCACCGCGGCCTATGTCGCCGTGACGCTGCTTTTCCATAATCTCTTCAAACCCGTCAGCAAGCGCATCTCCCTGCTCGCAGCGATCGTCGGCCTCATGGGCTGCGCCTGGTCCGCCCTGACGCTCTTTCGTCTCGCTCCTGCCGACGTCAACAGTCTCATATTCTTTGGATGCTATTGCCTGCTGATCGGCTACCTCATCATCAAGTCCACATACCTTCCTCGGCTTCTGGGCGTGGGGATGGCCATCGGCGGCCTGGGCTGGCTGACCTTTCTCTCAACGCCGTTCGCAAACTCCCTGGCTCCCTGGAATCTGGCTCCCGGCATGATCGGAGAAGGACTGCTCACCTTGTGGCTGCTCGCGTTCGGCGTGAATGTCCAACGATGGAACGAGCAGGCCCGCGCATGAGCACCATCGCAAACACCGCCTCCGTCGCCGACAAGGCTCTGAGAACCCTGCTCCTATTGACCGCGGCCACCGTCATCGGCATCTTCGGCGCCACCGCCGGCCTTTGGCCGTCCGTCATTAGCGCCCTGCGGCTGCTCTTACTGTTCTAAGGCCGGGACGCCCTTCCAGCGGACGGGAGGAAGCAAGGCCGTGCGCACATCGGGCTGCATTGACAGGGAAGGCCGCGTCGTTGGTGGAGGCGGGGGGAGTCGAAGCTTACCGCACCATCGTCTTTTCAGTAGGTTACGGAGAATACCGTACCGCGAGAACCGCCTGATGCGCGCGAAAGAGCATTGGGAAGTACGTATTGAGTACGTCGGAAGGAAGCGTCGCGACCACGAACACTCACCGGCTGGAGCTGACAGCGTTACTTACATCCAATAAGTGGCATGAGCAGGCAAGCACAAGGTGCGGATCGTGAGCCCATCGACTAGCCGCCTGCCTCCAGCCGCTCGCGACGCCGTAAGGAGGTAGGGGTTCTGTGGGTTCTCGACACTCCTCTTCAAAGGCAATTCATCGGTCCAGTCCGTCTCTTCGAAGTGAGCCGGGATGTCGGGCCATGCGGCAGGGTGTCTGGCCTTCAGCGGAGGTCGTCATGGAGCTTGATCAGAACTTCTCGGGGACGAGCCAGCGTCGAGGCCGACGCCGGGCCCGCGCAACACGGCGGCCTGACGAGCGCAACACATCAAAGGTGGCGAGAGGAGACCATCCGTGGATGCGATGATTTCGGCGGCCACACAGATCAACTATTTCTTGGTCCTCGGTGGTCTCCTAGCGCTGACCGCCATCCTCGCTAAGCTATTTATCCGCAACAATGCCGGCACGATTAAGATCGCGGGCGTCGATCTACCTCTCAATCACACTTGGATCGCGATGACGCTTCTTACCATGGCCCACGCCTACTACTCATGGTCGATGCTAGTGGAGGTCGCCCGAATCCTCAACTGTCGCAATCCCGCTCTCTCGATCGAGGCATGGACGAAACTGACGGGAGATGCGGACAAGCTGAGAGTCATGTACCAGATGTCGGAGCGCCATCCGATGAGTAGGTTCCCGGTCTCGGACGTGTCGAGCATTGGTCTCAATGACCTTCTTCTGTTCATGCATATTCTGCTTGTTGCAGGCGTATTTTTTGCGACGGTTCGCTGGTTTCGGACCAAATCTTGGCGGCTGCGGGTTTTCACGACGCTGGCCGGCCTGTTGCTCGTTCTATTGAATTGGTTCATAGGCTCGCAGTGGGCGCTATTGGCGTCGGATTTGGCCCGTACCGGCCGAGGCGACGCGCGTAAGTCTGTGACCCTTGCAAACTACGTCGCTTCGCATGCCAGTGTGAAGTGCAAGATGCCAGCGGGAGGACATCAATGACAACTTCGAAACTCTGTAAGCGCGCGATGAGCACTATCGCTTGGTGCCTGCTGCTGGTGGAAGGTCTTTCCGCCGCAACTGCCAGTGACGAGCGGCACGCTTACGTTTGCAACAACCAAAAGGCAGAAACCGAAGCGTTCGAACAGTTTAAGAAAGGGGCTGGCGGGTTCGATCCCAACTACACACCGCCGGCAAACATAGACTCAGTTTCGTATACCACCTCCGACGGAAAGACCATGGCCGGTTACATGGCGAAGGCCAGAGGCAGCACGCACTTTCTCGCCGAACCGCTGGGATATATCCTCCTGCTGCCCGGAAACGCAGTTTACGCTCAGGATCTAATCTCGGAGATACGCGAGTTGTCGCTGCTGGGGTATGACGTATACGTCTACGACTATCGAGGATACGGCCGATCTGCCGGGCCGTCCACGGTGGCTGGCATCATTAGCGATGCCAAAGAGCTGATTATCAGACTTAATCGGTCGGCGACCGAAGGTGGTCGAGGTTACGCCACACATGTTATCTACGGGATCTCCGCCGGAGGGGCGATCGCCTTGAACGCGCTCGACGCGAACTCCAAGATCGACCGGCTAATTCTCGACGGCCTTCCGGCCACGATGTCGGTGAAGCTACGGCTTTACTTCGAATACCTGCGCGTGCCGATTCTGGAATGTCCGGCCGAGCTAGCGCCTATGAATCGCGCAATGTTTGATTCAAAGCGAAGTCTGCTCATCAAAGGGAATCAGGATGTGGTCTTAGCGAATACGCAGTACAAACGCGATCAGGATAGGTTACTTGCAAAGGCGAAAGCGGCAGGCGTCTGCGTGAGCGTTCAACCAAAGTTTGGTCATCCACTCATGGACGGCTTAACGAGCCCTCGAATCCAATTGATCGAGAAATTCTTGAAGGCCGACCTTACTCAGGGGTGTCCGAGCTTTCCGATCTACTAGCACACGACGGACTGTCAGAGCTTGCTAAGACCGTGTCCCTCCATACGAAATCGGTGATCTCAATGCGCATCAGAAGATTCGAGCCGAATTTGGAGAGATGTGCAAATTTGGTGGAGGCGGCGGGAGTTGAACCCGCGTCCGAGAGCAGTGAAGCCTGGTTACTACATGCTTAGCTCTCCATTAGATCTCGTCCATGTTCTGCCCGGGGAGCGGGGAGTGAACGCGGACCAGCCTCTGGGTTTTCGTCGACGGCGCCGAGGCGGTTCGCAGTCGCTTAGCTCACATTAATGGCATCCGGTCCCGACGGCGTGAGCAACCATCGGGCGGACGCTCGTGGGTTATTAGGCCGCGAGAGCGAGTTGGCTGTTGTTCGCAGCTACTCAAGGTTGATCGGATTTACGAGGTGATCAGCTCGGCATGCAACCATGGCCCCGACATGTCCCCGTCGAAGCCGGTACGCCCCCAAATTTTCAACGAACAGGCATCCCAAAACGCCTCGAGTGATGGCAGCATTCCGATATGGATATGCAAGACATCGACTCGATCGTGCGCCGTGCGCTCGATGAAGACCTTCCCGACATCACCAGCGAAGCGATCTTCGAGTCCACCGATCGCGGGCGGGCGCGATTTCTGGTCAAGGCCTCGGGGATTCTGGCGGGGCTCGAATTTGCGGCGGCAACGTTTGCGGCAATCGATCCGTCGTCGTCGTTCGATGCGAAGCGCAAAGACGGTGATGCCGTTAAACCTGGGGATGTTGTGGCCGAGGTGGAGGCGTCGGTGATTGGGTTGCTGGCGGGGGAACGGACGGCGCTCAACCTCATGCAGCGCGCCTCAGGAATCGCGACCATCACGCGCCGTTACGTGGACGCTGTCCGCGGGACCAACGCGAAGATCTACGACACGCGCAAGACCGCGCCGGGCTTGCGCGCGCTCGACAAATACGCCGTCCGCTGCGGTGGCGGTGAAAACTATCGCCTCGGGCTGTACGACATGTTCCTCATCAAGAACAACCACATCGATCGGGCCGGATCGATCACCGCCGCCGTTGAACGGATCCGATCGCGGCAGATGACGCAGAAAATCATGGTCGAGGTGCGCAACTTCGCCGAGCTCGAAGAGGCGCTGGCTCTTCGCCCCGATTTCATCCTGCTCGACAACATGCCGCCGGCGCAGATGCGCGACGCCGTGCAGCGGGTTGCCGGCGCGGTGCCGCTCGAGGCATCCGGCGGCATCACCATCGACAACGTTCGCGAGATTGCCGAGACGGGCGTGGACAGGATTTCCATCGGCGCCCTGACGCACTCGGTGGTGGCGTTGGACATCTCGATGCGCATCATCTAGCCGCAATTCTGGCACTACGCTTGCGGCTGCCCTCGGCGATGCCCGAATCCAAGCCCTTCCAGGTTGCCATCGTCGATGACGATCCGGCCATCCGGCGGCTGGTGCGTCTCTTTCTCAAGCGCAGCGGTTACGAGAGCATCGAATTCGGGATGGGCGAGGAAGCGCGTGAACAACTGCCGAAAACCGAATGGGACCTGGCCATCCTCGACCGGCGCCTTCCGGACATGGACGGTGTCGAGCTTTGCCGCCAGCTCAAGGACGAGCCCGAACTGCGCAACCGCTACATCATCATGCTCACCGGCGAGGACGATCAGGAGGACAAGGTCCAGGGCCTCGACCTCGGCGCGGACGACTACATCACCAAGCCATTCCAGTATCCCGAACTGATGGCGCGCATCCGCGCGGCGAAGCGGATCGTCGATCTGCAGAAAGAGCTCCTCGAGAGCAATCGCCGGCTGGAGCTGCTCTCGATCACCGACGGACTGACGAAGCTCTACAACCATCGCCATCTGCAGGACGAGCTCTCGCGCGCTTTCGAGGAATCGGCGCGCTACCAGCGGCCGCTCTCGTTCGTCATCGTCGATCTCGATTTCTTCAAGAAGGTCAACGACACCTACGGCCACGCCATCGGCGACGAAGTGCTCAAAGCGATCTCCACGATCTTCCAGGAATCGATCCGAACCACCGACCTGGCCGCGCGCTACGGCGGAGAAGAGTTTGCGCTGATGCTGCCGGAGACGCAACTCGACGACGCCCTCAGCTTCGCGGAGCAGATTCGCCGCAGCATCGAGCTGACGCCGGTTCGGACACACGCCGGGCCGATCGCGGCGACGGTCAGCATCGGCGTCGCCACGGTGCCGCATCCGCGCATCCATTCGGCGAAGGAATTGATCGTGGCCGCGGACAAAGCGTTGTATCGGGCGAAGAAAAATGGCCGCAATCAGGTGCAGGCGGATGGAGTGCGCGCGCGGCCGGCAGCGAAAGGGACCGACGCGGCTTGACTAAATCCCTGAACGTCTAGATTCTCCGGGAATCATGGAAAAAGATACGCGACCGCAGGATGAAATATCGACAGAGGTCATCGTCCATCCAAGGCAGGTCGTAACGCAAAAATCGGGCGCTGTGATTGCCAAGCAAATCAGATCCGGTAAGGCCACCAAAGCTCTCCGTGATTTGATGCTCGATCTGAAAACCTAATGCGCCGTCGCCCCCACCGCGAACTCCCTCATCCTGCGATCCACTTCGGCGCGCAGGCTGAAGACGTGCTGCTGGATGCGGTCGTCGATTCCAGGGCGCGTTCCTTCTTTCACCAGAAGCTCCACGGCGCTCTCCAGCTCCGCGGCGTCGGTCGAAATGCGGGAGAAACCGTAACTTCCGCCGGAGCCTTTGAGCTGGTGCGCCAGGTAGGTCAGCCGTTCCAATGACTCCGGCGACTGCTCGCCGTCGAGCTTCGCCTGGATCTCACTCACCTTCTCGTCGGCCTCGGCGAGAAACTCCCGTTTCAGGTCATCCAATTCAAGGTCTACCATCGTTTTCCCGGGCCTCTCACCCACTGTTGAAACCCATTGCACGCGCAATGCCGCGCGGTGCGAGGCCGTATGATTTCGGTAATGACGGTTCCTGTGTTGGTCGTGCCGCGCGCCGAATTCTCGATCGAAGAGCCGTGGGCGATCCCGCCGGAATGCGACGTCGTACCGTTGCTTCGAGCCATCGATGGAAGCGCGCCGAGGCTGCAGACGACTGTCGCGGCGTATCACGACGGGGAGACGCTCAGCATCGTCGTTCAATGCGATGACGACGAGATCGTGGCCACCTACCTCGAACACGACGAGCCGCTTTGGAAAGAAGACGCTGTCGAAGTCTTTCTCGCACCCGAGGGATTCACGCCGTACTTCGAGATCGAAGTCAACCCGCTCGGCACTACCTTCGACGCACGCATCGACTCGCCCGACGGAGTGCGGGCCACGATGACCACCGATCTGACCTGGACCTGCGATGGCCTCTTCGCCGCCTTGCGGCGCAACGATCAGCGCACGCTCGACGTCGTCATCCGGCTGCCCTTTGCTTCGTTGGGATCCACGCCGCAATCAGGCGACGAATGGCGCGCCAATTTTTTCCGCATCGATCGCAGCGCGGCGCACGGCGACGGCTTCAGCGCGTGGCAGCCGACGGCGAAATCGCCGGCAGACTTTCATGTCGCGGCCGCGTTCGGCGCGCTTCGCTTCGCGTGAGACAAAAGCAGCTAACTTGTTGTATTACAGGGAATTCATTCGACATTTGCTGATTTGTAATCGTATCCCCGGCGTTAGCAGTCTAGATTGAGCGTCGGCCAAGGACCCCGCTCCACCAAATGACCGTCCGAATTTCTCATTTTCTCGTTGCAACCCTGCTTCTCGTGACCGCGGCCAGCGCCGACGATCGGAAGTTGTGTACCTCGTCTCCCCGCGAATGCGAGCAAGCCATCCGGCAGCTTTCGAGCGGCCGTCGCTACCTCGGCGCGCAGATCGAAGAGCTGAATCCCGGGATCGCCGTCAAGGCGGTCATCGACGACGGCCCGGCGTGGCGCGCCGACCTCAAGCCCGGCGACCGCATCATGGCCGTCAACGGGCACAGCACCGTCGAGGGGAACATCAAGGATTTCAAGCAGATCCTCTATACGGCGAAGCAGACCGGCGTGCTCTGGATCATCATCAAGCGCTCGGGTGTTCTGCGTAAGGTCGACGTGCAGCTGGCGCCGTACTCGAAGGCCCAGATCGACAAGATGGTGGCGCAGCACCTGTTGCTGGGGCATGGCATCCCCGCCTCCACCGCCACGTCGACGGCGCCGCAGCAGTGATGACGGAGACAAATGGTCCGTGCCCTACTGGCGAAGTTCAAGGTGAGCCCGCAATCGGGTGACCGGCCGGATCACGTCTCCTCGATCCTCATTCCGTTTCTCATCGTCGCCGCCGGTCTTGGCGTCCTGGCCTGGCGCTCGTACGTCCTCTCCGCGCGGATGGAGAGCGGCGTCAACACGCTGGCGATGCAGTACGCCGGCTACGCCGCCGAGATCAGCGCGCGCCGCATCGACGCCGCAGTCCGCGATGAGCTGTCGCGCGCATCCGAGGAGTGGCAGAAGGTGGAGCGGCGCTCGCCGTCGTCGTCCGAGCTGAAGAAGTGGATTCACGATAACGACTGGATCACCTCCGCGCTCTACGTGCCGGACGCTGATCCGTCCAACGCCGTCTACGCCAGCGAACCGTCAGGAACGGCGCACTCCAGCAAGCTTGTGACGCGCGAGCTCTACTCATCCAGCGGTCTCGTGCGCTACACCTACGATCCCGCATTTCTGCTCGCCCGCGTCCGCCCGGCGCTCGCGCACCAGCCGCTCGTGCAGGCGGAGGGGCTCTCGCAACAGGCGCAGGTGGCGGTCATCGAGAACCCATCCGCCATCGGCGCGATCAAGACCGGCAAGGGATACGCCTTCATCGCCTCGCTGGCCGCGCCGCTCTCGTCGTACGCAATCCGCGGGTTCGTCGAGACCGGCTACGGCACCTCGGGATGGGAAAACGCCCGGTTGATCAGCATCCTCCTTAGTGCCCTGGCCCTCTCGCTCATGGCGCTCGGCGCGTACCTGGCCATGCGCGGACTTCGTCACGAAGCCGACACGATGAAATTGCGCGGCGCGCTGGTGGCCAACGTCTCCCACGAGCTGCGCACGCCTCTCTCGATGATCCGTCTCGGCGCGGAGACGCTGAAGCGTGGCGGGACGCGGTTGCCGGAGAAGCAGCGCCACGAGATCGAAGACTCGATTCTTCGCGAGGTTCTGCACCTCTCGCACATGGTCGAAAACGTCCTCGACGTGGCCCGCATCCAGAACAGCAACGCCAAGGCGCTGGCCTTCACGCCGGTCTTCCCGCGCGACCTTCTGACCTCGCTGGTCTCGACCTACGAATCGTGGATCCGCAGCCGCGGTTTCGCCGTCAACCTTCACATCGACGACGTGGTCGACGAACAATCGTGGGATCGCGACGCCGTATCGCGCGCCGTGCTGAACCTGATCGACAATGCCATCAAATACTCCGGCGACGAGAACCGGATCATCGACGTCACCCTCCGGCAGACCGAGGCGTCGGTGGTGATCGAAGTGAAAGACCGCGGGATCGGCATCGAAGCCGCCGACCTGGCGCGCATCTTCGAGCCGTACTACCGCGCACAGTTCTCCGATACCCAGACCCGCCGCGGCGCCGGCCTTGGCCTGACGCTGGTGCAGCAGATCATCGCCTCGCACGGCGGCACGATCGAAGTGGATTCCAAACCCGGCGCCGGATCGACCTTCCGGCTTCTCTTCCCTCGGCCGCAATCGCCGAAAACCGCATCCCTGGCGCAGCTCGCACCTCAAACGCTGTAGAAACTCTCGCCGCTCGAGGCCCGTACTAACACCGGAGATCACCGATGACGAAAATACTGGTCGTTGAGGACGAAGCAGGACTGCGGCAGGGACTGGAGATCAATCTCCGCATGGAGAACTACGAAACGGTGCTGGCCGCCGACGGTGAAGAAGCGATCCGCATCTTCCACGCCGAGTCGCCCGATCTGGTGCTTCTCGACCTGATGCTGCCGAAAAAGAGCGGATTCGAAGTCCTCGACCACATCCGCAAATTCTCGAAGATCCCGGTCATCCTTCTCACTGCCCGCGGACAGGAAACCGACAAAGTACGCGGCCTGCGCGGTGGGGCGGACGACTACATCACCAAGCCGTTCGGCCTGCAGGAGCTCTTCGCCCGCATCGATGCCGTCATGCGCCGCAGCGACGCCACGTCACTGACGACCAAGACCGTCTGCGAAGACACGCTCATCAAACTCGATCCGTCGACCCGCGAAGCCTCGGCCAAGGATCAGAAGCTGAAGCTCTCGCCGAAAGAGTTCGACCTGCTCATGTACCTCTTCCGCAACAAAGAGCGCGTCGTGCCGCGCGACGAGCTGTTATCGCGCGTCTGGAACTATCGCGTCGATCTCAATCTCAACAGCCGCACCGTCGACACGCACGTCACCCGGCTCCGCCGCAAATTGCAGAAGGCAGTCGGAACCGACGCCGCCGTCATCGTGGCCGTGGCCAAAATCGGCTATCGCTACCTCGGCGAAGCGAGTAATGCCGCGTAATTTGACAACCGCCACCAAGAGTCATAGCGTCACCGTCCACATGCACACGACCATCTGTTGCCGCCGCTACACAGGTCCGTTCGAGCGAACGTAGGCGCGTCAACAGCTACTTTTCATCGAATGAGGCCCGGGCGTACCGCTCGGGTCTTTTGTTTTAGGAGGAAACATGCACGGCAAGATCTACAACAACATCAC
>Ga0157378_10001918_pt1 | contig 18667 bp, 21 predicted proteins | sample M65metaG_FD_115309 | JGI IMG/M metagenome (GOLD analysis project Ga0157378, IMG submission 115309) | Miscanthus rhizosphere microbial communities from Kellogg Biological Station, Michigan, USA - M6-5 metaG | ecosystem: Host-associated > Plants > Roots > Rhizosphere > Soil | place: USA: Michigan...
CTGGATATTGAACCCTATTAGACTGGTATGCTTTAAATGCTTTTCGCGGGCAATTTTTGGCTCAACCGAATAAGGTTCGCCCAAAGTTTTAACAATTGTCGGCGGATAGGCATGGTACACCAGCGAGTACAGGCTCGAAAAGCCCTCGGTGGATACCAGTTCCTCTGCATATAAGGTGCCGTCGGGCTTACGGAATTGCGTATGCCGTTTTGGTGGGATATTCCCTAATTTATGGTAAACAGGCATGGTTTATTTTTGGTTTAAATGTTGGAATGTTGTAAGGTTGAAAGGTTTTTATAATCAATCACTTACAATATAAAGTTATACACTTAAAACGATTGGAAGGTGGGAATAGTTTATAATAATTTGATGCAAAGCTTCAACTTTACAACATTTAAACTTTACAACCTTCCAACAAAAACTTAGTATTGCGCGAGGACGATCTTAGCCAGCACGGCATCCCTGAAAGAGGAAGCGTCACTCATTGAAGTGAGACCGAGGGAGAACAGAAAATGTCTTTGTATGCTGAGCATGGTTATGCAAAATTAAGCAATAATTTAGGTATTATGCAAGGTTGGTTGAATGGTTGATTAAGTTAAATGGTTGATTCAGTTTTTGATCTCAACTTCTTCAACCTATAACTCAGTCCAACTTAATCAACTAAAACCATTAGCTTTGATCCACCAATAAACTGAACATGAAATTAGTATCCTACAGAACTGAAGACCGGGAGCATCTTGGCATTTTTGTAAACGGCCATATTTATAACCTCAACTCTTGCCATAAACTGCTGCCCGATAATATGAATGAATTTTTATGGGGTGGCGATGAACTGATGGACCGCGCTAAAAAAGTGAATGACGATATCGCATCGGGTAAACTGGAGGCTAAGGAAGAATTGTTTTTTGAACTGCTGGCCCCGGTACCGCACCCAACCTCGTGCAGAGATGGTTATGCTTTCCGCCAGCATGTGGCGGTGGCGCGGCGTAACCGGAAAGCGGAGATGATACCCCAGTTTGATCAGTATCCCATCTTTTACTTCACCAATCATAATGCTATTCAGGGTATGGGCGAGATAGAATGTATGCCCGATCATTTTGAGAAACTGGATTTTGAACTGGAAGTGGCCGTTGCCCTGAACAAGAAAGGCAGGAATATAAAGGCTGCCGATGCTGATAGTTATATAGCAGGCTACATGATCATGAACGACATGAGCGCCCGCACCCTGCAAATGGAGGAAATGCTGCTCAACCTGGGTCCGGCAAAAGGGAAGGATTTTTCGACGGTTATCGGTCCGTGGATGGTGACACCGGATGAACTTGAAAAATATAAGGTTGCGCCGAAAGCAGGCCATACCGGGAATGCCTATAACCTTAACATGAAATGTTATGTGAACAGCAAAGAGGTATCCAATGGCAATATGGCTGATATGGACTGGACTTTCGCCGAGATTATTGAACGTTGCGCTTATGGCTGTGATGTGCTGCCTGGAGATGTTATTGGCTCCGGAACGGTTGGAACAGGTTGCTTTTTAGAACTGAACGGTACGGGTTTGCTGAATGATCCCAATTATCAATCGCAATGGTTGCAACCGGGTGATTTGGTGGAGATGGAGGTGACAGGATTAGGGATATTAAGTAATGTGATCAAAAAGGCGGATTCGGATTTTTCGATACTCGCGTTAAAGAAATAACCACCCTGCCATTGCGAGGAGGTACGACGAAGCAATCCCGTCGGTATGCATAGCAACGAGATTGCCACGCTATCGCTCGCAATGACATATTGTATATGATATGCTGTCAATTCATACGAAAGATATCTCCCCGTTCGAACTCCAAAACTACCTGCAATATGCCATTGCACCGCGACCGATTTGCTTTGCGTCCACGGTAGACAAGGACGGCAATGTGAACCTTAGCCCCTTTAGTTTTTTTAATCTTTTCAGCACCAAACCGCCGGTTTGCGTTTTTTCGCCATCGCGAAGGGTGAGGGATGCCACCACCAAGCATACGCTGGAAAATATACTGGAAGTGCCCGAATGCGTTATCAATATTGTTACTTATGACATGGTGCAGCAAACCTCACTGGCAAGTGTGGAGTACCCAAAAAGGGTAAATGAGTTTATCAAATCAGGCTTTACTCCGGTTGCTTCGGAGTTGGTAAGACCGCCACGGGTAGCCGAATCGCCGGTGCAGTTTGAGTGTGTGGTCAATGAAGTGATTTCGTTGGGCGAAGGCGCCGGGGCTGGTAATTTGATTTTAGCCGAGATCAAACTGATGCATATCAGTGAATCTATTTTGGATGCGAACCAAAAGATAGACCAGGAAAAACTCGACCTGGTGGCGCGTCTTGGCGGCGACTGGTATGCGCGCATCAACCAGGACAATCTTTTCAAAGTAGCTAAACCTGTACGAAGTATCGGCATTGGGGTGGATGCCATACCGTATGCTATCCGCAATTCAAAAATATTGACGGGCAATAACCTGGGCCAATTAGGTAATGTGGAATCGTTACCGACCGACGAACAGATTGACGATTATGCTCAGGTTCCTGAAATTAAAGAAATCCTGGATGCTACGATAGGCGACAGCCAAACCCGCGAATTGCAATTACACCTGAAAGCAAAACAATTGCTGGATGAGGGCAGGGTAGAGGAAGCGTGGAAGACGCTCCTTTTGAGCTGAAAGCAAAAAGCTAAAGGACCAAAGCTTTATTATTTGCCTGTAAAAGAGCTTTCTGCTTTGGACTTTCTGCTTTCAGCTTTTATCTCGCGATAGCGAAAGAATAATTCTTATTCACCACACTCACAACCGGCGGCACATGCGTCTTCTCAAAAATATCATAGCCGGGTTTCAGATGCTGCCAGAACGAAACATAGTGGTAATTGGAATATTTATCGATATTGGCATTGGTCAGTTTGAACGGGAAAATATTTACTTCCACCGATTTTTGCCCGTGTAAAAATGCCTCGTAAACCATCGTATAAATTTCTTCGATCATCGGGTCGGTCATGGCGTAGCAGCCGATGGAGGCGCAGTAACCGTGTATCATGATGGCGTTGCCGGTGTAGCCGCGCGATTGGTCAAATGCGTTGGGATAACCAACGTTCAAGGCCAAATGATAAGTGCTTACCGGGTTCAGCTGGGTTGGTGTTATTGTGTAATATCCTTCCGGGCATTTGCCGTCGCGGTCTTTTGTTTTGGTGCCCAGTCCGCCGGAATAGGCGCAGATCAGGTAGTTTTTGAATAATTTGAATTGCTTACCTGACTTTACCCAGATCTCCAGTATCCCCGGCTCCTTAAAAATTCGGATAAACACCGGCTGGCCGTCCTTTAGGCCTGCGGCTTTAAGATCACCCTGCAATTTGGGCCATACTTTGGTGCGAATATCGGCTGCGCGTTTGCTATCGGGGATATAAGTTTTTGGGCTGGCCGCAAACAGCAGCGGGATGATTAAGGTGATGAGGAATTTAGGCATGGGTTCGGGTTTATTGTGATGTACAATAAACGCTGATGAGGCTTATAAATTGCCGGATTTTTTTTAATTTTGATTTGAAATGAAATTTTTTGAAAAATATCCGCAACTAAAAGAAAAGGAATTTTTGACCAAAATTCTCACTGATACGGTATTTTCTACTATGTCATTAGAAAATCAGCAGGTTGAAAAATCAAAGATAAAAGAAATGGTTATGACTTTGCTTCGTGAAGAAGAGTTAAAAGGGGATCAGTTCTTTTCTAATTAAAGCTCTTATAGGAGTAAAGTCCCCGTTATCGGCAGCTTTCATTGCATCAATATAGATTTTTCTACTTTTGCCCTGCCTGTAATAGAGTTCCAGGGGTTTGAACCCCATTTGCATTGCAATAATGTTCATTAGCATGCGGCCTGTTCGCCCATTACCATTGTTAAAGGGGTGAATTCGGATAAACTCATAATGCGCAAAAACTAGAATCTCAATTTTATCCTCGACGGTTTTCGCTATTGTGATTTTATGATTAAGATTATCGATAAATTGATAAAGTAATTGTAAAATCTGTACTGGTTTTGGCGGTTCTAATTGACCTACTATTACGTCAATGGTACGCCATTTGCCTGCCCATTCATAAAGCTCGACAAAGGCGATTTTGTGAATGCTGAGAATTAGAGTTGTTGAGATCGGTATGTCATTATCCAACTGAAAGATATACAACTCAGCTGTGGCAATTCCCTTTGCTTCAACCTCATTTATGATATTCTTATCTGTCAGGCCTAGTAAATTATCATCCGGAGAAGGTGTCCAACTATTTTGGTTATCCATTTATTAAAGATAACAATTATATCATATTCCCAGCACCTGTTTCAGCTTCACATACCCTGTTTTACTTACCGGAATCTTAGCACCTGATTTCAGGATGGCGATATGTGCATCTTTTTCGTAAGGATCGATACGGGTGATGTTTTGAATTTTGATGATGTAAGAGCGGTGCACGCGGACAAAGGTCGAAGGATCGAGCGTTTGTTCAAAAAAGCTCATCGTCTTGTTTTTCAGGAACGAGCCTTCAGGGGTATGCACGCTTACATAGTCGTCATCGGCCTCCAGGTATTCCACATCGTTTACGGGGATTATCTTCACCTTAGTACCCGTCTTTACCACAATACGTTCGTGCTGCGCAGGTGACTGCGATGCGGCCTCCAGTAAACTTTCTGTTTGTTTAGCCGGGTGCACAACAGGCGCCTGCGCCAGGAATTTTTCAACCGCTTTGTTAAACCGGTCTTTTGTAAAAGGCTTTAGCAGGTAGTCCACTGCGTGGGTCTCAAATGCCTTGATGGCATATTCGTCAAAAGCGGTAGTAAATATCACAGACGGCGGCTGGTCGACCAGTTCAAGCATCTCGAAACCATTGATCTTTGGCATCTGTACATCCAGGAATACAAGGTCGGGCTGGTACTGCTGGATGGCTTTCAGACCCTCAAAACCATCGCCACATTCCTGCAAAACCTCTATCTGGGCCTTAAACCCCTGCAGGTATTCCAGTACAACCATCCGGGCTAACGGTTCGTCGTCAATAACAAGTACGCGCTTCATAATAATTGCGGAATTTTAATAATGGTTGTAAAGATATTATCATCTGCGTAAGTTTCAACCAAATCAGTACGTGCATACAACAAATAAAGTCTTCTTTGTACACCACTCAGACCAAAACCGGTACCCCGGCGCGGTCTTGCCGTTTTTGGATCGTATGGGTTTTGCACGGTCATTGTCAGGTAGTTATCCTCAATTTCGGCCCGTATACTCACAGTTACACTTTCGGTGGTGTCGTACAGTCCAAATTTTATCGCGTTTTCAACAATTGGTTGCAATATCATCGGGGGTAATATGGCCGTATCGCATTTATCATCGCAACTGATCTCGGCTTTCAATCTATGTCCAAACCGCACTTTTTCAATATCGAGATACAATTGAAGATGTGCCAGTTCATCCGGCAAGGTTACCTGCTGCTGATCGTCTTTTTTCAGAGTGCCGCGTAAGAAATCCGACAACTGGTGGATCATCTTCCGGGCTTCGTCGGGCTTAAACCCGATGAGCGCGTTGATAGAGTTCAAACTATTGAACAGGAAATGCGGCTGCAATTGCTGGCGGAGGTTATATAACTCGGCGTCGCGGGCCAGTTTTTCGGCTTCGGATTTTCGTTTTTCATTTTCCTTTTGGTCCAGTTGCGAATACCAGATCATACTTAGCAGGGCCATCCAGCCGATAGCCAGGAAGTTGGTAAAAAAACGTATGGTTATGGATTGAACATGAAAATTGGTATAAATAGTATTGCTGATGATATAAGGCAATACCCAGCGCGCACCGAACGTGGCGGCGGCTGTTAGCGCCAGGCACCAGAAAAACAGGTTGATATAGCTGCCTTTGCCAGGCTGATAATATTTGAGGTTGTTATTAATGAGCCAGCAGGCGGCACCCAGCAACAAGGTGCACACCGCACCATCCATTACAGCAATGTACCACGAAAAACTGAAGCTATGTACAACGTAAGTAAGCAAGGTGGCCCATACCAGGCCACCTGTTACAAACGCGATGCGTATTTTTGAAAATGTCGATTGAAGGTTAGCCAAAACTTTGTCCTTACAGTTATTTAGAAAGTTCTTATTTCGACTCCGGCGAAGATGGATACGCCTTCAAGTACCAGTATTTTGTTGTTATCGCCTGCGCCCACTTTTCTGAGGCGCTTATCATCAACTCCGGCAAAAACGGCCGATAGGTTGGAAACCACCTGCCAGTGCGGGGGTACAATGATTTTGGTGCCGCCAAATACCTGGGTAATATCCAGTATTACTTTCCCGTCGATATCAGCCTGGGTCAGGTCGATCTCGGCTCCGCCGAATATGTTGACGATATCCCCACCCCTGAATGCTTTGGATAAGATGGTTTTTTTCACTCCTCCGAAAATGGACACTGCATCCAGAAAGTCATCACCCGTAATGGGACGTGGATTTGGATTAACCGGTGGAACATTAGTTGCATCGCCTTCTGCGGTTGGTTGTTCGGGTGTTGGCGCAGGTGTGTTATAGCGCCAGTCCCATTTGCGTTCCCATTCTTTTTCCCATTTACGTTCGGGGTTACTGTGATTGCGCCTGAGAATGATCCATAAACCGATGCTTATAATTATAACCGGCCACATAAAGTTCCAAACCTGCGCCCCCGGGATGATTTCATTCAGCATACCTGCAACACCCACAAACACCAGGATGAACCATATTGGTTTGCGGTAATTATGCTTGGCGCCTATATAAAGTCCGGCCACTATCACCCACGTAGGCCAACTCCATATCCAACCGGGAATAATGAATATATCCAACTGCTTGAAAAGCAGTATGCCGCCAATAACCAGTAATATCAACCCCGCTATTGCCTTCCCATTGTTATGTGGCTTATTTTGATATTCTATATCGTTTACATTATCGCTCATTGTCTTTTCTGTCAAAATTAATCTTATCCAAAACTAAGGTAATACTTAAGGCGAACCTATCAAATATTGGCGATATTATTAAAGAAGTCGGTAAGGGCGTAAAAATTGTCGGTGAAAAAATTATGACACTAATACTAGCAAGGTAAAAGGAGTAGTGCATTAGCTTCGAATTGTTTTATTTCGAACTTAATGTAGCTTCTACAGTCCACCCGCTTCCGCTCGCTACATGGTAAAACTTCGCAAAATCACCCTGGTTTAGTGCGAACGAGAGTTGCAGCAAACTGTTTAAGTAGGCCAAAGGTTTTCCCTTGCCAACAGCGCCAAAAGTCTGGCAGTAAGGCATGTTGCCCGTATATACCTGTTTATGGTTATGGGAGATGGTAACATGTATTAAGTCGCCGTATTTCGGTTTGAAGCTGTTGAATAAAGAGTCGGGTATATTGGTCCATATATTACCGTACTGAACATCAAGTATGGCAATGGTTCCTTTCAGTGTTTTTCCCTGTATTGCGGCTTTTTGATAGGGGATACTTACCACTTGTTTGGGTAGTTCGGGCCCAACCTGCTCATAAGTGATTACCCCGGCAGCAAGCCTGGCGCCTGTAAAAGCATATACATCGCGGCCATGAAAAGTGTAGGATTTTTCAGAGTCTTTTCTGCGGTTCAGGGTTTCATCTATTTGCCGTATTTCGGCTATGCCAAGTGATTCTGCGACTAAGGTGAGCGTACCGTTATCAGGCGTCACAATAAAATGCCCGGACCTGGTTTTAAGTACCACCGATTTGCGGTGCGTGCCGACACCCGGATCAACAACGGACACGAAAACTGTTCCTGCGGGCCAGTACCTGACGGTTTGCTCCAAACGGTAAGCTGCCTCCCAAATGTTATAGGCTGGTATCTCATGCGTCAGGTCATATAATTTCAGATCGGTAGAAACACCCATCGACACCCCCTTCATGGCCGAAACCGCACCGTCCTTTACGCCAAAATCCGACTGAAAAACCAGGACCTTATTTTGAGCGTTTGAAAATTGAACCAATATCAGCAATAAGGCGGCAAGGCTGTGAGTGAGTATATTGTTTTTCATGGACCGTAAAATCAAGTCCACAAAATAGCAGAATATTTACTTGTATACCGGGTGTAAAATAAAAAAGGGGATATAGCGTATCCCCTTTCTAACAATTTATGAAATAGTGGTTTGTTTACTCAACAGGTATATGGTGACGGGTATTCCTCATGATGAGATAAATGCCCAACGCGATAATACCTCCAGGCCAAATGAAATCGTCCAGGTTCAGAGCAGGGAGTGCGTCATCCAGCAGGAAGGCGCCTCCTATGAAAACGAGGGTTATCCAGGTAAGGTTTTGAAAGTTGTTTTTTGCCCCGATATATAAACCCACAGCTATCAGTATCATGGGCCAGGTAAATATCCAGTCGGGTATAAAAAAAATATCGAGTTGATCTACAAATAATGCACAGCCAAGCAGGAATATGATAGCTCCGGCCATCACTCTGCCATTGTGCCTGTTGGTGTTTTCTATAATAGTTTTCATCGTTTTAAGTTTTAAATCTTACCCAAAACTATAGTGATATGACAGATGCGGCAATGGAATATTGGTAATTGAATGGTGCAGGTCGGTGAATTAAAAGAAACTTTCGGTGAATAATGCAGCCGTCATCACCTGCCCTGTGGCAACCCCCGGAATGGCAGAGGCCTGATTAATGCCTATAGGTTAAATTATTAACTAATATGGTGTTCCAGTGGGTGTTCCACTTTAAAGTGGAACGCCCAGAAAATAGGACAGTTCCTGCCCTTAAAGCTTTGGACTTTTAGCTTTCTGCTTTCCGCTCACAAAGCTGGTTCCTGCTGGCTCAGGCAATGAAAGCTGCCGAGGCCCCAGATGATATCGGTCGAATCGATGCCGATCACTTTCCGGTCGGGGAAGCATTGCTGCAAGATATCCAAAGCCCTGCCGTCATTTTTTGACCGATAAGTGGGCACGATGACGGCGGCATTTGCGATATAAAAGTTTGCATACGACGCCGGCAGGCGCTGACCGTCGTAATAAGCAGGTTCAGGCATGGGCAATTCAATGATATTGAGTTGTTTCCCGTTAAGCAGTCGCATGGTTTTCAGCGTTTCCAGGTTTTCCTGCAGTATGGAATAATTTTCGTCTGCTTTATTTTCTTCAACCACGGTTACCACGGTATCTTCGTTCACAAAGCGGGTAATATCGTCAATATGGCCGTCGGTGTCATCGCCTATAATGCCGTCACCCAGCCAAAGTACCTGTTCAACGCCATAATAATTTTGAAGATATTCCTCAATCTGCTGCTGGGTCAAATGCGGGTTACGGTTTTTATTCAGCAGGCAGGCTGTTGTGGTTAGTACGGTTCCTTTACCGTTAAAATCAACCGAACCGCCTTCCATCACAATACCCGGATGATAAACCGGTAGGTTAAAATGCTGCGCTATTTTTGTCGGAATAACATCATCAAGCTCATATGGAGGATATTTATCTCCCCAGGCATTGTAGCCCCAGTCAACAATTGCTTTTTGTTTTGTTGCAGGGTTGATCAGGAACGCAGGTCCGTGATCGCGGCACCAGGCATCGTTGGTTGGGAATTCAAAAAATTCGATCTTACTTAAATCCGCACCGGCAGACTGCAATTGCCCGATAGCAAAAGCTTTCATTTTGGCATCCACGACATTGATACGCACCAGTTCGCCTTCAGTCAGCGCCTTAATAAATTCGCAGTATTTTGGATAGATCAATCCGATCTTCCCCGGCCACGATTCTTCTTTATGCGGCCAGCTCAGCCAGGTAGCGGTGTGTGGCGCCCATTCGGAGGGAAACGAAAAGCCTTTCAGGCTGTCGATGGTCGATAGTCGATGGTCCATGGTTATTATAAGGTGTTTCTTAGTGCGGTAATCATTTTTATTAAAGTTTGGTAATCATCGTAGAGCTTCTGAAAGTCTGACTCATTGATAATATCTCTTCGATTACCAACAAATAAACAGGAGACAACTTCGATACCTGAACGTATAGAATAATTTAAGAAAACCTTGAACACAGCATTGCTTTGGCCGGTGCAACCCTCTGCAATATTTAATACCACAGAATCTGCCGCTCGTTTAATCTGAGAAATCAGTACATATAATTCATCTTTAGGGAACGACTTCGTTAATTGATGAACTTCAACTGAAAGATCAAGCGCTTTTTGCCAAACTTGCAAATTTTCGAATTTAAATGCCATTAGGAATTTACTATGGTCTATTGACTATTGTCTATGGACTACTAGTCTTCATCAATAAATCTCTTTGTTATCGGTGAATACGATTCAATTCTCCTGTCACGCAAAAAAGGCCAGTGGCTGCGGTAGTAATCAGATTTGCTGAGGTCCAGTTCTTCGACAACAACTTCTTCCTCACCATGCGATGCCTGGTAAATAATTGTCCCGAAAGGATTTGAAAAAAATGACCCTCCCCAGAATTTCAATTCTTCTTCCTGTCCCACACGGTTCACACTTACCACATGTACGCCATTGGCTACCGCGTGCGAACGCTGGATAGTTTGCCAGGCGTTGTATTGTTCAACGTTGGTAGCATCGTCCTGGCTGGTTGCCCAGCCGATAGCAGTTGGGTAAAATAATATTTCGGCACCCATTAAGGCGGTAATACGGGCAGCTTCAGGGTACCATTGGTCCCAGCAGATCAGTACTCCTATTGTAGCGTATTTGGTTTTGAAAACTTTATAGCCAAGGTCGCCGGGAGTAAAATAAAATTTCTCATAAAAGCCGGGATCGTCCGGTATATGCATCTTACGGTACTTGCCTAAATAAGCGCCGTCAGCATCAATTACGGCGGTAGTATTGTGGTACAGACCCTGCGCACGCTTTTCAAACAACGAAGCGATGATCACCACGTTGAGATCTTTAGCAACTTTGGATAATTCGTCGGTTGAGGGTCCAGGGATAGCTTCGGCAAGGTTAAAATTGTCGTAGTTCTCCACATCGCAAAAATACAACGAAGTAAAAAGTTCCTGCAAACAAACTATCTGCGCTCCTTTTTGAGCTGCCTCACGCACTTTGCCGATCGCTTTTTGCAGATTTTGCTGTTTATCTGCCGTGCACGACATCTGCACCAATCCAACGTTTACTTTTGCCATACCTGATATTTTGGCGCAAAGTTAATTATTTTGATTACACCGATTGGCCCGGATCATACTGATTTGTAATCTTCATAAAAATTTAACATCCAACAGACAAGCCGGTGTCCAGGCACAAAATAACCGGTGTAATCATTCTATAATAATCTGTGAAATCAAAATATTACTTTTGCAGCCAATGACAAGAATTGAAGAATCAATTGTAAACGAGGTAGAGGAGGAGATCAAGCCAAAAACGTGGAAGGATATTGCCTGGAGCGTCGTTAAAACCCTTTTAAAACTGGCAGTTACTTCAGTTCTGTTATACTACGTATTTCGTAATGTTCATTTTGCCGACGTTAAATACCGGCTTTACCACGCTAACTATTGGTGGATGCTTGCAGCCCTGGTAAGCTTTTTTGCTTCGATGGTAGTTTCAGCATGGCGACTAATGAGTTTTTTCAGGTCGATCGAACTTAAGCTCGACCCCCGTTTTAATTTCAGATTGTACTTACTGGGCTTGTTCTACAATTTCCTGTTGCCGGGCGGAATCGGCGGCGACGGTTACAAAATATACTTGCTGAAAAAGAATTATCAGCTTCCCGCCAGGAAAGTCTTTTGGGCAATTATGTTCGACAGGTTAAGCGGCTTGTGGGCCATCGGATTGATTACGGTAGCACTTATCTTTCTGATACCGCAAATCGATATACATATTGGCATCCCGCTTGGTATATTTGCTGTGGCTTCGGCAATTTATTATTTCGTGGCTTATAAGTTTTTCAGGGAGTACACAAGGTACTTTTTTGAGGGTCATTTGAAAGCTGTTTTGGTGCAGGGCCTTCAGGTGCTTACTATCGTATTTGTATTGCTCGGGCAGGATTTTACCAGCAAGTTTTCGCCCTATTTGCTCTCTTTCCTTATATCAGCCCTGGCAACCATTGTGCCTATAAGTGTTGGTGGTGCAGGTATACGCGAAACAGTTTTTCAGCAGTTGACCAAAGTATTCCCGATGGATAAAAGCCTGGCCGTTTTTTTGCCGGGATCATTTTATATCATATCTCTCCTGGTTGCTCTGTTAGGTATTTATTATGTGCTGCGCCCTAAAAGACTGGAGCAGGGTTTGCCCTCATTTACAGAAGCAAATAAGCAGGGGGAACAAAATAAGCAGACGGAACAATAAGTAAGGCAAATCATCCGATTTATTTACTTAATCAACCAAAACCCTAACTTTGCGTTCTCTTAATAAACCAACTGAACGTAATGAGTCATTTTAATGATTTTAATAACCCGCAGGTCGCGGCGCTGCCTTCTCATTTAAAACAATTTATAGTCGACCAGCACTACGAGCATTATACACCCATCGATCACGCGGTGTGGCGTTATGTGATGCGGCAGAATTACAGTTATCTTAAAGATGTTGCTTATTACCCCTATATCCCCGGTCTTCAAAAAGCGGGACTGACTATCGAAAAAATACCAAGCTTACAGGAAATGAACGACGCTCTCGGCAAAATAGGCTGGGGCGCGGTTACGGTGGATGGCTTTATCCCTCCGGCAGCCTTTATGGAATACCAGGCATACCGGGTTTTGGTAATTGCAGCTGATATACGCCAGTTAAACCATATTGAATACACCCCGGCACCGGATATTATCCATGAGTCTGCCGGGCATGCACCAATCATAGCCGATAAAGACTATCATGAATACCTCAGTTATTTTGGCTCGATAGGGGCGAAAGCCATGTTCTCCGCCCAGGATTTTGACCTGTATGAAGCCATACGCGCTTTATCGATACTGAAGGAAATGCCCGATGCTGATTTGGAAGACATCAAAAAAGCCGAGGATCTGGTGGCCTATCGCCAGGAAAACATGGGCAAACCATCCGAAATGGCGCTGCTGAGCCGCCTGCACTGGTGGACGGTGGAATATGGCCTGATCGGGAATTTAGAAAATCCAAAAATATATGGCGCGGGGCTGCTTTCGTCGATAGGCGAGAGCGTAAGCTGTATGCAGGCGGATGTTAAAAAGCTTTGGTATAATAAATATGCCGTAAACTATCCTTATGATATCACCAAAACACAGCCGCAGCTTTTTGTAACTGATACCTTCCAGAACCTGATTGATGTGCTGGAGGAATTTGCCGATACTATGTCGTTCAGGCGGGGCGGGAGTTATGGTTTGCAAAAAGCCGTGGAAAGTAAAAATACCTGTACCGTTGTTTATAATTCGGGTTTACAGGTTTCCGGGGTGGTTGCGGATTTTAGTCGGGTGGGCGACCAGCCTTCATTTATAAAATTTTCAGGTCCGGTTATTTTATGTCACGATAATAAACAATTAAAACGCCACGGTAAAAACCACCATAAAGATGGCTTCAGTTCACCCGTGGGTAAATTGAAAAGCATCACAACACCGTTGGAAAATATACCATTAGACGATCTCCCAACAATCGGTATCGAAAAGGGGGCACGATCAAGCCTCGAATTTGAAAGCGGCATTAGTGTAACAGGTATTGTAAAGGATATATTGACACATCAGGATAAAATATTGATCATAACTTTTACTGATTGCTCAGTTAAAAATAATAAAGGAGATATATTATTCGCCCCATCCTGGGGAGTTTATGATATGGCCGTGGGTGAAAAGATAGTGTCGGTTTTTTGCGGGGCGGCTGATAAGGATGCCTTTGAAGAGATAGCTCCCAAATCAAATACGGCCACTCACCATGTAGAGTACGATAAGCAGACTATCGAATTGCATAAGCTATACCAGAAGGTGCGCAACCGCCGGCATAATGGTGGTGACTTTGGATTTTTGGGTAATGTTTGGCTAAGGCTGCAAAAATACCATCATGACGACTGGCTCTGTGCTTTGGAAATACTCGAAATATTGGATCATGAAAATGCAGAACAGTCAGTGGCTGCGGAAATAAGGACATTTCTTGAAAACAAAGCCACTAATGAACCATCATTGACCAAGCTTATCAACGATGGCTTTTACCTGATCAAACACCCGGTTGAACAGAAACTAGTGGTTTGAGAAATTTAATATCTTCGTATCGATGAACATCATAATAACAGGAGCAAGCAGCGGGGTTGGTTTCGAGGCGGTTTTAGATCTCATACTATCAAATGAGCATAAGGTTATCGCGCTTGCCCGTTCGGAAGATAAATTGGGCAGACTGGCAGAAATAGCCCAGGGTTTAAATCCAGATTGTGCGCTTTATCCTATTGCATTTGATATTGTGCACGATGATTACGACGGATTACTGCAATTTATTGCCAGCCGGTTTGACGGCCGTGTAGATATACTGATCAACAATGCCGGGGCGCTTATCAATAAGCCTTTTGCCGAGTTGGGCGAAAGTGATTTTGTCGAAATGCTGCAAAGCAATTTTATAGGGCATGTCCGGATCATCCAAAACTTGTTGCCCTCGATGCCGGCAAATAGCCATATCCTTAATATCGGCAGCATGGGCGGTTTCCAGGGCAGCGTTAAGTTCCCCGGGTTGTCAGCCTATTCGGCAAGTAAGGCCGCTCTGCATATACTGACCGAATGTTTGGCTCAGGAATTAACTGATTCGCAAATCAAAGTGAATTGCCTGGCTTTGGGTTCGGCACAAACCGAAATGCTCGAAAAAGCTTTTCCGGGATATCAGTCCCCGGTTTTAGCTTTTGAGATGGGTAAATATATAGCTGATTTTGCTTTAACAGGTCATAAATTTTTTAACGGGAAGGTTTTGCCGGTAGCCGTCACTACACCTTAGATTTATATATTATCCAGTTGCATAATAAGCTGTTTATTATTGTATATTTACTAATAATAAACAGCTTGCTATGGACAAGAGGCTTGCTTTTCTATTAAACCATTCTAACGATATATTTTTAGTAGCTGATTCTAAAGGAAGCATTATTTATACAAATGTATCCTGGACGCATTTTACGGAATATAAGGGAGCGGAATGTACCGGCAAGAACCTTGCAGGCCTTGCTCATCCTGAAGACCGTACCAAATTCAATGAATTATTTGGAAGCATTATTGCGCTTAAAAAAGTTGAAGGGTTTTCTGCAAGGATAAAAACAAAGAATGGCGATTTTTTGAGCATCACCTGGGCGGCATGTTTTGACGCGGAGGAGCAGCTTATTTATGCTTCAGGTGTTTACACGGACGAAAACTTAAATGTCCGGAATGCTCATAATATTTCGGATAAAGTGCAGCATGTGCTGGCAAACTTAACTGAAGGTTTTTTTATGCTAGATCAGCATTGGCGTATCAACGCTTTTAACCCCGCTTTTCAGAAACTGGTAAAAATGCCCGGCGATGAGCTTTATGGTGCCGACTTCAGAATGCTGGATAAACTAACGATAGCAGACGAGGTTATCCCCGAATTTGAGAAAGCATACCAAAGTAACGAGCCTGCGCAACTTCAATATTACGACCGGTATTGTAAAGGCTGGCTGCTGTTAAACATCTATCCATACAAAGGCGAACTGATCGTTTTTATAAGGGATATAAGCTATATAAAAATTGAGCAATTGGTCCTGGAGCTGGAGAAAAAGGTTTTGGAACTGAATTTTTTGCCGGACTATCCCTTTGCAAGAATAGCTGATAAGTTGTTGGTGGGTATCGAAAGTATATTTCCCGAAATGTATTGTTCCATATTGGAAGTAGACAGGGAACAGGAAAAAGTATATCATCTGTCGGCCCCCCGCTTGCCTGCCGAATATTGTGCAGCCATTAACGGGGCCCGTATAGGCCCTAAAGCCGGCTCATGCGGCACCGCCGCTTATCATCGGGAGCAGGTAATTGTGAGTGATATTGCCACAAACCCTTTATGGGAGGACTATAAGCATTTAATATTACCTCACGGTTTGAAAGCATGCTGGTCGACGCCGGTAATTAGCCTCAAAAGCACCCAGGTGCTGGCCACGTTTGCCGTCTATTATGATACAACACGTGAACCTGGTAAGGACGAGTTGCAAATGATAGCGCGGACAATAAATATACTGCGTTCGCTTATTGAGAGTAAAAGAAATGAAGAGCACACTTCTGAACAAACCCGGCGTTTGCAGGATATTGCGGCCATTAGTTCGCACAATATCCGCAGACCGGTAGCTACCATTATGGGGCTGGTCAATTTGTTTGATAAGAAAAATCTCGAAAACCCGTTGAACAGGGACATTATGAACCATCTCGAAACAACAGCCTTAGAACTGGATGATGTGATCCATATTATTGTTGAGAAGACAGTGAATATTTAGCGTTGAAAGGAATGCGGTTTCTGCCTAAAAGATTGTGCTTTACTTTTTGAGGAATAATAACACGATAGCCAAAGTAGCGCCAACCTGGCCTATCCAAAAGATAAACATCCATTTGATCATGTCTGCTTTTGTTTCACCCAGATCTCTACGGACATCACTTATTTCCTGCCGAACACTCCCAATTTCACGGTAAATCTCATCCTTCACAAGAAAGAGATCGGTCTTTGTCGCAAGCGCCTGAATGTTATTTTCCACAGATCGTTCTGTTTTGCTATCAATGTATTTAAACATCGCCTCGGTTGTATCGCTTCCTAATTTGTCGGTGAGCAGTTTGTACAGCCTGGCAGTTTCCTTTGCTTCTAAGTGCATAACAAATATAATAAATAAGGTTTAGGATTTAAATCTCAAATAAAGCAGTCCCGGTAATCACCGGGAACTGCTCTTCATTATGATGGTTTAGGTTTGGATGCTTTTATTATTGTTTTTTCAGCCCGACTTTCAGGAACTCATTCACAACCACTTCGGTCGTATAGCGTTTGTTTCCGTCCCTGTCCACATAGCTCTTGCTGGATAATCTTCCTTCGACAGCTATTTCGTCGCCTTTCTTCAAAAAATCTTCTGCCATTTTCGCTTGTACACCCCATAATACCAGGTTGTGCCATTGCGTATCGGTTATACGCTCGCCCTTGTCATTCTTGTAGCTTTCGTTGGTGGCGATGGCTATTTTTGCCAGCTTGCGGTTGTTATCAAAACTCTTTACTTCGGGGTCCATGCCCAGGTTACCTACCAGGCGAACGCTGTTCTTTAATGTGCTCATGTTCTTTTAAACTTTAATTTTTCTTTTCGTTTGGTTGAACAAAGTTGCAGCAGGGCTCAAAATTTATTCGGTTATTAATCGCTTATAGTCGACAATTTCCGTTTGTAAGCGTTTGCAAATGGTTAGAATGTTGTTTATCTTTACTGGATTTTAGCAATCAAAAGTCACTTTTTATGGGACTGGACATATTTGTAAATACAGATAACGATAAAGAAATCAGTGTAATAGCTTATCATGAAAATTATAATGACTTTGCTAATAGGCATAATTTAAGCCGAACATTTTGCAATTTCATGTGCAGACAGCATGTGACACATGGCGAGCCTGAGTTGGATCAAATAGGGAAAATAACAGGTATAGATATTTCTCCAATATATGGCATGGAAAAATATGGAGACCATGAAAGTATAGAGTTTCAACTCTCATATGCTGAATCGGACGAAGAGCGGGAACAAATTAATAAGCAAATTCAGGCAGACAGAAATAGCCTCAAAAATAACATCGATCTGGTATTAAACACTGTTGGATCCTTAATTCAGAAACTCTCGGTTATTGATGATCTTGATGAAAAGCTTGACGACGGCGGTCATGATACTTTGGAATATGCTGTTTACTTTGCGGATTTCAATTCAGACAGTAATGAAGGATATACACGAAATAACTTTGGGCAGGATCTGCGAAATTTTAAACGATGTTTAGACTTGGCAAAAAGCAAAGGCGCTACAACTGTTTGGTTTAATTATGGATAAATAATATGAGTAACGAAAGATACTGTCTCGACTGCGGCGAAGTATTACATGGTCGCGCCGATAAAAAGTTTTGCAACGACCAATGCCGCAATAATTATAACAATCAATTGAACAGCGATAGCTATAACCTGGTACGCAATATCAATAATATACTGAAACGAAACCGCCGGATACTGGAAGAACTGAACCCCGGCGGCAAGACGAAAACTACCCTGAAAAAATTAGCGGCAAAGGGCCTTAATTTCGATTATCATACCCACACCTACCAAACCCAGAATGGTAAAACCTATCATTTCTGTTATGAATACGGCTACCTGCCCCTGGATAACGATGAATTTTTGCTGGTCAAACGGGAAGATAAACACGATTAAGTGATCGGCGGCGTACAGGAATTATAATAAATCTGTAATATCTTCTTTCACTGATCCCTTAAACACGGTAATTATATGGTTATGACAAAACCGTGAGACGGGCTTTGTGTTAGTTTCTAATATTTGCGGAAACAAATAAAAAATGACTCACCTCTTCTCACCTCTCAAAATAAAAAGTATAGAATTTAAAAACCGTGTTGTGGTTTCACCCATGTGCGAATATTCAAGCACCGATGGTTTTGCAAACGACTGGCACCTGGTACATTTAGGCGCGTTTGCCGTTGGCGGCGCGTCGCTGGTTATTACCGAGGCTGCCGCCGTATCACGCGAGGGCCGCATCAGTCCCGGCGACTTGGGCATCTGGAAGGATGAAC